>Ga0154020_10003873_pt1 | contig 17916 bp, 12 predicted proteins | sample Klosneuvirus_201_FD_109709 | JGI IMG/M metagenome (GOLD analysis project Ga0154020, IMG submission 109709) | Active sludge microbial communities from wastewater, Klosterneuburg, Austria - Klosneuvirus_20160825_MG | ecosystem: Engineered > WWTP > Aerobic digester > Activated sludge | place...
AGTGTTTCAGTGGGCTTTCAAGAGTTCGTCGGGCCTGTGTCGTTTGCCACACTTCCCGATGACATCCCGCGAGTCCATGACTTCCGCGATTTCTGACACGCGCACTTCATTTCGCGCAGAACCGTAAGTTCTGGGGCATAACTTGGCGAGCGGTGGGTGTCAGCCCATCGAGTTTCCCGCATTTGACTCGGAGGGCTTACGCCGCTCCGCTCGCCGGGTTTGCGGCCACCGTGGGCGTCACTCCTTTGATTGTGAATCCTGCGATTATGCCATTGAACTTGTGCATGGGTGCTTAGTCAACCGTCGGATCGATTCCCAGAGGCATGGTTCGGCTCTCGCAGTTTATTTTTCATGAAACTCAAGTCCGCCGGGCCGACTCACGCTTCCAGCTTGCCGTTTACTCACAAGTCTTCCGACTCCGCCACGAAGTCAACCTCTTCGTAAACACTGGCCAGTCGCAACTCGACACCAACTTCCGGTAAGCGGATCATTGATTCCGGGTCAGAATAGACCTCGCACAGGAACTCTGTACCGGATCGCCGATAGACCACAGCCGCCGGACCATTCTGTTCAAACATCATGTAGACGCTAAGTGTTTCAATCTGCCGATAGGCTTCGAGTTTCTCGCCTTCATCGGTTCGTCGAGTGCTTTCGGACAGCACTTCGGCGACAATCGTCGGCTTGTCCTGGAAGACGCCATCCTTCAGGTTCTTGCCACAAACAACAGAAGCGTCGGGATAGTAGAACCGAGTCCACGTTCCTGTTTGAACACGCACTTTGCTGTCCGAATTCAACGCTCGGCAGGGTTTGCCTTTCAGCTGGGCATGAAGCTCACCGAGCACATTGCTGGCGATCAGATTGTGTCTGTATCGCCCGCCAACCATGGCATACACCTTGCCCGCAACGTACTCGTGTTTCATTTTCGAATGCTGCTCACCTGCCAGGTAGTCTTCAACAGAAGTCGGGTTGAGTCGTGGTGCACTTGCCATCATCAACTTTCCTTTCAGTCACTGCGGTCAATCCGCCTTCACCCAATCCTGAATGGCCTTCACACTAGGATGCGGCTGATCGCGAAGTGCTTCCAGAGCATCCACGACCGCCGAGCAGCCGGGCATTGTGGTCACGCATGGCACGCCGTAGGTAACGGAAGCGGCTCTGATCTTGCCTTCATCTGTGCGAGCACCTTTGCCGCTTGGCGTGTTGAAGATCAGATGAATTTCGCCGTTCGCCATCAGATCGAGCAGATTTGGACGGCCCTCCTGAACCTTGCGGACAATCTCGACATCGATCCCGGCTTCGGTGAATACTCGAGCCGTGCCGCTGGTGCATACCAGAGAATAGCCAAGGTTCTTTAGACGTCGAGCTGGCTCAATCATTCGCTGTTTGTGAGCTTCCGCCATACTGACGAAGATCTTCCCGTTCATCGGCAGACGAGATCCGGCGGCAATTTGAGCCTTCGCGAACGCCAGAGCAAAGTCCGCATCGATCCCCATGACTTCGCCGGTCGAACGCATCTCGGGGCCCAGCACGATATCGACGCCCATGAAGCGATTGAACGGGAACACGCTTTCCTTGACCGAAGTGTACTTCGGCACAATTTCCTCGGTAAATCCCTGCGATGTCAGCGAAACTCCAACCATCACCTTCGCCGCAATCTTTGCCAGCGAATGGCCAATCGCCTTCGACACAAACGGCGACGTGCGGCTGGCTCGCGGATTCACTTCCAGAACGTAAACAGTGGCATTTTCGTTGTCGCCATCGACCTTGACCGCGAACTGGATATTCATCAGCCCGCGAACCTGCAGCGCGCCGGCGAGGGCTCTGGTCGCGACGCGAATTTCATCGACGACGCTCGCAGGCAGCGAATAGGGCGGCAACGCGCACGCCGAGTCGCCCGAGTGAACGCCCGCTTCCTCAATGTGTTCCATCACACCGCCGATGACAGTGATCTCGCCATCAGAAAGCGCATCGACATCCACCTCGATGGCATCTTCGAGGAACTTATCAATCAGCACGGGCTTGTCCGGTGACACATCGACAGCTTCCGCCATGTACGATTCCAGACTCTGCTGGTCGTAACAGATCACCATCGCGCGCCCACCGAGCACATAGCTTGGTCGAACCAGAATCGGGTAACCAATCCGTGCCGCCGCAGCGCGAGCTCCTTCGATATTGGTAGCAATGCCATTTGGTGGCTGGTGCAGACCGAGCTTGTTCAGGATCTCCTGGAAGCGACCTCGGTCTTCCGCTGCGTCGATCATATCCGGACTGGTGCCAATGATGTTGACGCCTGCGGCTTCCAATCCCCGAGCCAGATTCAGCGGAGTCTGACCGCCGAACTGCACGATGACGCCGTCCGGCTGCATGCGGTCACAAATGTTGAGCACATCTTCGATCGTCAGCGGTTCGAAGAACAGATAGTCCGAAGTGTCATAGTCCGTCGAAACGGTTTCCGGATTCGAGTTCACCATGATGCTTTCGATGCCCAGTTCTGCCATCGCGAACGCGGCCTGACAGCAGCAGTAGTCGAACTCGATTCCCTGACCAATGCGGTTAGGGCCACCGCCGAGAATCATGATGCGTTTCTTGTCCGGATTTCTTGCTGGCGTTTCATCTTCTTGCTCGTAAGTCGAATAGTAATAAGGAGTGTACGCTTCAAATTCCGCCGCACATGTATCGACCTGCTTGAACGTCGCGACGATGCCCATTCCTTTTCGCTGGTCACGGACTTCCATTTGAGAGCAGTCCCACCAATACGCCAGTTGAGCGTCCGAGAATCCGTCCTTTTTCGCGCGACGAATCAAATCAGGCGAAGCATCTTCCAGACGGCTGATGCTGCGAATTTCGTCTTCCAGCTTCACGAGTTGTTCAAGATTCCGCAGAAACCAGGGGTCGATATCGGTGATGCGATGTATCTCTTCAACGGATATCCCAAACTTCAATGCGTAACGCAGATAGAAGATGCGATCGGCGTTGGGAATAGACAACTTGCTTTGAATCTCGTCCTTCGTCGGCTGCTTGTCGGTTCCCCACAGATCCTTCTTGCCGCCACCGAGTCCGAAATGGCCGATCTCAAGGCCACGCAATGCTTTCTGCAGCGATTCACGGAACGTGCGACCAATGGCCATCGTCTCGCCCACAGATTTCATTTGCACCGTGAGCGTCGGATCGGCTTCCGGGAATTTTTCGAAGGTCCAGCGTGGAATCTTCGTCACGACGTAGTCAATCGTGGGCTCGAAACACGCCAGCGTTTCGCGAGTGATATCGTTGGGGATTTCGTCCAGCCGATATCCGACCGCCAGTTTCGCTGCGATCTTGGCAATTGGAAAACCAGTGGCCTTCGAGGCCAGGGCCGACGATCGGCTCACGCGCGGATTCATTTCGATGACCGTCATGCGGCCGGTATCGGGCTGGATCGCAAACTGGACGTTGGAACCGCCCGTTTCGACTCCAATCGCCCGCATAATGGCGATGGTGGCATCGCGCATTCGCTGATATTCCTTGTCGGACAGCGTTTGAGCCGGAGCGACCGTGATCGAATCGCCCGTGTGGACTCCCATTGGATCAAAGTTTTCGATCGCGCAGATAATGACGACGTTGTCAGCGTTATCACGCATGACTTCCATCTCGTACTCTTTCCAGCCGAGAATGGACTCTTCAAGCAGCACTTCGTTGATCGGCGACAGTGCGATCCCGCGACGGATCATGTCTTCAAACTCTTCGATATTGTAGGCAATCCCGCCGCCAGTTCCGCCGAGCGTGAAGCTGGCACGAATGATAATGGGCAGCCCGATTTCCTTGACAGCTTCTCGGGCCTCATCGATATTGTGGACCGTGACACTGCGGGGCACATCCAGGCCGATCTTGATCATGATCTGCTTGAACGTATCACGCTCTTCAGCGCGCTTGATGACTTCTTCCCTCGCGCCGATCATTTCGACGCCGTACTTTTCGAGCACACCGTTTCGGACCAAATCCATCGCTGTGTTGAGCCCAGTCTGACCACCCAGCGTCGGCAACAGCGCGTCAGGGCGCTCTTTGCGGATGATCTCCTCGACGTATTGCCACGTGATCGGCTCGATATAAGTTCGATCGGCCGTGTCCGGATCGGTCATGATCGTCGCCGGGTTGGAATTCACCAGCACGACTTCATAGCCTTCCTCGCGGAGGGCTTTGCAGGCCTGCGTTCCCGAGTAATCGAATTCACAAGCCTGGCCGATCACAATCGGGCCGGAACCAATGATCAGGATCTTCTTAAGGTCGTCTCGACGTGGCACTTTTCAGTGGTCCTTGCTGAAGCAAAATCATGTCTCATACAGGATTCCACACGTCATCGTCGCCAGACCGCAGCCCGCGCGCACCACTGTCTCAGACAGGTTCGGAGATGTCCGATAGACAATAAAGCGGTGGCAGCGAGCCGGATGGCTTCAAAAACGCGCAAAATTTGGAGCAGGGTATCAGCAATTCCCTGGTGTTCAAGAATGGCGGATGCCAATGTCCCAATCCTCCGGAGATCGGTACAGAAAGCCGCCTCGTTGACACTGCAGGCGGGGCTGGGTAGCCTACAAATGGTCTCCGGACGGCCATTCCACCACATTGAGATGTTGATATGTCCCTGCGATGCGTTTCTCTTTTCATGTTTTTTCTTTGCGCCGGTCCGGCAACTGCGGACGAGATCGCGGACATTCCGGCAGAACATGTCGCGGCTTTTGAATCGGAAGTCATCGAAATCCTTGAGTCGAACTGCCTGAAGTGCCATTCCGGTGCGGAACCAAAGGGTGGACTTGATCTGACGAGCCGAGAAGCCATCCTTAAGGGCGGCGAATCCGGCTCAACCGTGGATCTTGCCAAGCCATCGGAAAGCCTGATGCTTCAGGCGATCAACTACGATGGCTCCGAGATGCCACCCACCGGGCAGATGTCGCCGAAGCAGATCGCATCGCTCACGAACTGGGTGAAGAATGGTCTGGCATGGTCGAAGGATCACAAGGCACTTCATTTTGAAGCCCCCCGCGAACCTCCTCGCGTCAACGAGGAAACGAAACAGTTTTGGTCTTTCAAGCCAGTCGTAAAGCCTCAGGTGCCCGGAGCCTCAGGCAACTGGGCACGGAATGACATTGACCGATTCATCCTGAAGCAGTTGCAGGATCACGGCTTGACTCCCAATCCTCAGGCTGGCCCCCGTGAGCTTGTGCGGCGAGCCACCTACGACATCACCGGCCTGCCGCCCGATCCGGAAGTTGTCGAAGCCTTCGCGACCGATCCATCACCCTCTGCCTGGTCGGCACTAATCGATCAACTGCTGGATTCGCCGCATTACGGCGAACAATGGGGACGGCACTGGCTGGATCTCGTTCGCTACGCAGAAACGAACAGCTACGAACGCGACGGAGCCAAGCCTTTCGTCTGGCGTTATCGCGACTACGTAATTCAATCCTTTAACAGCGACAAGCCCTACGATCAGTTCATCACCGAACAACTTGCCGGCGATGAAATGCCCAACAGGACGCCCGATTCCATTATCGCGACGGGCTACTATCGGCTCGGGCGATGGGATGATGAGCCCGCCGATCCGGAACTTGCCTACTACGATGATCTGGATGACATCGTGACGACAACCGGGCAAACAATGCTGGGAATGTCCATCAATTGTGCGCGCTGCCACGATCACAAGATTGATCCGATTCCTCAGACCGATTACTACAGTATGGTGGCGATTTTTCGCGGCGTCAAACGCTACGGACAGCGGTCCCATGAATCGGTTCTGGAGTCATCGGTCATGGAAATCCAGCAGCCGGAACACATCGCATTGCATGAAGCTGCGGTGGCTCAGTACGAACGCGAACTCGAAAACATTGAGCGGGATTTGAACAAGATCGAAGACAAGGTGAAGCCTGATTTCGCGGGTGTCGAGATCGATGACTTTCAGGACGAAGTCAATCGTGTCCGACTGATCGAAAAACGCAACGGCGGCCTGCTGACAGACAACGAAGTGAACCGCTACCGCAGCCTGACGCAACGCCGCGACAAACTGCGGGAGAATCGTCCGTCGGGCATGGCTCAGGCATTGTGTGTGAAGGAAGACGCAGCTGGCATGAAGCCGACGTATTTGCTGCTGCGAGGTAATCCGTCGTCACCCGGCGATGAAGTCTTTCCAGGCTTTCCTTCCGTGCTGTCACCGCCGAAACCGGAGATCCTTCCGCTCGCTGTAGGTGCTGTCTCCAGCGGTCGGCGACTCGCGCTGGCACGATGGATGGCCAGTCCCGGCAATCCGCTCACGTCTCGCGTGATTGTAAACCGTCTCTGGCAATATCACTTTGGACGTGGGATTGTTCGGACGTCGAGCGACTTTGGCTTTCAGGGCAGCAAGCCAACGCATCCGGAACTACTGGACTGGCTGGCGGCGACATTCATTGAGCAGGGCTGGTCGATCAAATCCATGCATCGCCTAATCATGAATTCGGCGACATATCAAATGAGTTCATCGGGACGCGATGACGCTCTGGCAAAGGACGCGACCAACGACCACTTCTGGCGATGTGACATGCGACGACTGTCAGCCGAGGAAATCCGAGACTCGATTTTGTGGGCGAACAGCACGCTCAACGAAGACCGCATGTACGGACCGTCGATCTACACGGACATCCCGGCGGAAGTGAAAGCCGGACAGTCGCAGCCCGGTTCCGGCTGGGGAACCTCGTCTCCAGAAGATCAGGCCCGTCGCAGCGTCTACATTCATGTGAAACGTTCGCTGCTGGATCCCATGCTCGAAAGCTTCGACATGGCCGACACGGACCAGACGTGCCCAGTACGTTTTTCAACCACGCAGCCGACTCAGGCTCTGGGTCTACTCAACAGCGACTTCATTCTGAAAGAGGCCTCGATATTCGAGGACATGCTGAACGAAGCCCATCCGGACAATCTTGAGGCTCAGATCCGCATGGCTCTGCAGCGCGTCACACAGCGTCCGCCGACGGAGGAACAGATCGCTCGCGGCCTGAACCTGATCAGCACTCTGCAAAGCGAAAACGGCATGTCGCTGGAACAGGCAAAGAAATACTTTTGTCTTGTGGCGTTGAATTTGAACGAGTTCATTTACCTTGATTAACAGGCCTCATCCATGACAACCGTCTCACGCAGGCAGAAACTCGAAACGATGCTCGAAGCATCGCCGGGTGACCAAATGCTGCGTTACATGCTGGCGATGGAACTGGACAAGGAATCCGCCCACGACCGCGGCCTTGATCTCTTCCGCAGCCTGATGAACGACACGCCGCCATACGTTCCGGCTTTCCTAATGGCCGGGCAACTGCTTGTCAGACTAGACCGCGTTGAGGATGCCAAAGCCACGTACCGCACCGGCATCGCCGAAGCCCAAAAGCAAAGCAACGACCATGCCGCCGGTGAAATGAATGGGTTTCTGCAGGAACTGGAATAGGCAATTCTCGCTCAGCGGCGAACGACATGACGTCGGCCATCCGAGCAACTGCAGCCCGAAGATCCATCGTTCGATCAAAGACAGCCAGGTAGAATCCTGCCATGTGGCTGCTTTCATAGATTCAAAGCGTGAGGAAACGTAAGTGATCCGTTTGAGTCAGAGTCGTCGTTCGCTCCGCGAACGAAACGAAGCGCGCTCAAGGACACGAACCTTGTTCGCAATCCAAACGATCACGAATTTCCAGCAGTCCGCAGCTGTTGAAGACGGGGAAGTCGCTGGGCGACGAATGCCCCCGCTCTCACGCGGACACGATTTTTCAGTCGTCGCTCCGCGACTCCGGAGACACGGTTGCAACATTTCCGTGGGTTGAAACCCACGGCTACCATCAGGCGGTCGCTCTGCGACCAGTCGCAGCAGGCTGTGCGGAATGTCAGCCACACCCGAACTGAAAGAGGGCTCCTATTCCTCCGCTAAATTCCTGAGAGTGCCTGCGCGAGAAATCAGATCCTGAAACGTGGTCTGACGCCGAAGATTTGAATCGGCCGGAATCGATTCAGTCAGCAGCATAAGCACCCATGCGTAAGTTTTGGGGCACAACTTGGCGAGCGGTGGGTGTCAGCCCACCGAGTTGCCTGCATTTGACTCGGAGGGCTTACGCCGCTCCGCTCGCCGGGTTTGCGGCGACCGGGGACGTCACTCCCTTGATTGTGAATCCTGCGATTATACCATTTAACTTATGCACGGGTGCATATACGGTCGAGTGACTGATGCGCGAAGATCGACCGAGCAATCCTAACTCAAATCCAGCACACCCTTGCTGTCGCCAAGGCTGTCGAGTTTCGTACCCATGCGTTCTGACATGGCAAGGAACAGATTATTGAGTGGTGTTTCGTTCGGATGCTGCACGTAACGACCCGTGTTGATCGTTCCTCCGCCTCGGCCAGCCAGAATGATCGGCAGGTCGTCGTGAGAATGCCGATTGGCGTCGGCGATCGCACTGCCGTACAGGATCATGCTGTTGTTGAGCAGATTGGAATCGCCTTCTTTGGTGGTCTTCAGTTTTTCAAGGAAGTAACCGAAACGCTCAACAAGGAATTTATCGACGCGGGCGATTTTTTCCATCTTGGCAGCATCATTCTGATGATGCGACAGTTCATGATGGCCGTCGCGGACATCGACTTCCGGATAAGTCCGATTGCTGCCGGCGTCGGCAATCATCAGTGTTGCGACGCGGGTTGAGTCGGTCTGAAAAGCAACCAACAGGATGTCGAACATCAGCTGAATATGTTCTTTGATATCTGATGGGACGCCTTCGGGAAGATTGAGTTCCGGGATCTCCTTCGGTCTGCTGTCAGCTCGTGCAATGCGTTGTTCGATGTCGCGAACGCTGGAAAAATATTCCTCCAGCTTCTGGCGATCCACACCACTCACTGCCTGCTGCACGCGTTTTGCGTCTTCACTCACAAAGTCGAGAATGCTGCGACGGTTGCGGAGTCGGCGTTCCGTATCGACAACTGTTTGCGGGTTGCCAAATAGTCGCTCAAAGGCCGACCGAGGATTGACTTCTTTGGATGTGGGGGTTGTCGCTGACTTCCACGAGATATTGGACGAATACGCACAGCTGTAACCGGAATCGCAGTTGCCCGCATTACGACCACGATCGATGCCCAGTTCGATGGACGGCAAACGTGTCTGATTGCCGATTCGTTCGGCCACGGCCTGATCAATGGATTGACCGACGGAGATATCAGCACCAGACGTTTTCCGTGGCTGAGCTCCGGTGAGATAGGCACTGGCGTTGCGAGCATGATCGCCGCCGCCATCGCCGTTGGCGCGGGCGTGGTTCTGAGTGAGGCCGCTGAACACCATCATGTCTTCTCGAAATGGTGCCAGTGGTTCCAGCGTCGGTGACAATTGATAGTCCTTGCCTGCACCAGTCGGCTTCCACTTGTCCATAATGGCACCGTTGGCGACGAAGATGCAGGCCATCCGAACCGGCCCGGTTGGTGCGGCGGCCGAGGCGGCGAGCAAGCGCGGCAGAGACATGGATTCCAGCAGTGGCAATGCGAGCCCGGTTCCAATGCCGCGAAGAACCGTGCGGCGACTGAGTGAATTGAGAATCGTGCGACTCATGGTCATGTTTCCCTAATCTAGAATACGGCAGGAGATGGAGGCGGGACTGTAGAATCTCGTTCCAGGGCTCCAGCCCTGGAACGCACTGCAATAGAGGCTCTGCCTCGAATTCGGGAGGCAGGAGCCTCCGGGGCGTTGTGTTCCGAGGCTGGAGCCTCGGAACGAGTTTCAAAACAAGTTTTGGTTCAATTAGCGGCGATAGGGATTTCAAATTCCCGGACGCGGCTCCTCTTCATGAAAGGATCGGAAGTTACGATGCCTTCGACAAGGGCTGAAAAGCGATTCCCACGCTGTTTCATCAAGACAAGTGCCTGATCAACCGCACACTTGTCATAGTACTCAAGGCCACGCCCCAAAGCATAGGTTAAAAGGCGTTCCGCGAAGGCTCGGTGGAATTGTTCCTGCCGCTGGCGAATGATACCAATCAACTCAATTGGACCTGAAAACTTTTCACCAGACGGCAGTTCGCCCGTCGAATCGACCGATTTCTCACCTTCCTTATCACGCCAGCGACCGATGGCGTCGAAGTTTTCCAGCCCCATGCCGATCGGGTCCATCGTTTTATGACACGACGCGCAACTGGGATCTTTGCGATGGATCTCCATTCGCTCCCGCAGGCTCAGATTCGACACGTCTTTGGCCGCGTCTTCCAGTGGTGGAACGCCGGGTGGTGCCGGTGGAGGAGCTTCACCGAGGATGTTCTCCATGATCCATTTGCCGCGTTTCACTGGACTGGTGCGACCGGGATTTGATGTGAGTGTCAGAATACTGGCCTGCGTCAGAATCCCCACTCGCTTCGTCCCTTCGAGTGAGACGCGAACGAATTCCTCGCCCGACACACCGGCAATGCCGTAATGTTTTGCCAGGCGTTCGTTAAGAAACGTAAAGTCGGCGTTCAGAAAATCGTCGATGCTGCGATCTTCTTTGACGATCGTGCTAAACAGCATTTCCGTTTCCTGACTCATGGCACTTCGGAGCGCAGCATCGAAATCAGGAAATACTTCCGGATTCGGCTGAACGTCTGCCAGGTTACGAAGATTCAGCCACTGTGAGGCAAAGTTGCGGCCCAAGGCACTCGCCTTGCCATCGTGCAGCATTCGCTCAATCTGCGCCTGCAGAATGGCCGGATCAAACAGGCGTTTGTTTTCAGCCAGTTGGAACAGTTCGTCGTCGGGCATACTGCTCCAGAGGAAATACGACAGCCTCGAAGCAAATTCGTATTCGTTGAGTTTCCTCTCGTCAGAGTTACCTTCGGGGTCCGCTTCTTTGCGAAACAGAAAATCAGGAGACACCAGCGCGGCCTGGAGAGCCACATACAGTCCGTACTCGTACGTCTCTTTGAACTCACTGACGTTCCTGTCTACTAGTTCGGCATACCGCGTGACTTCAATATCGGTCACTGGACGACGAAAAGCCCTGTACAGAATCGGACGCAGAACCTGCGTCGCCGCATCTTTCACAGACACTTTGTTGCCTGGTCGCACCGTCACAAATCGTCGATGCGTTTCGTGCCACTCCGGTGCGCCGCCGCCCTCAGGGCCGATCACTTCAATCGACTGAATCGCAAGATTGCGATCGCGTCGCTTTTCGTCAGCAGCTTTCGGGTCGTAAAAGTCATTGATGAACGCTCCCGCTATGTCGTGGTTGCCCGAGGAAAGAGTGACGTCCTGTTCAAACCATGCGGGCTTGCGATGACCCTTCACTTCGAATTCGTGAACATCCTTGCCGTCGGTCCGCAGGGCCATTTTCGCGTCTTCGTCACCTGCCTGTGTAGCGGAGGCGTGAATTCGGATCTTGTATTTTCCGTTAGCAGGTGCGGACACGGTTGCTGTCAGACTGCCGGTTGAGGCCAGGACATGAAATCCGTTTCCATCAACGTTTCCACCGTTGGAGGACTTCATTTTGTCAGCCGTAAAACGCTGCGTCGTGCCCTTTGAAAAATCGCGAGTGTCAATGACTGCGGCGGCAACCTGTTCGGCTGCGTCCAGGTATTTTTCCATGAGCAGTGGTGGAACGCTGAGCACATCGCCGATGTTGTCGAATCCCTCGCCGACGTCATCTTGCGGAAAACTATCCGCCGGTGTGAGGCTGATCCCGAACAGGTCGCGAATCGTGTTGTTGTATTCGGCGCGATTCAGGCGATGGAGCGCGGGGCGACCGGCATGATGAATCTGAGTGCAGTCAAAGTTGTAGAGTTCATCATAGAAAATCTCGGCGACTTCTTTGCGGCTTTCATCGGTTGGCTGCGAATCGTAATCGGAGGGCGGCATGGCTCCTGCATTGATCATGCGATAGACACGCTCCCATGTTTTGCGTTCCTTCAGCAACTGATCAACAGTCGCCAGCTTGTGGACGGTAACGCCGCCTTCCTGTGTGTCCGCGCTGTGGCAATCCGCGCAGTGCGATTTCAGGAATGGCAGGATTTTGTCTTCCAGTTTTTGCTGACGAATGGCATTCTTTCGCAGCGTTGCGCCGCTGACTGCCGATGTTGGGCGCGCGGCAGCCAGCCTTGCGGTGTTGTTCGCAATCCCACCCGGCAGCCACGGTGAATCTGCTGAGTTGGCTGACGCATCAATACTTCCAGCAGTTTGACCGTCGTCAGTTTCGTCAATTGTGCGAACTGCCACGGCGGCACCAGCCTGGTTCCAGTACCAGTATCCGCTGGCTGCGATACCGCCCAGCAGCAATGTAGCAGCAAATGCAATAACAAACGGGGCGATTGAACTTCGGGTGTCGTAGCGATCAGAAGAAGCAAGTTTGCGACGGCTGCGATTTGAACTATCAGGCCCGACGGAACCTGGGCGGCTGCTTACCAGCGACGAAACTTCCGGTTCAACCGAGGCTCTGCCTCTTCCGGAGCCTCTTGCTGTCTGCAAGGGCGCAGTAGTCGTCCTTGTCGGACGTCCGGCTTTTTCGACTGCGGGAGCTGAAACAGGTTGAGGAGCTTCTGAAAGTGCCGCGCTCGCTTCCAGCAGCACCGGCTGTCGGCATTGTGAATTCGGGCAGCGGATTCTGCGTCCGAGGAATCGTTCCTCGACGCGAAACCGAAATTTGCACGATCCACAACGAAACGACGGATTCATGGGACTAAATTCTTTGATGGCAGGCAGGAGAATTCCGAACTGAGGTCGATTTTGCGATTCAGCTGGAATGGCGGGGTTCATTAACGCAGTACATTTTAACACGCGGACCGACGATCCGAATCGTCAAACTCTGCCTGTTTGGACGAAATCCCTGTGTCCGGAGCCAGTGCCGCAAAACTGAGATCAATTTACTGCCAACTGATTCTATACACCACGCAGCTTGGAATGCGGCTGTCAATTCTCGTTCCAGGGCTCCAGCCCTGGAACGCAATGCACTGGAGGCTCCTGCCTCCGCCGACAATCTCGCGAGGCAGGAGCCTCGGAACAAGGACATCAATCCACACCGCGCGAAGCGTATTTCGCTCAGTATTCAGCAAGAATCGGCACGATCGCCGTTTGAATCGGCCCTCCGGTGACTTGCACTCTTCCATCGGCGTGAATGTAGACGTCCACCTCGCTGCGAACCCCAAATTCGAGAAGATAGATTCCAGGCTCGATCGTGAATAATGTTCGGGGCAGGATTTGACGTGTTTCGTGGGTTTCCAGGTTGTCAATGTGCGTCCCGTTTCCGTGCGTTTCCTGCGCCATGTTGTGACCCGTTCGATGGCAAAAGTCAGGGCCGTGGCCAGCGGCTTCAATCACGCCCCGGACAGCGTCATCGACTTCCCAGCCCTGGAGTTGCCGACCTGCCGCGAACGCTAACTTGACGCACTCGATTCCCGCGTCGCGAGCCGCTGCGACGATGTTAAAGATCTTCGTGAATTTTTCGGGCACGGCTGTACCGACATAACCCGTGCGAGTCAGATCACTGTAGATGGCTCCTGGCTTATTCTGCTTCGCCCAGAGATCAACCAAAACAAAGCTGCCCTCGCGAATTTTCGTCACGGCTCCCGTCCCGGTTTCGTAGTGCGGATTGCCGCCGTTGCCATCCACTCCAACGATCGGTGGATGATAAGTCGTCATGTTGTGTTCAGCGAAGTGCCGCATGATCTCGTCGGACACCGCCATCTCTTCGACAAATCCGTTCTCCCGGACCTGATCCGCAATAAATTTCCAGGTTCGCGCGTAGGCGGCGTTGGTGACTTCGGACGCATCCAGATGGCTGGTCAGCTGAGCGTCCGTGAGCGTCGATTCAAACAAAGTGATCAGATCACCTGACGAAACAACATCGCAGCCAAACGAACGGACAAGTTCAACAGTGCCTGCATCCACACGCGAGATGTACGGGTTGCCGTTTCGCGGCGAATACTCCATCGCCACAACTTTGCGACCGCCAACAGCCTGCTGAATCGCCGCTTCCAACTCCTGCCACCGCAGATAGATCGTTTTGTCGCCCGGCAAATGATCCAACACGTCGGACTCAATGCGATGAACAATCCTGGTCGGCGTACCTTTTGCGGGAATGAAGCAGAGGTAACGTCGTGACCCTGCGAAACCTTCCGGCATTTGCAAAATCCGCTGAGCCAGCACGTTGCTGCCGCGAAAGTCATACAACAGCCAGCCATCAAAACCAAACTTGATCAATGCCGACTGAATTTGTTTGAGGTCAAACATGCTGGATTATTTTCCTGTTGGGAGTTGTCCATTCGATTGGGAAGGCAGGTGCGATTACATTGCGCCATCGGTGAGTTTCGAAGTGGCTGGCTTTGGAGGTTCTACCACGGATAACTCCCGAGTGGTCTTTTCGTGCATGTCGATGTTTGGAGCATCAATTTCGACAATAATCTGCGTCTCACCCAGCAGCAGGCAGTCGCCGCTCTGAAGGATCGATTGCCTGATATCATGATTGTTGACAATCGTCAGATTTGTAGACTCACGATCGACAAGCACAAACCCGCCGTTTTCACCACGGCGAATTTCCGCGTGAATTCGGCTCAGGAGCATATCGTTGATTGTAATGTCGGCGCGATGACTGCGTCCCAGCGTGACCGGCAGATCGTTTTCAGTGATCTGTATGTCGCCATCTTCAAAGACAACCGATTTGAGAGTGAGTCGAGCCATTCCAGCCCTTGATCGGAGAAAAAAAGTTTGCGACACTTTGCACGTGGCTTTAGAGCACGAATGATTCTAAGCACCTATGCACAAATAATCGAACATTATAGCGGAACGGCGCGAGCCGTCCGGTCCCGCGAGACCGGAGGGCTTGCGCCCTACCGCTACAATTTGTTTTGCCACTTTACTTGTGCATAGGTGCTTACATGCTGTCCGCAGACAGGCCCGCGACGTGGCAAGATAGACGCCAAATACCGAAACACGGGAATATCTGACAGCAGCAATAAATCATTCCAATTCACGATAACGAGCCGAAGATTTGACTGACAAATACGGGAGGTGAACTCTGTAAGGCGAGCGGAAGAACCAGGATTACCAGGAATATCGCGTCGCTCAGGGAATCCGACCTGAGACAGGTCGGACCACGTAGGCAGATCTGTCCTCAGATCTGCTTCCTTTGGCGTGGTTCAGCCGCACGGGGCCGCTCGACCCGAAGACTCGCCGATGGTAAATCCTTTCCTGCCGCTCGCCTAACTGGGCTAGCTGGAAAAATCAGCATCATTAGACGAGTCAATCTCGACATCGGACTGGAGCACATTGCTCTTACTCTGACTTTGTGAGCTACGATTGTAGGATCTCGGTTTCGGCGAAGGGGCATTCAGGATCTCCAAAAGTCCGATTTCCGTTTCGTGTTTTGTAGTTTGCTGCACCAGGAAAGCAAGTCCATGTCACGTCGGAATTCAAGCCCGCGCCACAGGCGTTCGGATGATTCAAGCGGTCAGGCATCCGAATCGAACAACAGCGTGTGTCAATCAAAGGAAACGTACGACTCTGAGTCGCTCCCTGCGGAATCAGAAGGGACAGTACCGGAATCGACACTGATCAAGTCCCTTCAGCAGGAATTTCGTTCGTCCATTGATGAACTGAAGGCGGCCCAGAACGCCGCTGCCGAGAGTCAAAGCGCAGTGCTCAGGACGATGACGGAAATTCTGCTTACGTCGTCCGTTGATCGGAACAATGGATGTGGAAATCTGGAGGGACGCCTGTCTGAGCTGGAAGATCGAATTCTCAGCCGAATTAGTCAGGTTCAGGGCCGGGAGAAATCTGATCCATCACCCGCGCGAAATGCGAATGGCGGAACAGTGTCGTCCAGTTCGAAGTCGCTCGAGCAAGGTGGCTCAAAATCATGGGCCGAAATCCGTCGTGATCTCGTGTCGAAAGTCGAATCGCCGGAGGAGTCGAGTGAGGATGTTTCAGACAAGTCTGCCATGTTGTCAGCATCTTTGAACAGCGACTTAGATCAGGTTGAACCAGACGCGATCATCGATGTGCCTCGCGCCATCGATCCCGAGACACTTGACCTTCCGGAACTGCGCGCTGTCTTTTACGAGCGTGAGTCATTCATATCGACATTGATTGGACGGTTACGGCAGGTGCATCAGAAAGGCAACGTGCTCCTTCCCGTGGAAGATCTTAGAAATATGGCCGAACTGCTGCCGGAAGAATTGTCCGCCGAGGTCAAGCGGGCGTTAGAACAACTGGACGAGATCTCTCGCATTGGCGAACTGGAGCTGTCACTGGAACGGGCGAGACTGGCGCGTCAGGTCAACCAACTCGACAACACCAGGCAGTTAATCGAACAGAACGCGCGACAACTTGGGCTGCAACTTGCGGACGATGGTACGCTGGTGAATCCGGAGAAACTCATCGTCCGCAACCGCGGTTCACGGCGCTGGCTCAGCAAACTTGGGTTCGGGGTGTAACATTGCTCCCTTGATTCAGAGATCGTGCAGCCTGGGATGCGATCGCCGAACGTAGTTGCCACGCTGGAGATTCCGGGCGAATAGTAACGTTTACCAGTGCGACGAACACGGCACATGTTACATCGCGGTAGTAGCCAGCTCACCATCATCTTCACCAATGGCACGAGGCCATTGGGAGGCGAACTTTGAATCTGTTCGCAAATTGGGCGCGGTCTGATTCTGTTGTACCACCGGTGAAAATCCCGTCGGCGGAGCGACGGGCGTACAGTACACCCGTCGCTCCGCCGACTGGATAGCCCAACGCCGCGAACTTGCCAGCATTCGGGATCGAGAAGTTAATTTTGGACAGGTTCTCTTAGGACGGCGGAAGTAGAAACAGGTCTTACAATGTTTCGATTCAATAAGCCATCCTTGCTTGCTCTTGCGCTGTTGTTCCTGAGCACGCAATCGCTTCGGGCCGAAGAGCACGCATTTACGCTGATCGTGATGGATCCGCTGGCGGCTCCGCTTTCGTGCCCCTGCGTCGAGGGCTACGCGCAGCGAAAGTATGAAGTGCTGGCCGAACACCTCAAAGCGTCGCTGGGACGAGACGTTAAGCTCGTCTTTGCGCAGGCTCTGAGCGTTGGCCTGAAGGAAACGGACTCGAAAGCAGACCTGATCATTGGCAAAGACTCTGTGGTCCACGCGGATGCGGTGGCAGCGAAGATCGGACTCTCGGCGCTGGCTCAGCTGACCGACAAAGTTGGTTCCACGAAGCAGCGAGGGCTGATCGTTGTCAACAAGGATGATCCCCCGCAGGCTACCAGAGATCTGAATGGTTACACCATTATCTTTGGTCCGGCGGAAGCAGACGAAAAGCACACCGCCGCTCTGGAAGTGTGGGTTCTGCGCGAAATGAAGTGCGCGGGTTAGAAATCGCGGATGTCATCGGGAAGTGAACCTGGGGCGACGTTCATCCGCATTCGCGGATTCTCTTGCCCCAGGCTGATTTGTGCGAGCCTTTCAGGCTCAATCACAGCATCCAGTAAATACAACTCGTTTGTGGCACGAGCCCGACCGCGCACTTCATTTCGCGAAGAACCCGATTTTGCTGTCTGGCGAAGCCCCCCCAACCGGCCTGTCGGCCACCTTCTCCCCCGCATCGGGGGGAGAAGGGAGAGTTGGAACGACGGCGCGCGTCGAATCAGGGATGTCTTCCGATTGGGCTTGGGGATTATCTGCAATTGCCTGACTGGACTGGCCGTCAGATTCGATCGGACAAGCGTAGTGCGATGCCGCATTATCCGACCAGCAGTCCGTAGAAGCCAACGCGAGCCGCCGCCGTCCGGGGATCCTGGAGCCATATCAGAACCTTCTCTCGGGGAAGTTTGTCTTTCAGCCGAACGACAACGTCGTATGAAGCAGCGGCGAATTCCGCAAACGCATCATCGGAAATCATTTGGTCGGCATGTTCGAAGAACTCCAGAAAATAGAGCAGCCGCTTCGACTGTTCTGCAGGATCCGTGAC
>Ga0154020_10003875_pt1 | contig 17910 bp, 16 predicted proteins | sample Klosneuvirus_201_FD_109709 | JGI IMG/M metagenome (GOLD analysis project Ga0154020, IMG submission 109709) | Active sludge microbial communities from wastewater, Klosterneuburg, Austria - Klosneuvirus_20160825_MG | ecosystem: Engineered > WWTP > Aerobic digester > Activated sludge | place...
GTTTGAAATTTATTGAACAATTAAATTTTCAAATATTGAAATTAAGGTGTTATTACACCTGCAAACAGAAACACATTATTATCAGCTATAGCAAGATCATCAAGGTCAACAAATCTGTCACCATTCAGATCTGTAATAACATCTCCGCTTAAGAAATTTGTGCCGTCATTATATACTCTTGACATATCTGAAATATCTACAAATCCGGAGTTATCAATATCCCCGCTGTATAAACAATATTTGCTTCCTTTTAAAACCAAATTATTACCATACGCTTTTGAAGAGGCAACTGTGAAATCATAATTTAAAGTATTTCCGATTACTATATTCTCTCCGCCGGATCTGCTCCAGGTCTCGAGTGAATTTATATACTTCATCACAAGATAATACGATCCACCTTGAATAAAACGAAAAGTAAAATTACTTAACAATGTATTTGAGTCTAAAATAGAAATTGATGAATCTATAATCTGATAAGGGGAAACTGATTTTCTCAAAAACAATTTAATTGAATCTCTTTTAAGATGTTTATTCTGAATTGGTCTGTATAAGCCTTCTATAGCAACTTTGATTTCAAGTGAAGTTTGAATTCCGGATGTGTCAATAAGGTAAGAAGCTCCCGAAGTTACATTCGTATTTACTGTTCCTACATAAGCGTAAATTTTCGTAAACGGATCCGGTGACTGTGTTCTCCATGCAAAGTTTAACGGAACATTCGCGAAAGATCCGGCAGTTGTCTGAATTTTCATTTTTGCAATCTTCGTTCCCGGACTTCCGTTGTTTGTCATAATAAAACCATTCCCCGCGCTTGGGAAAATATTTGCAGCAAGTCTTAGCTGACTTCCTGATACCTGAGGATTTCGCGGCCGCATATTGACAGGGAGATCAGAACTGTCAGAAGAATATGTATAAGATAATGTTCCGCCATTTGCAATATCAGTATTAACATTAAAAAAATATTGTCCTCCGGAATATTCAAATACAGTCGGTGAATTTGTATGCTCCAATCGAATCTCAAATTCTAAAACATTCGGTGATGTAAATACAAAATTCAATGATTTAAGATTAAATGTTGGAGTTTGAGAAAACATAATTCCCGGCGAAAACAGAATAATTATTATTATTGATTTGAAAAAATTTATCATTTGAAATCTCCTGTAAATGTTTTGCTTTTTAATGAAATGTTTCTTTTATTTGTTGTCTGTCCCGGCCATTCTACTAAGATCAACTGTCCGGCATTCCTGTTTACAATTGCCATATCATCTATATCAACTATATTATCTCCGTTTAGATTTGTGATACTATTTCCCAAGACATAATTATAAACGTCATTATCAATCATACTCAGATCATCAGTATCAATTATCTGATCGTTATTCACATTCCCGCTGTAAATACAATACCGGCTTCCGTTCAGTACCATATTATTACCAAATGCCTGAGATGCTGAAGTCGTGAAGTTGTAGGAGTTACCGCCGACTATTAATAATTCACCGCCCGACTTACTCCATGTTTCTATAGTATTTCTGCTTTTTACCGCGATATAGTAATTTCCATTCAGATGATTCTCAAATATGAAATTTGCTGTTAAATTAACGGAATCAATAAACGCTACTGAAGAATCTAATATCTGATAAGGTGTATTTACGCTTCGCAGAAAAGCTGTAACAGATTCCTTTCTGTTTAATGTATTATTTATTGGATTATAAAGTCCTTCATTTGCCATAATTATATTAAGACTTATATTATTTTCCAATCCAGATAGATCTACTGAATGACTTGCGCATCTGGTCATTTCAACTCCTAGACAATGACTTAATATGTATGGATTTATCTTTGTTCTTGTAACTGAAAGAGGAGTATCACAACTGTCTCTAAAAGTAAAAGAGTTTTCATTTAAAACACTAATGTCTATTATGGATGTAGATTTTAATTTATATCTGCCAATTAATGTAGGTACATTGACTGGTATAGATAATCCGTTTCCACATCCGGGGAGAGAGTTTGCAGCAATTCTGAATTCATAATTACCAGGTGAGTTTGAAGCAATCACAGTATTAGGATTTCTAGGTCTGAAAGATTCAGGTATATCTGAAACAGGAATTCCATTTATTGTGTCTAAAACAAAAGAAGAACTTGTTCCAAATCCGGGAAGAAAATTGCCTAAAGTCTGAGGTGCTTTTAAAAAAAACTGCCAGCCAGCTAATTGCCATTGAATAAAATCCAAATTGGTAAAAACCAGATCAAACTTTAAAGTATGGGCATTTGTAAGTTCGAAATTTTTTGCTTCAAGTGTATATTGTGGCAATTGTGCATTAGAACTATTAGTTAAAACAAGCATACAAAATATTGAGAATAGAAGTAAATTTTTTTTCATATTTATTTAAAGTTTATAAAGTGTAAATTACTCAATCTCCATAAATCGGATTTCTAATTAATTTATTTCTATTATTATCAATGATAGACATATCTCTTCCCTCTACAACAAAATCACCATTAAAATCAGTTGGTCTAAATCCAGATGCATAAGTAAAAACATCATTATCTACATCACTTAAATCAGAAATATCAATTATATAATCCTGATTGACATCACCACTATAGATACAATATAATGTTCCTCTAAGTGCTAAATTATTTCCATATGCTTTTGAAGCTGATGTTGTAAAATCATAATTATAAATATTACCATTCATCACCGTTTCACCACCTGCTTTACTCCAAGTCTCAAGAGAATTATAATGTTTTACAACAAGATAGTAAGTTCCGTTGACAGCGTTTCTATATGTGAAGGTTGCACTTAAAGATAGTGAATCAATTATGTTTGTTGCTGAATCAACATAGTTATAAGGTGCAACTGATTTTGCAAGATATACCGTTACAGTATCTCTTCTATTATGAACGTGGAAGGCAGTTTTCAATAATCCGTCAATTGCTACTTTTAAATTGAAAGTTAAAATTATTCCAGATGAATCAATCGAGTGAACAGCATTTGAAGTTATGTTAGTATTAGTATTACCAACATATGCGTATATTTTTGTATAAGGATCAGGAAGATTATTTCTCCATTCAAAACTCAAGGGTGCATTAGTAAGAGATGGTGCAGTAGTAGTTAATTTCATACTGACAATTCTTGTACCGGGATTTCCGTTGTTAGTCATTATAAAGCCATTACCAGCTCCTGGAAACAAATTGCTTGCAAGTCTGAGTTGATTTCCGGATATCTGAGGATTTCTGGGTCTCATATGCTGAGGAAGTTCAGAAGTATCTCCGGCATAAGTATAAGATAATGTTCCTCCGTTCGCAATGAGTGGATTGAAATTAAAAAAGTACTGACCACCGGAATATTCAAAAGTTGTAGGCGCATTTGTATGTTCAATGAAAATATCAAACTGCAATACATTTGGAGCCGGATGTGAAAAATTTTTTGCTGTTAAATTATACAATGGTGCTTGTGAAAAAGAAACTACAGGTAATATTAAATACAAAAAAATAAATAATTTGGATAAAATGTTCATTTGGTTCTCCTTGCAATTGTTTTATTATTTAATAATTTTTTTCTTTTTTGAAATGTCTGACCCGGCCATTTAACTAATACAAAGTTACCGGCATTCTTATCAACAATTGCAAGATCATCAATATCTACAATATCGTCACCGTTAATATTAGTCAGCGAATTTCCTCCTGCATAATTATACAAATCGTTATCAAGCATTGTAAGATCATCTGTGTCTATAATATTGTCGTAGTTAAAATTCCCGCTGTATATACAATACTTGTCACCAACTAAAACCAGATTATTTCCATAAGCTTTAGAAGCTGATATTGTAAAGTCGTAAAAATTTGTACCATTTTGAAAGTTTGTTCCGCTCTGTTCACTCCACGTTTCCAGACCATTTTTATTTTTTACTGATATGTAATATGTACCTGCTGGTCTGTTGTAAAATATATAATTCCCTGACAAAGTAGATGAATCAATTAATCCCTTTGAGGAATCTATTATTTGATAAGGTGAATTCACATTTCTTAAATAAGCAGTAACAGAATCTTTTCTGTTTAATCTATTAAAAACAGGATTATATAAACCTTCAATTGACAATTTTAAATTTATCTGTATAAAAGGAAACACTCCTGAAATATCAACATTATGATTTGCACATCGCGTCATCTCTTTATTCAAACAATTATTTGCATCATACCAATTGATCTTTGTTCTGGTTACCGATAGTGGCGATTCGCAACTGTCTCTGAATATTATTGGATTATTTAACAATACGTTTGGATTTATTATTGTGGAAGCTTTCATGTTATATCTACCTATTAAAATAGGAATGTCTTTAGGAATTATTAACCCATTTCCGCAGCCTGGAAGAGAATTTGCAGCTAATCTGAATTCATAATTTCCAGGAGAATTTGCAGCGACAACTACATTTGATCCTCTTGGTCTAAAAGATTCAGGAAGGTCTGAAACCGGCACCCCGTTACTTGTATCAAGCATATATGCAGATGCTGATCCAAATCCCGCAGAAAAAACTGCTAACGTCTGGGGAACTCTGAAAAAGAACTGCCACCCCGCTAATTGTAAAGGTGTATCATCAGTTTTTGTAAATATTAGATCAAACTTCATTGTGTATTCGTCAGAAAGCACATAATTTTTTGCTTCCAGAGTATATTGCGGAATCTGTGATTTAAGCTGATTTGCAAAACTAAGCAAAAAAAATAATGAGAAAAGTGGTATAATTTTTTTCATATTTCCCTAATTAAAAATTTATTTGTACAAATGTAGAGTATAGCCTCTTTAAATTCAATTCACGTAAAAATAGACAGATTGGATTTTGATTTCCGGTTTCTAAAATAAAATTAATATCTCTCAAAAATTATCTTCTTATAAATTGATTTAAACTTCATATTTAATTAATTTGGCATACCTCAATTTCTTCAAAAATAATAATGATGTCTGATCTGAAAATTTTTGCCGGTAGGTTTTCAAATAATCTCGGCAAGAAAATTGCTGCAAGCCTGAAGATGCCACTTGGCAAGTGTTCGATACGGACATTTTCTGATGGAGAGATCTGGGTAAAGTATAATGAAAATATCAGAGGCTCTGATGTTTTCATTGTTCAATCCACTATGCCTCCTGCAGATAATCTGATGGAACTTCTGATCATGATAGACGCTGCTAAAAGAGCATCAGCAAGACGAGTCAATGCAGTCATTCCATATTTTGGATATGCGCGTCAGGACAGGAAGGATCAGCCGAGAGTATCTATAACAGCAAAGCTCGTTGCAAATCTCATTACTAAAGCCGGCGCAGACAGGGTGATCACTATGGATCTTCATGCTGCTCAGCTTCAGGGTTTTTTTGATATTCCTGTGGACCATCTTTACGGATCTGCCGTCTTTATGAATAAATTAAGAAAACTTAAAATACCAAATCTTGCAATCGTTTCTCCCGACGTTGGAGGGATCAAGATGGCCAGAGCTTATGCAAAAAGACTACATGCGGATTTAATTGTTATTGATAAACGCAGACCAAAACCTAATGTCGCTGAAGTAATGGATATAATCGGAGATGTTGGAGGAAAGAATATTATTATTATAGATGACCTTATTGATACCGGCGGAACTTTCGTTAATGCTGTAAATGCGCTGAAAGCAGAAGGAGCAAAAGATATTTATGGCGGATGTACTCATGCTGTATTCTCAGGAGAATCACTTGACCATATAAATAAATCTCCTCTGAAAAAACTTTACGTAGCTGATACTCTTCCAATGTCACATACATCAAAAAAGATAGAAGTAGTTTCCGTTGCGGAAATTTTTGGAAAATCCATTTATCGTACAAATAAAAATCAGTCGATCAGTTCACTTTTTGATGTCGATAAAGCTTTGTAAATTGAATTGAAAGCAACATCTCTTATCCCTATTTTCCCTGAAATTAATTTAACCAAACTAATAAGTAAAACTTAAAAATATAAAATGAGTGTAGATATAGTAATGCCGAAAATGGGCGAATCTATTATGGAAGGAACGATCTTAAAATGGCATAAAAAGCCGGGTGACAATGTAGATGTAGATGAAACTATTCTTGAGATTTCCACAGACAAAGTCGATACGGAAGTCCCTTCTCCCGAAGCAGGAGTTGTTTCGGAGATTTTATTCAAGGAAGGAGATGTAGTAGAAGTCGGCAAAGTCATTGCCCGTCTGGGTTCTAACGGCGCAGCAACTTCCGAATCCGAAAAAGCCGAAACTAAATCTTCTGAAACCTCTGAAGTTAAAGAAGAAAAATCTGAACCTGTTCCGGAAATGAAGTCTGAAAAACCCGAAGCTGCATCTCCACAGACTACTGAAACACAAAAGATCATTACAGGCAGCGGCAGCAAATTTTATTCTCCGCTTGTTCTGAACATTGCTCAGGTAGAAGGTATTGGAATGTCAGAACTTGAAAACATTTCGGGTACAGGAATAGATGGCAGAGTTTCTAAAAAAGATATTCTTGCATATCTGAAAGACCGCACTTCAGCACCGGCTGCTGAGTCACCAAAGAAATCAGTGGAAATAAATTTAGATAATAAAGATACCAAAGAAACCAAGCCGGCTGCAGCTCCTGAAAGAAAGATTGAAGTACCTCAACCGAAAATTGATTATAACGAAGAAGGTCTGTCTGTAATGGAGTTTGATAATGTCAGACAAAAAATGGCTGAGCACATGATCAATTCTGTCAGGATATCTCCGCATGTGCAGGCAGTTGCAGAATGTGATCTCACAAATGTAGATAAGGTCAGAGCAAAAATGAAAAATGAATTTGTTGAAAAAGAAGGATTTAATCTTACCTACATGCCTTTCATTTGTGAGGCTGTGATCAAAGCATTAAAAGATTTTCCGTTAATAAATTCGATCATAGATGATTCTTCAGTTCCGTACAAAGCAATTACAAGAAATTCCATAAACCTCGGAATCGCCGTAGCAATGGATAACGGCGGACTGATAGTTCCTGTAATTCATAACTCTGACGGAATGAATCTTATAGGTATTGCAAGAAGTCTGAACGATCTTGCCAAACGTGCGAGGATAAAAAAACTGACACTGAATGAAATTCAGGGCGGTACTTTTTCGATTACGAATTTTGGTGTGTTTGGAAATGATATCGGAATTCCGATCATCAATCAGCCTCAGGTTGCGATACTCGGACTCGGAGCAATTAAAAAAAGACCTGTAGTGGTGGAGACAGAAGAAGGTGATTTCATAGTTCCGAGAAAAACAATGTTCATAACACTTTCATTTGATCACAGACTTGTGGATGGTGCGCTCGGCGGAATGTTTGTAATGAAGATCGCACATTATCTGAATTCATATAAACTTTAACAAAGAAAATTAAGTTAATCAAAAGGGAATAAAACTTTTATTCCCTTTTCCTTTATACATCAAATTTAATTATGAATAAAATACTCTTAATAATTTTACTGACCTTTTCTTCGGTCAATATCTTTTCTCAGGAGACTGCTGATACAAAGTACTGGATAATTTTTAATGACAAAGGAGATTTTAAATCTGATATCGTTATCACCCCAGGCAGTAAAGCTTATGATGCAGGGATGGAGCTGCTCACTGAAAGAGCTGTTCAGAGAAGATTAAAAGTCCTTAGTGAGGAAAACTTGATTGATTATGCAGATCTGCCTGTAGAAAATTCTTATATTCAGGAAATAAAAAATAACGGCATTGAAGTGATCGCAGTCTCCCGATGGCTGAACGGTATAAGTGCATATATGACAGAGGCTGAAGTAGAAAAAATAAAAGGACTGGATTTTGTAGATCATCTCGGATATGTGAAGACTCTTGTAAATCAGGAATTTGAAGTTGTTAATGAATATATTGAATCAGAAATTTCTGATTCATCATATAAATTAGATTATGGAAAATCTTTAAAGCAAATGGAAATGGTGAACGTACCGAAAGTTCATAACATGTATATAAACGGAAAAGGCGTTTTGATAGCGAGTTTTGATGACGGTTTTGACTGGAAAAATCATGAGAGTCTTATGAGTCTGAATATTATAGAAGAGTATGATTTTGTAAATAAAGATCCTAATACATTTGCTGAGAAGAATCAAAAGTATGAAGATTCAAAAAACCAAGGTTCACATGGTACATCGACAGTATCTACTATGAGCGGTTTTAAAGAAGGAAGGTTGATTGGTCCGGCATTTGGCTCGGATCTGCTTCTTGCGAAAACAGAATATGTTGAATCTGAAACACCAATGGAAGAAGACTTCTGGCTGGAAGCGACAGAATGGGCTGAAGCAAAAGGTGTTGACATTATTACTAGTTCATTGATCTATAAAACTTATGATGCTCCCTACAATAAAAATTCTTATACATATGAGGAACTTGACGGGAATACTGCAATCATAACAAATGCGGCAGATCGGGCAGCCTACCTTGGAGTTGTTGTTTGCCAGTCAATGGGAAATTATTTTCAGACAAAAGAACCGTCACTTGGATCTGCTGCCGATGCCGACTCAATTATTTCCATTGGAGCGGTCACATATTCAGGTGATCCTGCAAGCTTTACATCCAATGGTCCTACCAGCGACGGCAGGATCAAACCGGACGTCGTAGCACCCGGTGTAAATGTTTATTCAGCAAAGGTCAAAGAAGTTTCAGGAAATAATAGTACATATGAATTTGTAAGCGGTACGTCTTTCTCTACTCCTATTACTGCAGGTATTTGTGCTTTGATACTTTCAGCACATCCGGAACTCACACCTATCCAGGTGAGAGATGCTCTCAGAAATACAGCATCACAATCTGATAATCCGGATAATGTTCTTGGTTGGGGAAATGTAAATGCTTATGACGCTTTGCTCTATTTCGGAATGGCATGGAGCAATGAATTTCAAATTGAAAAACCTGAAAGTGATAAAATAATTATATCTACATATCTTGCTTCAAAAGATATTATTGATCCGAATTCAGTTACAATGCATTATAGCTTTGACAACGGTAAATCCTACAGCTCTATGACCATGGATCTTTCTGAAGTGATGGATGCTGAAACTAACTCAGGTAAATATTCAGCGCAACTGAATCTTGACAAAAACATGGACGACTTTAAAGTTTATTTTAGTGCTGAAGATAATTCAGGGAAAAGATCTGAATTCCCAAAGGTAAGTTCGGCTAATTAAAATTTTTAAAGAACTATATTAATAAAAACATATATTATCCGCAGAGTAACGTGTTTTTCGGACTCAGCAGGAACATTTTTTTTTAGATCAATAAATAAAAATTCCGAACTCAGTTTATCTGATCCCGGAATTTTTAATGTTCATATCCAAAATTTCCAAAAGCAAAAAATTTAATCAAACTTCAAATTTATTATCGTCTCCGCTGAGTCACGTGCTCTTCGGACTCTACGGAAAGATTAAGTCTTATCGGGATTTATTATCAGCCATTTAAGCTTTGTACCTTCGAGGCAAATCCAACTTTTTAAACAGAAGCTACTTTTCGTATAATTCTCTCTCGGTGACTTCACATAAAATATGTCCAACGGTAATGTGCCCTTCCTGAATCCTCTGAGTATTTTCAGAAGGTATGACAATTGAAATATCGCAGACTTCTTTAAGTTTGCCCCCGTTATTTTTTCCGAGAAGCCCTATGACCTTCATATTTTTTTCCTTTGCTTTTGAAACTGCTTTCAGAATATTTGGTGAGTTTCCGCTTGTGGAAATACAGATCAGTACGTCACCGTCATTCCCAAGTCCTTCTATATTTCGGGCGAATACATTTTCAAATCCAATATCATTTCCGCCGGCAGTTAGATTTGAAGTGTCAGTAGTCAGTGCAATAGCGGCAATAGCGGGTCTGTCCAGGTCATGAGAAAGTCTGATCATAAATTCTGTAGCGAGATGCTGACAGTCTGCTGCGCTGCCACCGTTTCCGCAGAGCAGTATCTTCTTTCCTTCCTTCACTGACTTAACAAGGAGATCCGAAGCATCGCAGATTGTTTCGTAGCATTTCTCTGCGATCATATTTTTTACCTCAGCACTTTCGCTGAGCGAAGTTGTGATAAATTCTTTTCTGTTAAACATATTCTTTTATGTAATTTGATTTACAATCTTTTCAGCAATTCCGCTGGAGTTTTCAAAAACTAATCTGCATTTTTCACCGGTCTCATCTCTTAATTCTTTATTTGTCAAAAACTCTCTGAACACCCGATAAAATTGTTTTGTATCTTTAATCACAATACCGCAGCCTTTTTCTATCAGGATCTCATCTTCATCTGAATTTTTTATTTTATTGGAAAATAAGATCGGCATATTAAATATAGCAGGTTCGAGTATATTATGAAGTCCCGTTTTAAATCCTCCTCCGACATAGCTCAGATATGCAATGCCGTATAGCTTTGACAAAATTCCTATCCTGTCTACAATGATCAGATTTTCATCGTTGAATTTCCCAATATCACTAAGCCGGATGTATCTTAAATTTTCATATTTTTGAGAAATTATTTTTTCTATTGCAGAGATCTTGGTTTCTTTTGGCTCATGCGGGACGAGTACAGTCAACAGATCTTTTTCAAAACTTAATGATTTATCTAATGCAGGCAGTATTATGTCTTCATCATCTTTCCATGCACTTCCCATTACAAATACTTTCCTGCCGTTAATCACTGACGGCGGAATGACATCTTCAGTGTTTGAATTAATTTTTACAGACTGAAGTACTCTTTCAAATTTTGAATCACCAATTTTTACTATCTTGGTATTTTCATCTTTTAGCTTTTCACTGTAATTTTTTTCATCAAAATCATCAATGACAAATGCAGTATCTATCATTCCATAAAGATTTTTCTTAAATGAACTGATGACGGGAATACTCCAAGTCGAATCATTTTCATCATAGCGGGCATTTGCAAGCACCCTCTTAATTCCTCTTTTACCAGATTCATTCAAAATATTATACCAAAGATCATACCTCATAAATATAAGAATATTGGGATTTATAAGATCAAGAAATTTTTTCTGATTAGAAATGGAATCAAGAGGTATATAAGTCTTTATCACATTATCTGAAATTATCTTTGCATTATTAAAACCTGAAGGTGAAAAAAATGAGATTACAACATTGTAATTCTTTTTGGTGAATTCATCTGCGAGCGGGATTGCCTGTTGATATTCACCTAATGAAGATGAATGTATGATAACCGTTTTATTGTTTTTTAAATGAGAAAGAGATCTGCTCAAATCATTGAACAAACCTCTTCTTTCTTTTAAACCTTGTCTAACTTTTGAATTGAAAACCGAATATAATTTGAAGAACAACCAAATTAACGGAATACCAAATAAGTTATAAACTATAAACCAGAATTTTTTCATGGTACGGGAAATTTAGACTTCCATGATCTCTTTCTCTTTCACAACAAGTAAATTGTCGATGTCTTTTGTAAAGCTGTCTGTTAATTTCTGTATTTCATTTTCACCATGCTTTCTTTCATCTTCGGAAAAATGATCTTCCTTTTCAGCCTTCTTTAATTCTTCTATGCCATCTCTTCTGATATTTCTGATAGAGATCTTACCTTCTTCACCGAATTTCTTAACAAGCTTTACAATCTCTTTTCTTCTTTCTTCATTCAAAGCCGGAATAGGGATTCTGATCAGGTTTCCGTCATTGGCAGGATTCAAACCAAGATTGGCTGCAATAATAGCTTTTTCAATAAGTGAAATTGCAGTCTTATCCCATGCCTGTACAGTAATAGTATGATAATCAGGCGTACTGACATTTCCTAATTGATTCAGAGCTGTCGGAGTACCATAATAATCCACTTTGATACCGTCTAATAAATTTGTTGTAGCTTTTCCGGTTCTGATCTTTACCATTTCCAAACGAACATGCTCTACTGCTTTGTCCATCAGATCAGATGTGTTTTTTAAAATATCTTTTATCATAATATTAATTGAATTAAAATATTATTAAAAATTTCTGTTTAGCAAACTAATGTTCCAATGTCTTTACCCATTACAAGTTTCTTAAGATTTCCTTTAATGTTCATATTGAAAACTTTTATCGGTAATGAATTTTCCTGACATAAAGTAATTGCAGTCAGATCCATAATTCTCAGATCTTTTTCAAGAACTTCCAGATATGATAATTTTTTATACATTACAGCTTTGTCATTCTTTTCAGGATCCGAATCATAAACGCCGTTTACTCTTGTACCTTTTATAATAACATCTGCCTTGATCTCAATAGCTCTGAGTGCTGCTGCAGTATCTGTAGTAAAATACGGACTTCCGGTTCCTGCAGAAAAAATCACGACACGCTTCTTTTCAATGTGTCTGACTGCTCTTCTGAGAATGAAAGGTTCGGCGATCTCATCCATTTTAATTGCTGACTGAACTCTCGTGAAGATACCTTTTTTTTCAAGTGCATTCTGAATAGCAAGCGCATTAATTACAGTCGCAAGCATTCCCATCTGATCACCGGTCTCTCTGTCCACTCCCTGCTCATGAGCAGATAAGCCTCTGAAAATATTTCCTCCTCCAATTACAATACCGATCTCAATTTTCAACTTTGAAATGCTTAAAACTTCTTCAGCTATTGCCTCAAGTACATCAGAATCTATTCCATAACTATGCCTTCCCATCAGGGATTCACCGCTAAGCTTAAGTAAAATTCTTGTGTATTTTGGAGTCATATGTTTTTTCAAAAATTATTTGGTTTCTTCGCCAAGCTGAAATCTTACTATGCTGACTATCTCTAAACTGTTATCGTTTGCTTTATTAAATTCTGCGATCAGGTTTTTTATTGATTTACCAGATTCATTTATATATTCCTGTTCCAGAAGACAGTTTTCCTGAAAATATCTTTCGATTTTATTATTGACAATTGTCTGTGCTATATTATCAGGTTTGTTTTCATTCTTTGCCTGCGAAAGATAAATTTCTCTTTCCTTTTCTATCAGATCCTTATCAATGTCCTCACGGTTTACAGCCATAGGGTTCATTGCAACTATCTGCATAGCAATATTTTTTCCAAGTTTATCTGCATCTTCATTATATGTACCTTTAAGTCCGATCAATGAACCGAGCTTACTGCCAAAATGTATATAGCCGGTAACGAATCCTTCAGGAACATTAATTATTTTTGCTCTTTTAAATTCTGTTCTTTCTCCGACCTTACCCATTATTTCACTTAGCTTATCTTTTAAAGTAAGACCTTCACTTGTTTTTGAAGAGAGTATTACTTCAAGATCTTCTGAGTTTACACTCAAAGTCACTGCTGCAATAGATTCTGCGAAATTTTGAAACTCATCGCCTTTTGATACAAAGTCAGTTTCACAATTGACTTCAATTATAGCACCTGTCTTATGGTCATCGGATATCTTTAATTTTACTGCACCTTCGTTAGTGATCTTATCAGCTCTTTTGACAGCCATAGCTGCACCTTTTTTTCTCAGCAATTCTATAGCTTTTGAAATCTCACCTTCGGCTTCTTCAAGTGCTTTTTTACAGTCATTGATTCCGGCACCTGTCTTATTTCTTAATTCTTTTATTAGATCTAATGTAATCTCCATTGTAGTAATTGAATTTGTTTTTAATAAATATTATCTCTTTTCTAATTTTTCTTTCATCTCTTCAGATTCGTCTTCAGCTTTTATCTTTGCAACCTGAGTACCGACTATTGCTGCATCTGCAATTGCTTTTGTGATGATCTGAATTGATTTTACAGCATCATCATTAGCCGGGATCGGATAATCCACAAGATCAGGATCACAGTTTGTATCGACTATTGCGTATACAGGAATGTTCAGCTTTCTTGCTTCACTTATTGCAATATGCTCTTTTTTAATATCGACTACAAAGATCGCTCCCGGAAGTTTGGTCATACTTACAATTCCGTTAAGAACTTTTTCAAGCTTCTCTTTATCTCTCGATAATATAAGTCTTTCCTTTTTTACAAACTGATCGATGGTACCGTCTGTCTCCATCTTTTGAATATTTGTAAGCTTCTTAATACTTTTTCTTACAGTATTGAAATTGGTCAACATACCGCCGAGCCATCTTTCGCAGACATAAAACGATCCGCTTCTTTCAGCTTCGTCTTTGATGATCTGTTTGGCTTGCTTTTTTGTACCAATGAAAAGAACTTTCTTTCCGTCGGTTGAAATTTTTGAGATCGAGTTACATGCTTCGATAAGAAGTTCTAAAGTCTTCTTAAGATCAATTATATGGATACCGTTTCTTTCCATAAAAATGTATTTCTTCATTTTCGGATCCCATCTTCTTGTAAGATGTCCGAAATGCGATCCTGCGAGTAACAGATCTTCGATTTGTACTTGTGTCAAGATTAATCCTCCTGGGGTTTAAAAAAGTCAGGTCAGAGTTGTTTGAAATTAAGTGTACTGAAAATAATTGTCTCCTGTGAGAAGATCTTATAATGAAATATTCATTAATTTTTTCAGTTCTTAAATTCCTTCAAAAAAGAATAGACTTTTGTTTTTTCTTCTATTCCCGTCATCTCTCATTTTACATCCGCTTTTGCGGACACAGGTAAAACAAGATCAGGAAATATGTATTTTTAAATAATGTTAATGTAAACTTTTTTACAGCATTGAAAAATATTTCTCCGAAAGAAGTATTTCTATTATCTTTTAGAGAACTGGAATTTCTTTCTCGCTTTTGGCTGTCCGCATTTTTTTCTTTCTACAGCTCTCGGGTCACGTGTCATAAGTCCTGCTTTTCTCAATGGACTTTTTAATTCACCGTTAGTTTCTACCAAAGCTCTTGCGATTCCAAGTTTGATTGCACCTGCCTGTCCGGTAAATCCGCCACCGTTAACGTTAACCTGTGCGTCGAATGTTCCGGTAGTTCCTGTCACCTCAAATGGCTGTAAGATCTCTGTGTAGAGATTTTCAGTTTTGAAATATTTATTAGCTTCAAGTTTATTGATGCTGATAACTCCGCTGCCGGGTGTTAAAATTACGCGGGCAGTTGATGTTTTTCTTCTGCCGATCTTTAATGTTGAGTTTGAACTCATTTATTTGTGTATGTATTAAATAAAATATTTTTAAAATCTGTAAAACTAACTTCTGATTTCAAGTACTTCAGGATTCTGAGCTGAGTGCGGATGCTCGGTACCGGCATATACTTTAAGTTTGTTTATGAGTTTGTTACCAAGTTTAGTTTTTGGAAGCATTCTTTTCACTGCAAGTCTTATGACTCTGTCAGGATGTTTCTGCATCATTTCATTGAAAGTTCTTTTCTTCTGACCGCCCGGATATAGTGAGTGTGTAAAATAAACTTTTTGCTCTGCTCTCTTGGCTGCGATCTTGATTTTATCTGCATTCAATACTACTACCCAGTCGCCTATATCGGCATTCGGAGTGTACTGCGGATTGTATTTGCCTCTGATTCTTTTTGCGACTTCACTTGCAAGTCTTCCGAGGATCTTTCCTTCTGCATCCACTACATACCATTTGTGATCGTTTTCTGATTTAGTAGCGAATTTAGTGATCCTGTTTGTCTTTCTTATTCCTGATTTCATATTGATTTTTAATAAGCATTGAAATTACTATTATTACTTTAAATAATCAATGATATGATTAGTCTTATTCAGAGAAATTTTGAAATAAAGAAGAATAGATATAGTTTTTAAAAATTAAGTCTTTTATGTAAATAGTGTAAAAAATTATTTAACATTCTTAAATACAATTCTTCCTAAGCATTATACATCGAACATTAAAAATTGAACATTAAAAACCATATACATGTGAGATGTTCATTCTTACCGGCAATGCTTAGTTTTGTTATAATTAAAAAACTAAACAAAAGGAGATGTAATGAATTTTCTAAAAACTTTCTTAAAACCCTCAACTGTACTTTTAATACTTATTGTTTTATTTCTATTTGCAAAAGGTTCATTTGCTCAGAACTTTGTAAAAGTAACCGATCCAAACAATCCCGTAGTGACTGAAGCTCTCAGCGGAAATTACTTCGGCACAAGCTGGGTGGATATAGACAATGACAGATTACTGGATCTTTTCATAAATAGAAAAGTGATCTTTAGAAATCTGGGTAACGGTAATTTTGTAAAAATCGAAACTGCTATGGCAAATCAAAATACAAATATAGGAAACTCATGGTCAGATTATAACAATGACGGATTGCTCGACTGCTTTGTAACTTCAACAGGCGGACCTTTCTCCTATTTATTTAAAAATGAGGGGAACGGTGTGATCAATAAAGTTCAGGCAGGAGACATCAGTGACTCACTAAACAACACCGGCTGGGGCTGCGCATGGGCTGATTATAATAATGACGGATTTACTGATCTATTTATAGCTGCTGCAAACGGTTTCGGAAATGTATTTCATCCAAACAGATTTTTTAAAAATAACGGAGACGGCAGTTTTACAAAACTTGAAGTAGCCGGACTTACAGATACTCTCGCACCTTTTACAATTCCTATCTGGTCAGATTATGATCAGGACGGTGATATGGATCTCTTCATCGGAAGTGGTCCGGGCGGATCGACTTCTACAGATTTTTTATATAAAAATATGCTGACTGAAACAGGTACACCTGATCTTGTAAGATTAATGACTTCGCCGATGGCAACTGACCAACTCGATGGACAGGTCTGGAACTGGATAGATTATGATAACGACGGTGACCTCGATGGATTCATAACTAACTACGCAAACAATGTTCCGAATAATCTCTACAGAAATAATAATGGTGTTTATGAAAAAATGCTGGCTGCACAGGTTGGAAATATTGTATCTGATATTGGTTATTATCTTGCAAATGTCTGGGGAGACTTTGATAACGACGGTGACCTCGATTGTTTTTTAACGCGTGACGTAGGTCAGCAGAGCCGGTATTATAATAATAACGGGAACGGTACTTTTACAAGAATGGATTCTCTTCAGGTGGTAACTCTTTCCGGAGGTAACTACGGAGCAACAGCAGGTGATTATGATAATAACGGAACACTTGATCTTTTCGTGACCGGCAGTACAAATTCAAAAGGCCTTTTTAAAAATGAACTGAGTAACGGAAATAAATGGGTAAACATTAAATGTATAGGATCAGGTCCGTCTAATAATTTATCCAATGCTGCAGCGATAGGAACGAGAGTTAAAGCAAAAGCAACCATTAACGGAATTGAAGTCTGGCAGCAGAGAGAAGTCTCGGCGCAGAATTCTTTTAATTCAATGAATATGCTAAACGTCCATATGGGTTTTGGAAATGCAGCAATAATAGATTCATTGATCATAATCTGGCCAAGAGGACTGAAAGAAGTATATACTAAAGTCGGACTCGATGAATTTTATAATGCTGCTGAAGGACAGGGAATTGTCTCCGGAATTGTCTTAGAATCTCAGATACTTCCTGAAGGATTTTTACTTGAACAGAATTATCCTAATCCGTTTAACCCGTCAACAAAAATAAAATTTTCAATACCTTCAGAAAATAAAAATTCATTGTTCACACTGAAGATCTTTGACATACTTGGTAAAGAAGTACAGACTTTGTTTACAAAAAAAATATCTCCGGGAAGTTACTCTTATGAATTCAACGGGAATGGTCTGAGCAGCGGAGTATATTTTTATAGACTGACTTCAATCGGATTTTCTCAGACCAGGAAAATGGTACTTGCAAAATAAACATTGAAAACCTGTACTTATGTTCAATTGCCTGATGGCTCAGAGATCCTAAAATTAAAAAATTTTAAGTAAAGAAATATTCTTATCAATACTCTGAGTCTTTGGGCCATTAAGTGATTAGTTATTTTACTATCAAACAATCAGGTGAAACAGATCAATAATAACCGGTTTTAAATTTCCTTTTTTCCGAATACAATACTGCTTTATAACTGAAGTCATTTTTAAAAACATTTGGTTTTACA
>Ga0154020_10003876_pt1 | contig 17909 bp, 12 predicted proteins | sample Klosneuvirus_201_FD_109709 | JGI IMG/M metagenome (GOLD analysis project Ga0154020, IMG submission 109709) | Active sludge microbial communities from wastewater, Klosterneuburg, Austria - Klosneuvirus_20160825_MG | ecosystem: Engineered > WWTP > Aerobic digester > Activated sludge | place...
AACGACCGCCGCCTGCGCGTCAGCAAGCGCACGCGCATCAGCGATTCGCTCATCGGCACCGGCTTCCCCTTCCGCAAGGGCGACAACTTCAAGCGCTACGTGAGGATGTTCGAAGAGGTGATGCAGAGCTGCGCCGGCCTGCGCCGCCCGGGCGCCGCCGCGCTGGACCTGTGCTACGTGGCCGCCGGCTACTACGACGGCTTCTTCGAGACCGGCCTCAACCCCTGGGACGCCGCCGCCGGCGCGCTGATGATCACCGAGGCCGGTGGCCTGGTGGGCAACTTCACCGGCGAGAGCGACTTTCTCTACCAGCGCGAGATCGTCGCCGGCAACCCCAAGGTCTACGGCCAGATGGTCGCCATCCTGGCGCCCTACACCCGCGTCATCAAGGACGGGCCCGCCGCCCATGCCGAAGGCACGGCGCCGAGCGACGACCCGACGCAGGCCTTCGTCGCGGCCACGGCGGCCGCCGTGCCTGTCGGTCCGGCCCCGGTGGCGCCGAAGCCCGCGGTGCGCGTGCGCAAGCCGGCGGCCCGGCCGGCCGGGGACGACGCGCCCCTGTAAGCGCCGGCTGGCGGCGCAGGCGCGGCCCGCCTTCCCGAAGCGCTTGCAGGGATCGAGCGGCCAAAGTCGAACCGGCCGCGCGCCCGCACGCCGGCGCGCACCCCGACAGCCGGCTTCAGTGCCGGCGCCGCGCTGCCGATAGTGCCGGGGACGGTGTCGCGCATCTCCGGCCAGGACGGCCGGCGGCCGCACCGCGTTGAGGGGCGCCCCGCGTGGCGCCGACCGGTGCCCGATGAACCCGAAGCCCTTGCGCAGGCCATGTCGCCGCGCAGCCCGCCCGGCATGATGCGTCGCCTGCAGACGCTGCTGCCTGCCGCCGTGCTGGTGGCCGCTGCCGCCGTGTCGGCGCTGGGCGCCTGGTGGCTGCACAGCCGCGCCGAGGCCGAGGCCGCGCGCGAGTTCCGGCGCATCGTGCTGCGCACCGCCGACGACATCGGCGAGCGCTTCCGCCGGCCCGTCTACGGGCTCAACGGCGCACGCGGCGTCTACGCCACCCACGCCCGGGTGCAGCGCGACGGCTTCCGCCGCTACGTCGCCACGCGCGACCTGGCCGCCGAGTTTCCGGGCGTGCGCGGCTTCGGGTTCATCCAGCGCGTGCGACGCGCCGAACTCGACGCCTTCGTGGCGGCCGAGCGCGCCGACGGCGCCCCCGACTTCACGCTGCGCCAGCTGGAGCTGCGCGACGAGCCCGATCTCTTCGTCATCAAGCTCATCGAACCCCCCGAACACAACGCCGGCGCCGCCGGCCTGGACGTGGGCTCGGAACGGGTGCGGCGCCAGGGGGTGCTGCAGGCGCTGGACAGCGGCCAGCCCACGCTCTCGGGCATGGTCACGCTGGTCCAGGACAGCCGGCGCAGCCCGGGCGCGCTGCTCTACGTACCGACGTACGGTGACGTCGGCGGCGACGGCGCCACGCGCGCCGCGGCGCCGCTGCGGGGCCTGCTCTATGCCCCGATCGTCATCGACGAGCTGCTCGCCGGCCTGGGTGACGTGGCCGCCGGCCGGGTGCAGGTGGAACTCTTCGATACCGCCAGCGGCACGCCGCAGGGCGCCAGCATGTTCGATTCGGCGGCGGATGCGGCCGTGCCCGAGCGTGCCCCGGCGCCGCCGCACGCCGCGCGCCACGAGGTGATGCACAAGGTCGCCGTGCCCGGCCGCCTGGTCACGATGCGTGTGCGCAGCACCGCCGATTTCGAGGCCGCGCACACCGGCACCAGTGCCTGGCTGTTCGGCCTGGGCGGGGTGCTGGCCGGTGGCCTGCTGGCGGTGCTGATGCGCCAGCAGATCACCGGGCGCAACCGCGCCGAACAGCTGGCGCGGCAGATGACGGCCGACCTGCAGCGCCTGGCCCTCGTCGCCCGGCGCACGACGAACGGCGTCGTCATCACCGACACGCGGCGCCGCATCACCTGGGTCAACGCCGGCTTCGAGCGCATCACCGGCTACGGCCCGGCCGAGGTCATCGGCCGCTCGCCGGGCGCCGTGCTGCAGTTCGAGGGCACGCCGCCCGCCACCGTGCAGGCGCTGCGCGAGGCGCTGAACGCCGGCCGGGCCTTCCGCGGCGAGATCCTCAACCGCGACAAGCACGGCCGCGTCTACTGGGCCGAGCTCGACATCCAGCCGCTGCACGACGACCAGGGCGTCTTCACCGGCTGGATGGGCATCGAGGCCGACATCAGCGAGCGCAAGGCCGCCGAGCGCGGCCTGGCGCGCGAGCGCCGCAGCCTGCAGAACATCATCGAGGGCACGCAGGCCGGCACCTGGGAATGGAACGTCGAGACCGGCCAGACGCGGTTCAACGAACGCTGGGCGCAGATCGTCGGCCTCACGCTGGCCGACCTGGGCGCCACGACCATCGCGATCTGGAACGATCTCGTGCATCCCGACGACCAGGGCCCCGCGTCGCTGGCGCTGCAGCGTCACTTCGACGGCACGACGCCGGCCTTCGAGTGCGAGGCCCGCATGCGCCACCGCGACGGCCGCTGGGTCTGGGTGCTGGACCGCGGCCAGCTGCTCAGCCGCTCGGCCGACGGGCGCCCGCGCTGGATGGCGGGCACGCGCATGGACATCACCGAACGCAAGCACGCCGAGGCCGCGCTGCGCGCCAGCCAGGCGCTGCTCAGCCAGACCGGGCGCATCGGCGGCGTCGGCGGCTGGGAACTCGACATCGCCACGGGCACGCTGGCCTGGACCGACGAGACCTGCCGCATCCACGATCTCGAACCCGGGCACCGGCCGACGCTGGACGAGGCGCTGGGCTACTGCGCCGCCGAGGCGCGCCCGCGCCTGCAGCAGGCCGTCGACGAGGCGCTGCGCTACGGCCAGCGCTGGGACCTGGAACTGCCGCTGGTCACCGCCCGCGGCCGCCCGATCTGGGTGCGTGCCCTGGGCGAGGCCGAGACCGTCGACGGCCGGCCGGTGCGGCTGGTGGGTGCGCTGCAGGACATCAGCGCACGCCGTGCCCTGGAAGCCGAGCTGCGCGCGAAGAACGAACTCGTCAACACCGTGCTCGAGAACCTGCCCTGCGGACTGAGCGTCTTCGACGCCGAGCTGAACCTGGTGGCGGCCAACCGCGAGTTCAGGCGCCTGCTCGACTTTCCCGACGCGCTGTTCGGCGCCGCGCCGGTGCGCTTCGAGGACTTCATCCGCTTCAATGCGCTGCGCGGCGAGTACGGCGACACCCAGGACGAAGACGGGATCGAGGCCCAGGTGCAGGCCATCGTCGAGCGTGCGCGCCAGCCGGCGCAGCCGCACCAGTTCGAGCGCCTGCGGCCCGACGGCACGCCGCTGGAAGTGCGCGGCGCACCGATGCCCGGCGGCGGCTTCGTCACCACCTACACCGACGTCAGCGCACGCAAGGCCGCCGAGGCCGAGGTGCAGCGCAGCGCCGACCTGCTGCGCGGCGCCATCGACGCCATCGACGAGGCCTTCGTGCTGTTCGACCCCCAGGACCGCCTCGTCTTCTGCAACGAGAAGTACCGCCAGATCTACCCCGCCATGGCCCACCTGATGGTGCCCGGCGCACGCTTCGAGGACATCATCCGCCCCGGCGCCGAGACCGGCGACTATCTCGACGCCGTCGGCCGCGTCGAGGACTGGATCACCGAACGCGTGGCCGCGCACCGCTCGGGCAACACGACGCTGGTGCAGAAGCTCAGCACCGGCCGCACGCTGCGCATCGTCGAACGCAAGATGCCCGACGGCCACATCGTCGGCTTCCGCATCGACATCACCGAACTTGCGCACGCCACCGAGGCGGCGCAGAAGGCCTCGCTGGCCAAGAGCCAGTTCCTGGCCAACATGAGCCACGAGATCCGCACGCCGATGAACGCCATCCTGGGCATGCTGACGCTGCTGCGCCGCACCGAGCTGGACGCACGCCAGGCCGACTACGCGGCCAAGACCGAAGGCGCGGCGCGCTCGCTGCTGGGGCTGCTGAACGACATCCTCGACTTCTCGAAGGTCGAGGCCGGCAAGATGGCGCTCGACCCGCACCCCTTCCGCGTCGACCAGCTGATGCGCGACCTGGGCGTCGTGCTGTCGGCCAACGCCGGCGCCAAGCCGGTGGAGGTGCTGTTCGACATCGACCGCCGCCTGCCGCGCACGCTGGTGGGCGACGCGATGCGGCTGCAGCAGGTGCTGATCAACCTGGGCGGCAACGCCGTCAAGTTCACCGCCGAGGGCGAAGTCGTGGTTTCGGTGCGCGTGCTGCAGCACCGCGGCGACGCGGTGACGCTGCACGTGGCCGTGCGCGACACCGGCATCGGCATCGCGCCCGAGAACCAGGCGCGCATCTTCAGCGGCTTCACGCAGGCCGAGGCCAGCACGACGCGGCGCTTCGGCGGCACCGGCCTGGGCGTGGCCATCAGCCAGCGCCTGGTGGCGCTGATGGGCGGCGAACTGCAGCTGGACAGCGCCGCGGGCGCGGGCAGCTGCTTCCACTTCAGGCTCACGCTGCCGGTGGTGGCCGACGCCGACACGGTGGCCGGCGCCGCGCCGCCCGCGCTGCGCGCCCTGGTCGTCGACGACAACCCGACCGCACGCGCCGTGCTCGCGCACATGACCGAGGGCCTGGGCTGGCAGGCCGACCTGGCCGCCAGCGGCGAAGAGGCCCTGGCGCGACTGGCGGCCTGCCGCGCCGCCGGCGGCCGCTACGACGTCGTCCTGATGGACTGGCAGATGCCCGGCCTGGACGGCTGGGAAACCGCTGGCCGCATGCGTGCCGGCGGTCTGGACGCCGACGCGCCGGTGGTCGTGATGGTCACCGCGCACGGCCGCGAGCGGCTCGAACAGCACGGCGCCGACGCGCAGGCCAGGCTCGACGCCTTCCTCGTCAAGCCGGTCACGGCCTCGATGCTGCTGGATGCCGTCGTCGACGCGCGGCGCCGCCGCGACCTGCCGCACCCGTCGGCCCTGACGCGGGCGCCGTCCACCACCGGCGTGCAGCGCCTGGCCGGCCTGCGCCTGCTGCTGACCGAGGACAACCCGAACAACCAGCAGGTGGCGCGCGAACTGCTGGAAGACGAAGGTGCCCGCGTGCAGGTGGCCAACAACGGCCGTGAAGGCGTGGAGGCCGTGGCCGCGGCCGACCCGCCCTTCGACGCCGTGCTGATGGACCTGCAGATGCCGGAGATGGACGGCTTCACGGCCACGGCGCGCATCCGGCAGGACCTGGGCCGCCGCAGCCTGCCCATCGTGGCGATGACCGCCAACGCGATGGCCAGCGACCGCGAAGCCTGCCTGGCCGCCGGCATGAACGACCATGTCGCCAAGCCCTTCGACCTCGACCACCTGGTGGCCGTGCTGCGGCGCGTGACCGGGCGCAGCGCCGCGGCGGCCGCAGGCGGCGGCGCGGCCGCGGCGCTGGCGCTGCCCGCGCCGCTGGCCGCGGCCGCGGCGGCGGCGGGCGTCGACCTGCCCGCCGCGCTGCAGCGCATGGGCGGCCGCCGCGCCGTCTACGCCCGCATGCTGCGCCGGGCGCTGGTCGACTTCGAGACCCTGTCGACCCGCCTGCAGCACGCCGCGGCCGAGGCCGGCGAGGCCGGCCGCTCGCTGCACACGCTGAAGGGCCTGGCGTCGACGCTGGGCGTCGCGGCGCTGGCCGGGACCGCCGCGACGGCCGAAAGGCAGCTCGCCGCCGGCGGCCCGGCGGAGGTGGTGTGTGCCGGCGTCGGTGCGGCGCTGGCCGCCACCCTGCCGGCGCTGGCCGCGCTGGCGTCGCGGCTGGACGACGAGGGTGTCGCCGCGGCGCCCGCGCCGGGCCTGCACGACGACGGTGCCGCGCTGCACGCCGGGCTGGCCGAACTGGCCGCGCTGCTGGAACAATCGGACATGCGCGCCACCGAGCTCACACCCGCCCTGCGACAGCGCGCCGGCGCCACCTTCGGCCCGCGCCTGGCCGCGCTCGACGACGCCGTCGCTGCGCTCGACTTCGACCGCGCCGCGCCGCTGTGCCGGCAGTTGCTGCAGGAGACGCAGCCATGAACCTGGCCGACGGCCCGGCGCTGGACATCGAACAGCGGCTGCCGCGCCTGCTGGTGGTGGACGACCAGCCGGCCAACATCCAGGCCGTCTACCAGGCCTTCAGTGCCGACCACCAGGTGCTGATGGCCACCAGCGGCGAACAGGCGCTGAAGCTGGCGGTGGGCAAGCAGCCCGACCTCATCCTGCTCGACGTGGTGATGCCGGGCATGGACGGCCACGAGGTCTGCCGGCGCCTGAAGGCCGACGCGGCCACGCGCGGCATCCCGGTGATCTTCGTCACCGCGCACAGCGACGAAGCGGCCGAGACCCAGGGCCTGGCGCTGGGTGCGGTGGACTTCATCAGCAAGCCCATCAACCCGGCCATCGTGCGTGCGCGCGTGAAGACCCACCTGACGCTGAAGGCCCAGGCCGACCTGCTGCGCCAGTGGGTCTATGTCGACGGACTGACCGGCGTGCGCAACCGCCGCGGCCTGGACGAGCAACTGGCCGTCGAGTGGGGCCGCGCGGTGCGCGAGGGCGGCGCGCTGAGCGTGATCCTGCTCGATGTCGACTTCTTCAAGCGCTACAACGACCACTACGGCCACCAGGCCGGCGACGCCTGCCTGCGCGCGGTGGCGGCCTTCCTGCGCCAGGCCGTGAAGCGGCCGGGCGACCTGGTGGCGCGTTACGGCGGCGAGGAATTCGCCTGCCTGCTGCCGGGCACGCCGCTGGACGGCGCGCTGGCCTTTGCGCGCCAGCTCGGCGCCGGGGTCGAGGCGCTGGCGCTGGCGCACGCGCAGTCGTCGGTGAGCCCGGTGGTGACGGTGAGCCTGGGCGTGTGCGGCACCAGCGGCCGGCTGCCCGGCAACGCCGAGGCGCTGCTGCGCACCGCCGACGAGCAGCTCTACGCCGCCAAGGCCGCCGGCCGCAACCGCAGCTGCGGCAGCGCGCTGGCGGCGGCGTAGTCAGGCCGCGCGCCGGCGGCGCCGCAGCCCGACCCCGGCCATCGCCAGCACGGCGCCGGCCAGCGCCAGCATCATGTCCTTGGTGGCGTCCCACTCGTCGCCCTGGGTGCCGAGGTAGGCCGCGCCGAGCTCGGGGCTGACGGTCATCGCGGTGGCGGCTTCCAGGCCTTCGTAGAAGCCGCTGAAGCCCAGCACGCAGGTCACGGTGACGAAGCCGGCCCACGACGGTTTCAGACCCGCCGCGCGCTGCAGGATCTCGCGGAAGGGCACGGCGACGAGCAGGCCGAAGGCGAAGTGCACGATGCGGTCGTAGGGGTTGCGCTGCAGCGCCAGCGCGTCGCGCAGCCAGAAGCCGAAGGGCACCTCGGCGTAGGTGTAGTGCGCGCCCACCAGGTGCAGCGACAGGAAGACGGTGAACAGGCCGTAGGACAGGTTCGAGAACGCAAAGCGCCGGTAGGTGGCGATCAGCAGCGCGGCGCAGGCGAAGACGAGCAGGTTCTCCAGCAGCCAGTCGCGCGGGTACCAGGGCCGGATGGCCGTCAGCACCCACAGCAGCAGCAGCCAAGCCACCATGCCCTGCAGCGGACGGTTGTGGCGGAACGGGGTGGGTGCGGGCTCGGCGGTCATGGACGGTCATTGCGCACCGGTGGCGCGCCACCCTGGCACTCTACCCGCGCCCGCCGGCGGGCAGGCCGGACGGAATTGAGGAGGACGCTCCACACAGGCCTGCGCTTGCGGCCTAGCATGACCGGATGAACATGCAAGACCTGCCCGCCTCCCTGGCCCTGGCTTTCGAACGCCAGCGTGCGGCCCTGGCCGCCGCGCCGGCACCCGACTGGGCCACCCGCGCCGACCGCCTGCAGCGCCTGCAGCGCCTGCTGGCCGACGCCGAACCCGCGCTGATCGCAGCCATCGACGCCGACTTCGGCGGCCGCCCGGCCATCGAGACCGAACTGGCCGAAGTCTGGCCCAGCCTGGAAGCCATCAAGGGCGCGCTGCGCCACGGCCGCGGCTGGATGGCGCCACGCAAGGCCGGTGTCGCCAAGTGGTTCATTCCGGCGCGCGCCGAGGTGCGGCCGCAGCCGCTGGGCGTGGTGGGCATCATCGTGCCCTGGAACTACCCGCTCTACCTCACCATCGGCCCGCTGGCCGCGGCGCTGGCCGCCGGCAACCGCGTGATGGTGAAGGTGTCCGAGCTGACACCCGCCTATGCCGCGCTGATCGAGCAGCTCGTGACCCAGGCCTTCAGCGCCGACGAGCTGTGCATCGTCACCGGCGGTGCCGACGTGGCGGCGCAGTTCGCCAGCCTGCCCTTCGACCACCTGCTGTTCACCGGCTCCACGGCCGTGGGGCGCAAGGTGATGGCCGCCGCCGCGGCCAACCTGACGCCGGTGACGCTGGAACTCGGCGGCAAGTCACCCGCCATCGTCACGCCGGGCTACCCGCTGGCGCACGCCGCGCAGCGCATCGTCGCGGCCAAGCTGCTGAACGCCGGCCAGACCTGCATCGCGCCCGACTACGTGCTGCTGCCGCGCGACCAGCTGCAGCCCTTCATCGAGGCGGCGCGTGCCGTGGCCCGCAGCGGCTACCCGGCGGGGCTGGCCGACACCCACTTCTGCAGCATCATCAACGCCCGCCACCAGCAGCGCCTTGTGGCCGACCTGGACGAGGCCGCGGCACGCGGCACCGTCATCGAGCCGCTGTTCGAAGGCGCGCAGCGCGACGACGCCCGCCACCGCATCGCGCCGATGCTGCTGATCGACCCACCGGCCGACTGCGGCGTGATGCGCGACGAGGTCTTCGGCCCGCTGCTGCCGCTGGTGCCCTACGACCGCGTCGAGGATGCGATGGCCTTCGTCAACGCCCGGCCGCACCCGCTGGCGCTGTACTGGTTCGACCGCGACGCCAAGCGCACCGAAGGGGCGCTGCGCACGCTGCCGGCCGGCGGCGTGACGGTCAACGACACGCTGCTGCACATCGCGCAGGAAAGCCTGCCCTTCGGCGGCGTCGGCGCCTCGGGCATGGGCCACTACCACGGCCAGTGGGGCTTCGACACCTTCAGCAAGCTGCTGCCGGTGGTCTACCAGGCGCGCACCAACGCGATGTCGCTCTTCCTGCCGCCCTACACGGCGGCGATGCGGCAGATGCTGGCGCTGATGAAACGCTTCTGAAGCGTTCTCCCGCGGCGCCGGCGGGATGTCAGCCGGCCAGCCCCACGGTGCCCGGCGGCAGCAGGCGCCCGGCCTCGATGACGAGCTGGCGCTCGCAGCGCGCGGCGATGCCGCGGTCGTGCGTCACCAGCACGAGCGTGGTGCCGGCCTCGCGGTTGAGGTCGAACATCAGCGCCATCACGCGTTCGCCGGTGGCGAAGTCCAGGCTGCCGGTGGGTTCGTCGGCCAGCAGCAGCGCCGGCCGCACGACGAAGGCGCGCGCCAGCGCCACGCGCTGCTGCTCGCCGCCCGACAGCACTTTCGGGTAGTGCGACAGGCGCTCGCCGAGGCCCACACGCTTCAGGATCTCGGTGGCCGCGGCACGGGCGTCGCTGCGGCCCATCAGTTCCAGCGGCAGCATCACGTTTTCCAGCGCCGTCAGGTTGCCCAGCAGCTGGAAGCTCTGGAACACGAAACCCATCTGCTGCGCACGCAGCGCGGCGCGGGCGTCTTCGTCGAGCTTGAAGAGGTCGGTGCCGGCGACGACCACGGTGCCCGACGTGGGCACGTCCAGCCCGGCCAGGATGGACAGCAGCGTGCTCTTGCCCGAGCCCGAGGCGCCGACGATGGCCACCGACTCCCGCGGGCGCAGCTGGAATTCGATGTCATGGAGAATCGTCAGCGTGCCGGTGGCGTCGGCGACCTGCTTGCTTATGCGTTGTACGTCTATGAGAACTTCGGACATCGATCGTTTTTCTGCGGCGCGGCGCGCCTTCCTGCAGCACTGTAGCCTGCCGGCGCTGGCCGGCGCGGCCGGGCTGCCGGCGGCCGCAGGCGCCCAGGGGGCAAGCCCGCGCCGCGCCGCCGCGCCCAAGGTGCTGGTGGTGGGCGACAGCCTGTCGGCCGAATACGGCATCGCACGCGGCAGCGGCTGGGTGGCGCTGCTGGAAGCGCGGCTGGCGCGCGAGCGCATCGCCGCCACCGTGGTCAACGCCAGCATCAGCGGCGACACCACCTCGGGCGGGCGCGCCCGCCTGCCGGCGCTGCTGGCGCGCCACCAGCCGCAGGTGGTGCTGATCGAACTGGGCGGCAACGACGCGCTGCGCGGCCTGCCGCTGGTGTCCACCGAAGCCAACCTGCGTGCGATGACCCGCGCCGCGAAGGCCGCCGGTGCGCGTGTGCTGATCGCCGGCATGGCGGTGCCGCCGAACTACGGCCGCCAGTACGGCGAGGATTTCGTCGCCCTCTTCGCCAAGGTGGCCAGGGCCGAAGGCGCAGCGCTGGTGCCCTTCCTGCTGGCCGGCGTGGCCGACGTGCCGGGCGCCGATGACCTGTTCCAGCCCGACCGCATCCACCCCAGGGCCGAGGCGCACCCCCGTCTGCTGGCCAACGTGTGGCCGGTGCTGCTGCCCCTGCTGAAGTAGCTGCGGGCCCGCACGCACGCGGGGCATCGCGTCGGCGCCGGCACGGGCCGTCCGCCCGCCGGCGCAGGCGACACGCTCAACGGTTGCCGTCGCGTTCCCGTTCGCGGTCGGCCCGGTCGCCACGGTCGCCCCCGGCACGCACCCGTTCGGCCGGGATCGGCCGCTGGGGCGGCGGTGCCGGCGCCGCTGCCGGCACGGGCGCCGGCGGTGCCGCCACCGGTGCACGCGCCGGGGGCGCCACGGGCGCAGGCGCCGGGCGGGGTGCGGCCTGCGGGCCCCTTTGCGGCGCACCTGCCGGCGGCCCATCCGGCTGCGGTTGCGCCTGAGGGCCACGCTCGGGCCGTGCACCGCGCTGCGGCGCCAGCTCGGGTTCACGCGCCGGTGCCGGCATCGCCGCGGGCGGGCGCGGGGCGCCCGGCGGCACCACGGCCGCGGGTGGCGCCGCGGGGCCCGCCGGCACCTGCGGGCCGGGCCGCGGCTGGCGCAGGTCGATGACCTCGCGCGGCGCGCTTTCACGGCCCCCGTCGCGGGCATCCCCCCGCGGACCGTCACGCCGGTCGTCACGTCGGTCATCCTGGCGGCCGTCTCGTCGGTCGTCTCGCCGGTCGTCCTGGCGGTCGTCACGCCGGTCGACACGCTCGTCACGCCGGTCGTCGCGGGCGCCTGCCGGCAGCGGCGGGCGCTGCGGCCGTGTTTCGGGTGCCGGCGTCACCACCGGGCCGGGCAGGCGCTGCGCGCCACCCGGCACCGGCTGCACGCTGCCGATGGGCTCACGCAGCGGCACACGTGCGGGCGGCGGCCGGCGTTCGGGCCGGGCACGCTCGGGCGCGGGCGGTGGCGGCAGCACGGCCAGCGGCGTGCGCGGGCCCGGTCGCACCTGGCGCGGCAGGTCCACCACGCCGCGAGAGACCGGCTGGCGGCGGACCAGCACGTCGCGCGGCACCACCGTCACGGCATTCGGCACACCCTGGTTGCCGTAGCTGATGGGGCCGGTGGGCACCTGCCCCGGAGGATGGCGCCAGCGGTAGGGCGGGTTCGGGTTCACGCGCTCGATGTAGCGCGGCGTGGTGCGGTAGTGCGGGCGGTAGACCTCGCGCGGCGCCAGCGGCACCCAGCCCACCGTCGGGCCGCCGATCTGCACCGACACGCCCCACTGGCCGCCACCGATCCAGGCCACCAGCGCGGGCGCGTAAACCGGGCGCGCCACATAGGCGCCCGGCACCCAGCCCCAGCGCCCGCGCCAGTTCACCCAGCGGCCGTAGTGGAAGGGGGCGAAACCCCAGGGCGCGTCGTCGATCCAGGTCCAGCCCCAGGGCGCCACCCAGGTCCAGCGGCCGTAGCGGTAGGGGGCCCAGTCGGCCGCCACGTCCAGCGGCAGCCACAGCGCGCCGTAGTCGGGGTGCTGGTCCCAGCGGCCGTGGCGGTCCAGGTCCTCGGCGCCGGTCATCTCGGGCGACACGTAGGCCTGCGCCGCGCTGCGGCGTTCGTCGCGCTGATCCTCGGCCAACACCCAGGCGGTGAAGCCGTCGTCGGGCATGGCGATCCAGTTCAGCCGCAGGCCGCCGCTGCCGTCGCGCCGCGCATCGCGGAACAGTTCGGCACGCTGGCCTTCGCCGATGAGCGGCCCGGCGTCGTCGCCCACGCGCAGCAGGCCGCGCCAGCTGGCGGCCTGCGTCAGGTCGTCGATGCGGTCGATGCGGTAGTGGCCGGCGCGCTGCGGCAGCAGGCGTGTCTCGGCCGTGATCAGCTCGACCTCGTCGGCCACCTCGCGCGAACGCACGCGCAGCGCCAGGCTGCCACTGTGCAGCTGGAAGGCCAGGCGCTCGTCGTCCAGGCGCAGCACCTCGAGCTCGCTGTTCGCCGCCAGCCGCAGCGTGGTGGAGCCGATGCGCAGTTCGACGCGGCCGTCGCGCGCCGTGGCGATGCGGTCGCCGCCGGTCAGCGGCCGGTTGCGCTCGGCGTCGGCCCACTGGCCGGCCTCGTCGTCCCACCACGACACGCCGCCGGCGATGTCGGCCAGGCGGCCGACGCGGCCCGGCGGGTCTTGCTGGGCCTGGGCGGTGGCGGCGAAGCCGGCCAGGAAGAGGGTTGCCAACACCCAGCGGGCCCACGATGCCAGGTGGGCCGTCCATCGATAGCGGCAGGCTTGCTTGTCCATGACGATCTCAACGCATGCGGCAACGCCCGCGATGACGGTGCCGATGTAAAGGAGCGTTTCGCAGGGCCGCCGCAGCGCAGCACCGATGCCCCGGTCAGTCGTCGTCGCCCGCATCGAGTTCCGGGAACAGCACGCGCGTGTAGCCGAACTTCGTCAGGTCGGTCATGCGCGTGGGGTAGAGGCGGCCGACGAGGTGGTCGCACTCGTGTTGCACGACGCGGGCGTGGAAACCTTCGGCCTCGCGTTCGATGACGCGGCCCCGGGGGTCGAAGCCGGTGTAGCGGATGCGCGCATGGCGCGGCACCACGCCACGCAGGCCGGGCACCGACAGGCAACCCTCCCAGCCGTCGACGAGTTCATCGTCCAGCGGCGTGATCACCGGGTTGATCAGCACCGTGTGCGGCACCGCCGGGGCCTCGGGATAACGCGGGTTGGCCGCGCCGCCGAAGATCACCAGCTGCAGGTCGACGCCGATCTGCGGCGCGGCCAGGCCGGCGCCGTGGGCGTCGGCCATGGTCTCGGCCATGTCGGCGATCAGCGCATGCAGTTCGGGCGTGTCGAACGCGCGCACCGGCTGCGCCACGCGCAGCAGGCGCGGGTCGCCCATCGTCAGGATCTCGCGCACGGTCATGGCTGGGGGGGCTCCATCGGCTGGCAAGGGGCAACGGGCGCCAGGTGCCGAAGCACCTGCGCCACGCGGTCGGGCACGCGGCCGTGCACCGTCAGGCAGGGTGTGCCCCGGGCCTGCAGCTGGGCCAGCGTCCAGGCGTGCTGGGCGGCGCGGAAGCCGTCGTCACGGCGGCATCCGTCCTGCACGAAGGCGAAGTCGGGCGCGCACACCACCGTCGCGTCGTAGCTGCGGCAGGCCAGGGCCTGCAGTTCGGGCGGTGCCTGGCCATGGTCGTGCAGGCAGTACTGCAAGGTGGTCAGCGGCGTGGTGTCGCAGACGATCCAGCCCGCGCCCTGCAAGGCGGCTGCGGCGTCTTCGAGCTCGACCTGGTGCCGCGCAACGTGCAGCAGTTCGTCGACGTCCAGCGTGCGGCGGCATTGTTCCCAGCGCTGGCGACCGTATTCGGGCACCCAGGCGACGTGCAGCCGTTCGGCCAGCGCGACGGCCAGCGTCGTCTTGCCGCTGCTCTCGCCGCCCAGCAGGGCCAGGCGGCGCGCCGCTGGCGGCCGCGCCGGGGCGTCAGCCCGCGCCATCGAGCAGGGCCCGCAGGCCCGCCTCGTCGAGCACCGGCACGCCCAGTTCACGCGCCTTGTCGAGCTTGCTGCCGGCTTCGTCGCCGGCCACGACGTAGCTCGTCTTCCTCGACACCGAACCCGCCACCTTGCCGCCCGCAGCCTCGACCAGCGCCTTGGCCGCGTCGCGCGTCAGCGTGGGCAGCGTGCCGGTGAGCACCAGCGTCTTGCCGGCCAGCGGCTGCGGGCCCCTGTCCGGCGCGTCGCCGTCGTGCTCGGGCCAGGTGATGCCGGCCGCGCGCAGCTGTTCCACCACCTCGACGTTGTGCGGCTGGTCGAAGAAGGTGCGGATGCTCTGCGCCACCACCGGGCCGACGTCGTCCACTTCGAGCAGCTGCTCGACGCTGGCGGCCATCAGCCGGTGGATGCTGCCGAAGTGTTGCGCCAGGTCCCTGGCCGTGGTCTCGCCGACATGGCGTATGCCCAAGGCGTAGAGGAAGCGCGCCAGCGTCGTGGTCTTGCTCTTCTCCAGCCCGGCCAGCAGGTTGGCGGCGCTCTTCTCGGCCATGCGTTCGAGCACACTCAGCTTGCCGATGCCCAGCGTGTACAGCTCGGGCAGCGTGCGGATGAGGCCACCGTCGACCAACTGGTCGACCAGCTTGTCGCCCAGGCCTTCGATGTCCATCGCGCGGCGGCCGGCGAAGTGCAGCAGCGCCTGCTTGCGCTGCGCGGCGCAGAACAGGCCACCGGTGCAGCGGTGGTCGATGCCGCCGCGCTCGCGCAGCACGCGGCTGCCGCAGACCGGGCAGTGGGCCGGCATGCGGAAGTTGGGCACGTAGGGCACGCGCGGGCCCGGCTGCTGCACGACACGGCCCACCACCTCGGGGATGACGTCGCCGGCGCGCCGCACGATCACCGTGTCGCCCACGCGCACACCCTTGCGGCGCAGCTCGAAGACGTTGTGCAGCGTCGCGTTGCTCACCGTCGTGCCGCCGACGAACACCGGCTCCAGCTTGGCCACCGGCGTCAGCTTGCCGGTGCGGCCGACCTGGATGTCGATGCCGTTCAGCCGCGTCAGCTGCTCCTGCGCCGGGTACTTGTGCGCCACGGCCCAGCGCGGTTCGCGCGTGACGAAGCCCAGCCGCTGCTGCAGCGCGACGGCGTTCACCTTGTAGACGACGCCATCGATGTCGAAGGGCAGCGCGTCGCGCTTCGCACCCATCGCCTCGTGGAAGGCCGACAGGCCAGCGGCGCCTTGAATCACGGCGCGGTCGGCGCAGACCGGCACGCCGAAGGCGGCCAGCGCCTCGAGCGTGGCACTGTGCGTGGGCGGCTTGGCCCAACCCCGCACCTCGCCCAGTCCGTAGGCGAAGAAGCTCAAGGGGCGCTGCGCGGTGACGGCCGGGTCGAGCTGGCGCACGGCGCCGGCGGCGGTGTTGCGTGGGTTGATGTAGGCCTTCTGACCCGTCTGCCGCTGCATCGCGTTCAGGCGCTCGAAGTCGTCGCGGCGCATGTAGACCTCGCCGCGCACTTCCAGCACGGCCGGCAGTCCTTCGTCAGCGCCTTCCAGCCGCAGCGGCACCTGGCCGCCGGCGCCGCGCCGGCCCCGGATGGTGCGGATGTTCTGCGTCACGTCTTCGCCGGTCTCGCCGTCGCCGCGCGTGGCGGCCTGCACCAGCACGCCGTGTTCGTAGCGCAGATTGATGGCCAGGCCGTCGAACTTCAGCTCGGCGCTGTATTCGACGGGCGGCGCGTCGGGCGGCAGCGCAAGCGCGTTGCGCACACGCTCGTCGAAGGCGATGGCGCCACCGGCCGTGGTGTCGGTTTCGGTGCGGATGCTCAGCATCGGCACGGCATGGCGCACCGGCGTGAAGCCGTCGAGCACACGCCCTCCGACACGCTGCGTGGGCGAGTCGGGCGTCAGCAGTGCGGGGTGCGCGGCTTCGATCGCCTGCAGTTCCTGGAACAGGCGGTCGTACTCGGCGTCGGGGATCTCCGGCGCGTCGAGCACGTAGTAGCGGTGGGCATGGTGGTGCAGCGCTGCGCGCAACGCGGCAGCGCGCGCTTCGGGGTCGGGGTCGGCCATGGCCGGCATTGTCGTGCAGCCCCCGCAGCGCCGGCCCCCGGGGCGCGCGCGGCGCTCGGCTCGCCACCCCTGCCGCCATCCGGCGCACCCACGCCGGGGGGCCGGCGCGGTCCGCAACCCCTCAGCCCGCCGGCGAGGCCATCCGGCAGCGCCTGAAGTCCACGCCCTGGAAGCTCGTGAAGGGACGGTCCACCACCACCAGCCCGGCGCGCAGGAACAGGGGTTCGCTGAACGGTGTGGCCCAGGCGGAAAAATGCGTCACACCGCGCTGCCGCGCGTCGTCCATCGCGAACGCCAGCAGCGCCGTGCCCAGGCCGCGGCGGTGGTGGCCGGCGCGCACGTAGAGCGAATGCACATGGCCCTGCCCGTCGATGCCGCAGAAGCCCAGCACGCCGCCGGTATCGGCATCGGCATCGGCATCGGCATCGGCATCGGCGTCGGTGCTGTCGCTGCGCTGGGCCAGCCAGGTGCGCGCACCCAGCACGTAGTCGCGGAAGGCCGGCACATCGGCGCCGAAGGCCGCCCACGCCGCCACCTGCCCGGGCGTGTAGCAGGCAGCACCCAGCGTGCGCGCGGTGTCGGCGTACAGCGTGGCCAGCACCGGCACGTCGGCCGGCGTGGCCAGCCGGAAGCTCGGCGCCAGGTTCAACTGAAAAGCCGCCGCGCCGCGGCCGAGCCGGCGGCCAGGTCCAGCGCTTCCAGGCGCTGGTAGATCTCGTCGAGTTCCTTGCCGATGGCCGAAAACGCGTGCAGCGAGATCGGCTCGCCGTGGTCGTCGCCCGCGGTCGCGTCCAGGTCGTCGGCGAGCTGCCTGCCGATGAGGTGCCAGGCCGGGAAGGGTTCGGCCGAGGCCGGGGTCTGCGGCACGTCCAGCGTCAGCGTGCACTGGCGCACCGCGGCGGCCTGGGTGTCGCCGGCCATCGCCGCCAGCGCGGCCTGCGCGTCGACCGTCAGCACCAGCACCGGCGGCGCGCCCTCGTCCTCGGCCGGCAGCACCATGCGGCCGGGCACGGCGCCGGGCACCAGGCCCTGGCGCGCCGCCACCTGCTGCACGAAGGGCACCGACCAGGCCACGCCGTTGGTGCGCAGCGTGATCGTGAGCTGCACGTCCAGCGGGCTGGCCAGCGCGTCGAGTTCACGCGCGCGGGCCACCACGTCCAGCATGTCGGGCACGTCGATGCTGGCGCCCAAGATGTCGGCGTAGGCCTGCACCTTCTGCACGAACTCGGAATACTCGATCTCGGTCAGCGGCCCGCTGCGGCTGGCCAGCTGCACGCCGGCCTGCAGCTCACCGTAGCGGCGGCCGGGCGTCAGCGGCTCCCAGCTGCCGGTCTCGGCGTCCAGGCCCTCGACATAAAAGGGCTTGCCGCCGGCGCGGCGGCTGGGCGGCAGGTGCTGCAGCGCCATGTCGCCGCTGACCGGCGCGTCCAGCGCCATCGGCACCAGCGCGTCGATCAGCGCGTCCAGCCGCGGCGTGCGGCGCGGCGGCTGGCGCAGCGCGGCGGGCTCGGCCTCGACGGCGGCCACCGCGTGGTCCATCGAAGGTTCGACACGTTCGCCGGCGCCTTCGGCCGCCGGCGCCGGCTTGGGCGCGGCGCGGCGCGTCGTCCACCAGCCGTGCAGGGCCAGCGCCAGCAGCACCACGCCGCCGAAGAGCGCCAGCGCGGTGCCGAGGCTCATGCCCATCGCGGTTGCGCACCACGCTGCGCGCAAGGAAGATCAAGCTTCCCGCCGCGGAAGCGGCTCTGCCGGGCCGCTGGCGGACGGCCCGAAGGCCAGCTGCCTCTGGCAGCTGGCGGGAGCGCCAGCGAGCTGGGGGGCTTCATGTCATGCGGCTTCCGCCAGGCCGACGGCGGCTTCCATGTCGACGGCGACGATGCGCGACACACCCTGCTCCTGCATCGTCACGCCGATCAG
>Ga0154020_10003877_pt1 | contig 17907 bp, 15 predicted proteins | sample Klosneuvirus_201_FD_109709 | JGI IMG/M metagenome (GOLD analysis project Ga0154020, IMG submission 109709) | Active sludge microbial communities from wastewater, Klosterneuburg, Austria - Klosneuvirus_20160825_MG | ecosystem: Engineered > WWTP > Aerobic digester > Activated sludge | place...
GTGCCATTTGCCTGCCATGTAGGTGTGATAGCCATGCTCTCTTAATATTTCCGGAAGGGTGACCACCTGATCATTCAAATGCCCGGAATATCCCGGAAGGTTTGCAACGGCAGGATACTTAACTTCACTCATGATTCCGACTCCAGCTACGTGGTTGTCATTGCCTGTAAGTAGGGCAGAGCGGGTAGGGGAACAGGTCGGCAACACATAAAAATTTGAAAAGAGCATTCCCTGCTTACTGAATTGATCCAGCACAGGGGTATGAATATTACCGCCAAACGGACCGATGTCACTAAATCCCAGATCGTCCGCTACGATCAAAAGGACGTTGGGCCTTTGTGGTGGGTTCTCTTCGTTTTGTTTTTGGCTACATGCCGCCAATCCTACAATAATAAATATGAATAGATTCTTCATTTATTTGTTGATAATACAGTGACATTAAATGTACTAAAGTCCATGAATTTCGATTTTATTTGATTCGAATCGTGTAATCCTGATTCTTTGCGTCAATATTCATTTTTTGGGCAGGCAGGTTTAGTGTAGTTGTAGATAAGTGATTTGTCCCACTACTGAATTGCTCATAATTTAATTTCCCCTCTATCTTATCCTGACCCAATAAACTTATAAACTCTTTGTATGTAAACAGGTATGTAGTTGGGTCAACATGTACCAACAAACGGTCGCCTTTCACATGTACGTCATAAGCTACTGCCTCAATCAGTCCATTCTTTTCAGTTACCGTTGCTTTGCTAAAAAAATCAAGTAACTGCCCCTTTGTCATAAAAGTATAGTCAATAGCCAGCGCAAGTGCTTTTTCAATGTACTCGATTTTATCCTGTGCAGCATTGGCTTGAGCCGCGCCTCTCAAGCCCGGCTTTTTCTTGACGGTTGTTTCTGCGTCTACAATTTGAGTTTCCAATTTGCCATCGGGGGTATAGCGAAATTCAGTAATCGTTGTCAATTTTAACTGACTTTCAATAAACACATCGGATCTTCGCTTCCAGACATATTCTCTTAATTTGACCTGATTCGCTTCTTCTGCCTTCGAAATATTTAACGACAACTTTTCCTTGTCGATCTGGGCTTCAAGCCGAGAGCAAAAAACAAAGAGGATAGATAACACTAAAATGGTTATAGTAAATTTCATAGTCATATAGGTTTTTATTATTTTCTTAGTAGATAATCAGTTATTTCTTTTTCAAGTATTTCGCACATTGAAGCATACTCCTTTTCTAATACTAAATCAGCCTCAACGTCCCTTCCGTACTTTTGCAGTAGTATTGAACTCAGGCTGTAATCATCACATAGTGATTTGAAATTAGAGTCATTATTATACATCTGAATAATTTTAGTCATGAAGTCTGGGAATTTTATAATAATTGGCTGTAGTTCCTGTGCAACCAGCATCTCCATATTGATTTACTGTTCGAAACTATAATTTTGTAGTTTCATGTGGAAATCACTGCAGTTAATTAACAGTAAAATGGAATCGAACTCACCTATGCGTCAGCAGGAAATTATTGACCAATTGAATCGAATTTTGTTGTTTCCGGTGTTTAGCAATTCCATGATATTATCAGGCTTTCTCAGATTCATTGTGGGGGAAACACTGGAAGGCCGGGCGAATACGCTGAAAGAATATACAATCGGAACGAATGTTTTAGCAAAGAAGGTCGGTTACGACCCGCAGGCCGATGCCTCCGTGAGAATTCATGCCGGAAGACTTCGGAGAGCACTGTATGAATTTTACAGCGGACCAGGCCGCAGTGATCTTATACTCATTTCCGTTCCAAAAGGTGCCTATGTACCCAGTTTTGAGGTAGTCACTCCCGTAACGGTACAGCACGATGTACTAACTGATACAGTTATTTACAAACCAACACTAGCTGTAATTCCTTTTTACTGTTTAGAAGAGAAGGATCTGCAAGTTTTGGCAGATGGACTTTGTGATCAGATCTGTATGGATTTCACAAATTTTAACGAACTAACTGTGGTGTCATATTATGCTTCAAGAAAAGTTATCTCACAAGGGGTTGATTCAAAAGAAGCTGGATTACTACTGGATGCATCCTATCTGCTAACGGGTAGTATTCAATCCAATAAAAATGTGATTCGAATTCGTGTGCAACTTATTCAAAGTGCTACACAACATCAAGTGTGGGCGAGTTCATACGAGATTGAAAAATCGGAAATGGGTAACTTTACCGTTCAGGATGATATAGTGAAGCGTGTCATCAATCAGATTGGTGGCAGTCATGGAATTATTTTCAGGGAAGCAGCCAAAGCATCACCCATTAAGCATGCGCTGGATGTAAAGGTATATGATGCTGTTTTTTGGTACTACTACCTGTTAAACGATTTAAATGAAGACACATTCAGAAGAGGGCTGGCGGTCATGCAAAGTACCGTTCAGCTTGATCCTCAATATGCCTTAGGCTGGGCAATTCTTGGAGAGACCTATGTGGCAGGATTTTTTTATGGATACGATTGCTCGGTCTTGGACCCGTTGGCAGAAGGTGTAAAGTGCGGACAAAAAGCACTTAGTATTGATCCTCGCTGCCAACACTCTTATCAAACACTGGGTCTGGCCTATCTGTTTCAACATAGACGAAAGGATTGCCTGCAAATAATTGATCAATGGATAAAATTAAAATCGAATGCTGCGGGAATTGCCGGAGGATTAGGGTTTTGTTTCATCTGTACAGGAGAATATGAGCAGGGCTACAGGCTGTTGAGTGAATCCATCCAGGTTAATCCATACTACCAATGGTGGTTTAATGCAGGTTTAAGTATTTACCATTTTCAAAAGAATGAGTATGATGATGCCGTCTATTGGGCAGAGAAAATGCAAAGACAAAGTATACCCTGGGAATTGATATTGAAAGCTGCTTCGTATGCTGAAATGAAAAATTTTAATGCTGCCAAAATATGTACTCAAGAACTGGTTCAAATTATCCCTGATCTGTCGAACTCATTAAAGCCAATACTCGGTTCCTTTCTGCAATCAGAAGAACTGATTAATCGCTTTTTGATAGCGCTTAAGAAAGTTGATTTATAACGTATGGAAATGGCAGTGATCTATTTGTTTAGTGAGATGGGTTTGGCTCTTGCCATAGCTTTGGTGTTGCGGTGGTTTGCGCGGCTATGGCATGTGCCAAATGCGCTTGGCAAGTCGAAGCACAATCTTTTAGAAATGCGAAGGGCAGGCTGTATTAATTTCTAGTCTGTCCAACGTTTTTGTTTTTTTCAAAGTCTAAGTTGTCTGCGAGCCGTTCACTTGTCCCCGTGGGAAATCTTTGTTAGGAAATAGTCGACCGTTTTATTTTGAAACACAAATTTGTCCGGGCCCTATTGCTACCAACTTCCCAATATATGCAATAGTTGTTATTTCCTATATGTCACTGGCGGGTAGAAACGCATAAATCTGATCTAATTGCCTGAAAATGGCTGATACATTTTTTGTGACATTGTATAATTACAAGCCTTCGGAATTGCAGCAAGGAAAACTATTATATCAAGTTAACGTAGGCAACAGGATTGTGGAATTCTCAGCAATCACTCATACCGCAACGTGCTCGATGGATTTGTCAAGGCAGCTTTAATTGTTTGTGAACTAACCGTAATCAACGCCAGTACAATCGCAGCAATTGCCGATAGAATATAAATGCCCAGATTCATATCAACATGGTAAGCAAAGGAATCAAGCCACTGATCCATAAAGTACCAGGCGAGGGGCCAGGCTATTAGGTTAGCCACTAAAATCAGGATTACAATTTCTTTAGAGAGCAACCCTAGAATACTGGGTACAGAAGCACCCAGCACTTTACGGACTCCAATTTCTTTCACGCGCTGTAGCGTGTTGAAGGTAGCAAGTCCGAATAATCCGAGGCACGCAATAAAAATTGCAAGACCAGAAAACATCGTGAATAACTGACTTTGCTTTTGATCTTCTTCATAGAGCCTGCGATAGTCTTCACTTACAAACTGATAGCTGAACGGACGCTTAGGTAAAAATTCTTTCCACACTTTTTCAATGTGTTCAATGCCTTGCGTTACCTGATTGCCCGTAATTTTAATAGATAGATCGTTATAGTTCTGTGTATTTTGATAGAACACTAACGGAATGATTGGCTGGTGCAGCGATTCAAAATGAAAATCTTTCACAATACCAATCAATTTACCTTTGGTGCCGCCATAACTAAAATCTTTATCGAGGCCATCGCCTATATTTTTCCAGCCGTACATGTTGGCAGCCGTTTCGTTGATGATAAAAGCCAGCGAATCATCGGTAGGAATTGATTTTGAAAAATCACGACCAGCGGCCATCTCAATGCCATAAGTTTTAAAAAATTCAGTGTCTGCTATTACCATTTTTGTTGTAATGGTTGAGTTAACAAGACTATCACCAATGGTGACAAGTGGTGGTCCCTGGCTATCCAACAATCTACCGGTAGGAATGCGGGAGGAGCGCCCTACATTTTCTATAGCTGACGATTTGGTGAGTTCGTTATAGAAAGCATCGTAGGTGTCGCCCACTTCATTGTATAGACTGAGTACAACAACCTGATCTTTTGTATAACCAAGGTCGCGTGAATTTAAATAGCCTAATTGCTGAAAGGTGATAGCGGTTGCAATCAACAGCACGATAGAAATTGAAAACTGAGAGATAACCAGTGTTTTCCGAACGAGTCCTTTTCCTTTCACACTTCCTTGCTGCCCTTTTAAAACCAGAGCCGGTTTAAAACTAGAGATAACAAACGCAGGGTAAAGTCCGGCAAGAAGGCCCACTAACACAGCAAAGCCAATCAGTCCTGCAAATAACATCCAATTGTCTATCGGATTAATACTGAGAAATTTTCCGGTAAACTGATTTAGCCAGGAGAGCGCCACAATAGCTAGACCACAACCAAGCACTAAAGCTAGAAAGGAAATTAAAACAGACTCGCTTAAGTATTGAGCGATTAATTGATTTTTGAAAGCGCCAACTACTTTTCTTAGTCCAACTTCTTTAGCGCGTTTGGTAGCACGGGCTGTGGATAGGTTTATAAAGTTAAAGCAAGCGATCAATATGATAAACAATCCGATCACGGCCATCATACGAACATTATTAATGTTCCCGTTCACCTCTAGCTCATCATCGAGGTGTGATAATAAGTGGATATCCGAAAGCTTTTGTAAAAACAAGGTTGTTGCTTGCGAAGCTTTGAAATCGGCTGGAACTCCAAAATTCTGGATAGCAAAATTACCATAATGTCGTTCCATAAAATCCGGAAGACCAGCTTCCACCTTTTTAGGATCAGCACCTTCTTCCAGTAAAATGTAAGTACCAAAGGCGTTGTTACCCCAGTTTGTTTCTAATCCTTTTCGGCCGTAAATGTTATCATTCTCAAGCGTGCTGAAGGATACTAAGTATTCAGGATGCCAATGCGACTGTGATGGAAAATCTTTATACACACCAGTTACTTCCAGATCAAATTGATTATTTGCCCGCAGGCGTTTACCAATTGGATTTTCAGCATCAAAAAACTTGCTTGCCGATTTCTCGGAAAGCATGACCGTGAATGGACGATTGAGGGCGGTGGTTTTATCACCACCTGTTACCTCAATGTCGAAGATCTTAAAAATATCGGGCTCAGCCACAAAGAGATAGTCTTCGGTAAAGTTTTTAACAAGCTCTCCGTTTTCTTCACGCCCAATCACCAAGCCAAAGTTGATGGTACGGGCCATCACTTCTATTTCACCAAAATCATTTTTAATAAGAGGGCCGATTGGAGGGGCCACGTTTGCTAAATGAAGATTAGGAACTCCATCGCGGCTTAAAAAATTGCGCGTTACGCGATAGATGCGATCTGCCTTAGCATTGTAACGATCATAACTCAATTCGTCAGAAACAAATAAGTAGATGAGAATGCAACACATCATGGCCAAGGCCAACCCGGCAATATTGATGAAGGCAGTTAATTTATTTCTAAAAATAGAGCGAAAGGCAACGGTAAGGTAATTTCGGATCATGGCATGAGGGTTATAATGTCTTAGACTCCCAATTTTGAGACACGTTACAAGGACAATGCAATTTATAAGATGTTGCTTGGTATACGAAGTATTGTCGTGAGAGTTAGAATAATTTTGTAGAGGGTAGTTGTTCGTTATCGAACAAAGTACCGGTCAGTTTGGAATAAGCTACTTCGAAATCCTATTATAATAAAGATCTGTTGTTGTTGCCCATGTTTTGCCATTATCGGTTGTAACCTCAAATAACTGACGAACCAGGTTTGGCTCCATATTAAAGAAGGTAAGTCGTGTGATTTGGTTATTGGCATCAGGCTTTGTAATAAATACTAATTTGTTGTCTTTGTATTCGCCATCAATAAATTCAATCACAGCGCCCTTGTCATCTACCCAGGTTTGCATCCATTTACCTGTTGTGGCATTAACGAGATTGAAACTTTTTCCTGCATAATTTTGCGGAGGCGCAGAGGTCCAGTTTTCATAAATCACACACTCACCCAATATACGTTGAATACTGCTGCTGCCGGCTTGTTGTCCGGTTGCGGATTTAACATCCCACTCGCCAATCCAAAAATCAAATTGCCGTGCGTGTTCAGAATATTTGCATGGATAAACCCCTTTCAATAAACCTTGATGAATTTGTTCCAGCTCTGGCATTGATTTCAGTTTGGCAAGGTTAACATCTGTTTCAAATAGCGAGAGGGCAGAAAATCCATTGATCAATGCTTGATTAAGTGAAGCCACACATTTTTCTTTTTGATTGGCTTGCGCGTAGGCAGTTGCTAGATAAAAGAAAGCCATGGGATTGGGGCCAAGTACCGTTGCTTCTTCCAATTGTTTGATAGCAGGTTGAGTTTTTGATTGATTTAACAACCCAATCCCTGCCCGCATTCGTGCATTGGCGTTTTGCGGTTCTTGCTTAGCAATGGCCTGATAGGCTGAAACAACGTTTTGCCAATCGGCAGCAACAAAATAGGCATTCGCTTTGGCGCGATCTTCCTGAGTGATCGGTTGGGCGAAAGTTTCAAAACATGAAATCACAAGGGTGAGTAGCAGAATATTTTTCATGGCGTTAAATGTTATTTAGAAAACTACCTTTAATATAATATATTGATCCGTGCTTTACTGTAATCTATAGGATTACTAAATTAGATTTCTAATCAACAACTATGAATATACAAGGGGATGCAGCAAAGGAAATGACATACGATGCAATTGTGATTGGATCGGGTATGAGTGGTGGCTGGGCTGCTAAAGAGCTTTGCGACAACGGGTTAAAAACACTAGTGCTGGAGCGTGGACGCGAGGTGAAGCATCTTGATGATTATCCTACTGCTACTAAGAATCCATGGGACTTTCCCCTACGGGGAAGATTGCCTTTGGATATCACCGCTCCAAACCCGGTGGTAGATCGTTGTTACGCTTTTGGGGATGCCACTAAGCATTTTTTTGTCAAAGATACGGAGCACCCCTATGTGCAGGAAAAACCTTTCGACTGGATTCGTGGCTACCAAACGGGAGGCAAGTCTTTGCTGTGGGCCAGGCAGGTACAACGATGGAGCCGTTTTGAATTTGAAGCTCCGGGTCGCGATGGCTTTGCGGTAGATTGGCCGATTCGCTATAATGATCTCGCCCCCTGGTATTCGTATGTAGAAAAGTTTGTAGGCATTAGTGGCAATCGCGATGGATTGGAAACTTTACCCGACAGTGAAGTAATGAAGGCATGGGAAATGAATTGTGTTGAGAAACACGTTCAGGAAAAAATAAAAGAGGCATATAAAGACCGGAATTTTGTAATTGGTCGGTGTGCTCACCTCACCGAACCGCAGGAAATACACAAACAACAAGGCCGGGGCCAATGCCAGGCGCGAACATTATGTGAACGTGGCTGTCCGTTTGGAGGCTACTTCAGTTCCAACTCATCTACATTGCCTTGGGCGATGAAGACGGGCAACATGACCTTGCGGCCATTCTCAGTAGTTCACTCTATTATATATGATGAACAAAAAGGAAAAGCAAGTGGCGTGCGTGTGATAGATACCAACACAAAAGAAGTATTTGATTATTATGCCCGAATCATTTTTGTAAATGCGGCTTGTCTTAACAGCAACCTTGTTTTACTTAATTCAACTTCTAGCCGTTTTCCCAATGGTTTAGGTAATGATAATGGTTTACTGGGAAAGTTTGTTGCCTTCCATAACTATCGTGGCACGGTAACCTCAACATTTGAAGGATACGAAGACTCCTATTATTATGGTCGCAGACCAACAGCTATTATGTTGCCATCGTTCCGTAACGTGCGCAAACAGGAAGAAGATTTTATGCGCGGATATATGTCTTTCTATTCGGCTAGTCGCGCGAATGGAATGAGCGAGAGTATAGGAGCTGAGTTAAAAGAGTCCGTTGCTAAACCGGGTATCTGGCACGTAAATATGATGATGCAGGGAGAGACCATTCCCATTGAAAGTAATCATTTGCGGCTGAGTACCGATCAGAAGGATGCGTGGGGAATTCCGCAACTGATTACCTCCATTGAGCATACGGATAATGACGAGAAAGTAAAAAATGATTTTCTGGAACAAGCGCAGGAAATGCTTGATAAAGCCGGATGTAAAAACATTGTTCCGCACGATAGTAAACAAGCTCCGGGGCTCGACATCCACGAGATGGGTGGGGTGCGTATGGGGCGCGATCCGAAGACATCCCTGCTTAACAAGTGGAATCAGTTTCACGCGTGTAAAAATGTATTTGTAACCGATGGTGCGTGCATGACGAGTACCGGCAATCAAAATCCATCGCTTACGTTTATGGCGTTAACGGCTCGTGCAGCAAATTATGCGGTAGAGGAAGCGAAGAAGGGAAACTTGTAAGCACATGTAATTTTAAGATTGGACCCCGGGTTGAACTATGGTCCTTATCCGGTCAGCTATTATTTCTTTTCCATCTTTTGATGGGCTTCTATACACCAAAGTAGTTCTTCTATAAATGGTTTCGCTCGCTTTTCAATTGCAACCTTATCTACAGGAATTCCCATTTCATCAAAGAGATCTTGTGCTTTTGGCATGGGGCACATGGCCGGTACTACCCAGGCGCGAATTTTAAATAAAGTAAATACCAACGAAGTGATTACCTGCGAACCTCCAAAAACTCCATTGGATACGGTTGTAATTGCAATGGGCTTTCTGCGCCATTCCTCATAGAGTAAGTCCACGATGTTTTTCAAACTGGCCGGATAACCCCCATTGTACTCAGGGGTAACCATGATAACGCCATCAGCCTTAGTTATTTTCTCAGCAAAATCAAGTACTTCGGAAAGGGGATAGGTTTGATGACTTAATCGTTCTTCAAAGACCGGAAACTTATATTCATTCAGATCAAGGATTTCATTAGTACCTAACTTATATTCATCTAAATAATTTTTTAAAAAGAGTGCTACCCGGTGACTTACCCGATCCGTGCGAACACTAGAGGAAATAATAGCGATGTGTGGCATATAAAAAAGAGATTATTTATCGGTGCTCCACTTTCATTCGGCTAAAAATATTTTTCACGGCCGATCGGATAACAGCTTCTACATCAGTTTTAGGGGTGAGTTTCTTTTTAGCCCAACCGCCCCAAAGTGGTTCTCTTGTTTTCGTGTCCATCATACTTACATACAACATTCCTTCTTCATAGATTTTTTGGTTTGCCCCGGCCACCCTGGCCGGTGAATAATAGCCGCCACTATAGTACCCAAAACCACCGCCATAATAGTCTGCTTCCGTAATATTGCTATGACTGACGGAAAGATTTTCTTCTACCCGCGAATTGAAAACAATTATGGCATCGGGTTTCAACGTGTCGAGTACAAATCCTTTTTTCAGAAGTTCTTCATCGACTAATCTTTTGATCAGTCCACCATACATTTTTTTTGACTCCTTGCCAGGTCTATAGTTAGGATCATTATCAGGGTCACCGGGCTTGCCCCAGGCATAGGTCTTGTATTTTTCGAGCGTTACACCTTTAGTTTGCGATGAGTCGACTTGCAAACCTGCACACGAACCCAACACCAAGGCTAAACATAGTACAGAACTTTTGAATGTTGAATTGTTCAAAATTGATTGATTGATCATTGGGTATTGATTAGTAAGTACCCTGCGATTTACTCAAAATCTAGTGATTATCATTGGCCAAGTATCTATTAGTTTATAAGATAATCAGTTGATCATTACTTTTTGATTTTGTTTAGGGATTTGGTTTCCATCAAATCACTTTCCCCTTTCTCATAAATAACATTTGAGCGCCCAACAATCAAAGGATCTACTTTGCCAATATGGCCAATATCTTTATTGCTATATGGAATTTTATATAAGATATAACGTAAGGCATTTAACCGGGCCCTTTTTTTACAGTTTGATTTTACCACGGTCCAGGGGGCATCTGACGTATCGGTATGGAAAAACATTTTTTCCTTGCTGTCAGTATACTGATCCCATTTATCCAAGGAGGCCTTATCAATAGGGGAGAGTTTCCACTGCTTTAACGGGTGAGTTTTTCTGTCTTTAAATCTTCGTCTTTGCTCTTCTTTGCTCACGGAAAACCAGAATTTGAATAAAATGATCCCACTTCGCACCAGATTGCGTTCAAACTCAGGCGCCTGTCGCATAAACTCATTATATTCTTCCTTTGTGCAAAAGCTCATTACTTTTTCTACTCCAGCGCGGTTATACCACGAGCGGTCGAATAACACAATTTCACCATGCGATGGGAGATGTTTTATATAACGTTGAAAATACCATTGGCCACGTTCTTCATTAGTAGGTTTTTCCAAAGCAACCACACGCGCACCTCGTGGATTCAAATGTTCCATCATTCGTTTGATGGTTCCTCCTTTTCCGGCTGCATCTCTTCCCTCAAAAAGAATAACTACCCGATTTCCGGTTTCCTTTACCCACGCCTGCAGTTTCAGTAATTCAACTTGTAAATTATATTTTTGAAATTCATAATTCTTCCTCGACATTAAGTATTTATAGGGATACGTACCATTTTGCCAATCATCAATCAATTCCGTGTCGCGCGTTAGCCGCGAGGGTTTAATGGATAACTCGTCTTTAAGAATTTTAAGTAAAAGTTTTTTTTCCTCTTGAGGAAAGTTGCTGAGGTAATTTTTTACTATTTCCCGCTTATTTCCCGGTTGTTCAAACTTACTTTTTAATGTAGCTGCTTCGCTGTTAAGCTTGGCCCGCAGTCTTCTGTTCACGGTATGTGCTCTTGCATCATCAAGTGTATCTCCAGTTATCACATCTCCTTCACTTGCTTTTCTTGATTTGTGCTTGAGCGCGCGCGCTTCGCTTATTCTGGCTTTCTTCTTAGACATAGCTGATTTTCTGTTTTGCTAAATTTACGGATACCTCAGTTTATTCCATAAGATATGGACGGATTAGGACATGATTTATGTCATAACTCGATTGAATAGAAATACAGGCACCCCTGCCCGGATAGGCAGGGGTGAGGGAATTTAATTTTTTCCAAGGTCCATCAGTTTTTCTGTATCCTCATTGATAGAAAGAATCAAAAGACAAGTAGCGGTACAAAATACCGGGCTCGTAATACAGTGGTGACCATTCCAGCTTCCGTCATCATTTTGAATTTTCAGTATGCGTCCCGAAATATTATCGTACCAGTTTTTCCACGAACTGTCTTTGCCAATAATCAAACCTTCACCGGTTTGTAAGTAGCTCAGAAATTCTTCGCCACCATTGTTGCCAAATCCCTGCATCACATCTTCGCGTTGCGCCTGCACTTTGGCCGATTGATATACTTCATAAGCTGTGGCATATTTCATAGCCTCATCTTTATCAAAGCCTATCTTGCCTAAGTTCTCGGCTGTGGCCGGAGCACTTTGTGCCAGGCGGCCATCCTTTTTAGCTTTCTCAATTTCTTCTTCAACCTTGCGGGCTTCTTTTGCGCTGGCGCGAGCAGAGCCTGTTACCGAATACAACATCACTCCGGCACCAAGGTCAGTATTTACAGTGCCCGTCTTGGCATCGTAATTATTTTTTTGAAAGTCGCGCGACTTCTTTAACGCTTCGCTATCTACGTTTGCACCTTGTGCCTGTGCAGCCTCCAGCGCATTGCTGGCAAAGGACGATTGCAAAACACCCGCCCAACCAGAACCCATGGTGCTTCCGTTGCGATCTTGCGCGCGTTGAATTTTTGACACGCAGATATTTAGATCTTTTTGCACCCGGGCTGTTAGCTCTGAGTCGTTTTCCAATTCGCTTAACAGGTTACTTAAAAATTGTGCGGTGAGTATCACATCAATGTTAGCACCTAACTTAATTTGAATTTGTGTGCCTTGCATTTCGGTAATATTGTAACTGCTGGCGGGTGCCGTTTCCACTGCCCGCAGTAAATAGGTGAGGGCTGCATGGAGTTGCTTGGAGTAGGCACCTTGTTGCAGCGTAGAACCACTGCGTAACAAGGCCATGGCTACCATAGCTGTAGTCGCTGGGTCGGCTTGCACCGCATGCGGGTCCATTACATCTTGCCGACTATGGCTGCCGGCACCCCAACCACCCACAGAGTTTTGTGCGCGAACGATCCAGCCAAGACCTTTATCAATGGCGGTGGAAACACGCTCCGGAGTTTTATAAATAAAGCTGGAGTCGCTGACTTCTTCACCCATCAACGTGCGGAACACACACCCTTTCGGGATGCTACGATAGGTGGAAAAGTATTTCTTTTTTGGTTCTGTCTTAAGAGAGAACGAGGCGAGGCCGCCCACCAGGACGAGCCCCGGCACCAGGAGCAATAATTTTTTCATACTGTTTTTTATTGCTGAGATGCGGGTAGCAAACTGATTCCATAACAAGGCCCATATTATTTTTTAGCTTTCTAGATTATTGCTTGCCTTTTTTTTAAACCGTCAGGTCGCAAGACCTGAGGTCAATGAAAACAAAAAGTGAAGGAATGTTGATTTTCAACATTACAACAAAGGAAGTATATAGCTTGGCATGAGTTTGCAAGAAAGCGGAGCTCCTTTCGGGAGGCTCCGCAATGAAATAAGAACTTATCGCCTACTTTAATGAAGTTTGAATAAACTCACTTACATCTTTTCTGAATTTTTCCATGGAAGGCTGGTGTGTGTACATCATGTGGCCGGCCTCGTAATATTTCATGATGATATTATCTTTTATCTCTTTGGGTAAACCCATGTGGTCGATGGTGTACTCCACACCATAGAAAACAGTAGCGATATCATAAATTCCATTTAAGATAAGCACTTTAACGTGTGGGTCTTTCGTCATGGCCTCCGCCATATCGATAGCCGTAGTGATGGCGGCTTGGGTACCCCATCGTACATTACCCGTATGTTTCCAGTCCCACTTAAATCCTGGGCGACCGCCTGCACTGGTTGTATAAGTAAGATTCTTGTTAACCTTTAAGTCGTTATGAAAGTAATGGAGAAATCCGGAAATGTAAGCGGGTGATATCGCACTACTTTGAGGATCATAATCAGCAAACTGACTAAGCAAATCCTGATTAATTCCTTTGAAGCGCGAGTCGAGGCGACCTACGGTATTTCCTTCGTTACGTAACAACTCCTGAAAAAATTCGCCTGCCTGCACGCGCAGATCGGCCCTGATCCAATACTCTTTTGTGAGCCCCGTATAGTTGGCGAGTTTTCCTGCAATAGCACTCCTTTCATCAGCAGTTAGTTTATCACCTTTATACAAGGCTGGCATATATTCTTTTTCAGTAAACGTGCGTACGTCATTTAAGAAGGCATCAACGCTGGTTGGCTTATTTGAAATTTTATTATGATACCACGCGGTTGCCGCGTAAGTAGGAAAGTGCACGATGTAAGAAAGGTCATCTCCAGGAGGAAAAATTAACGTGCGTAAATCAAATACGGCAGAAACCATTATTACCCCATTCAACGCAATTCCCTGATCCAGCAAATTATTCATTACTCCTGCGTTGCGGAAGGTGCCATAGCTTTCTCCTAGTAAAAATTTAGGTGAGTTCATTCGGCCATTTTCAATAAGGTACTGACGGATAAATAAACTGATGCTACGGATGTCCTGATCAACGCCCCAGAAGTCTTCGAACTTCGCTTTGCCCACCGGCACACTAAGACCTGTACCTACCGGATCCATCATAACAAGATCCGCGATGTCGAGCAGCGAATAATCATTGTTAACTAATTTGTAGGGTGCAGCAGGCATGTACTGAGGGTCATTGACAACGATTCGCTTTGGACCCATTACACCCATGTGCAACCAGAACGAGGATGATCCCGGCCCACCGTTGTAAGAGAAAATGATAGGACGATTGGAGGCGCCATCTTTGGTATAGCTGGTAAATCCAAAAAGCGCGATGGGTTCATTATTTTCATCACGCATAAGCATGGTTCCTGCTTTAGCGGTTAATGGAATGGTTGCGCCATTAATTTTTACACTTTGTTGGGTGGTTGATACTTCGGGTTGCGGAATAGGTTTGTCTGCTTCTTTCGACTTTTCCTGAGAAAAAGCCAGAGTTACAAACGATATGCAAATCAGGATAAGGTTGATCTTTTTCATAAATAGATTTTTAGCGGAATCTAAAATACTAAATAGCGTGATAACACCATTTGAAAAAGTGATATGCGGTCAATAAAAACTGACCCACAATTTCATTGAGAATTATTTCAGCTCATTTAATAACCTGGGCCAGACCATAAATGGCAACCAACACAATAGAGATTACGCTAATCCAAAATATGATGGTATAAAATACGCCTGTTTTGATGGATTGAGTTCGTCTGTATTTTAGATGCCATCCGGCATAGACAACCAATAATAACATGACCGACCCAATAATGCCACCTGAAAGAACCATGAGTACGGGGAGTTCGATGTATAGATATAAGCACGCCCAGATAAAGGGAATGGTAAATGCTAAAACAGAGGTGGTTTTCTTTCGCGTTTTCAAATCCCAGAAGTTGATCCATCCGAGGTATCCGAATAAATCAGAATACACCCGAGTCCAATAAGCGAGTGTGGCGTAAACGCTGGAGAACAGAACAAAAAATGCTCCGATCAGATACATAGTTCTGGCACCTGTGCCTAAAGCTTGCGTATAAATCAACGCGAGGGTTTCAATAACGCCATTGCCATTGGGTACTACTTCGTTGCCGTGAAGGATAGCTGCACCTAATAAATAAAAGATGGTAGTAACGGCCGTATAAAGTACCATGGCGATCACCGCATCCAGATACATGACGTTGATCCAACCTTGGGCTCGTTGCTTCCAGGCTGTTGATCTATCCGGTGGCCCCGTATAACTGGCGTACCCTTTTTCAAGGCACCAATAATTATAGGCGAGAATTTCATCGCTGGCTACACCGGTAATACCAAACGCGCCAATAGCAATGGCAATTTCTTCGCGCGAAAGATTTAACCGAAAACCGCCAATCACATCTGAAAGTGAAAATGCAAAAGGGGTGTATTGTAAGGAGATAAGGGAAGCAATAGTTAACGCTGTAAACAGGGCAATCATAAACAGCGATGCCTTTTCTACCAGACTATATTGGCCATTAAAAATTAGGACGCCTGCAACTCCAGCAATGGCAAAAGCCCAGAAATAAACAGGCACACCTGGAAACATCATGCTTAACACAACGGCTGCGCCACCTACAATGCCACCAATCTGCACTACTTTAAGGGATTGTAAAATAAACAAGAACCAAACTGCCCACGAGGCTTTTCCTATTTTATATCCGGGAAGTTTATTTAAAGTCTGTACGGATGTTTCTCCGGTAAGTATCGCATGTCGTCCAAATTCTAATTGCAAGGCAACTTTTGCAAGACAACTGACGAGGATAATCCACAAGGCAGCATACCCTGCTTTTGCGCCAAGCACCGTGGTTGCAATTAATTCGCCCGAACCAACAATGGATGCTGAGAGTATAAAACCTGGACCTAAAAAATTAAATCTGCCTTTCCATGAAGTGGGTGGCTGACGAATGGATTCAACAGTTATTAAGTAAGGATCGGATGATTGCATGGAATGAAGCTACTCATCCTATTGTGAAATCGGAAATTGCTTTTTTTAGAATGGTATGGGTTGTTTGTTGTGAAGGTTACGGATAAAATTTCGTTTGTTACTTCATTTACGTTTCAATATGAGAACAAACCTATTATTCCCATTCGCGGGTTTGTCTATTCTCTAAACAATGGAATAGTGTGGAAGTTTTAAAATTTGGCAAATAACCAAGCTGGCATAACTACCAAGCCGCCATTTCAGTCTTTTGGCACAGCCCTTGCGTAAACAGTATTGAAAGCAAAAAGCTTTTCATGTTTCACTAAACAATTGGGTTATGAAAACAAGAGCAAAAATGGTAGGTATGGGGGCAGCGATTTTGTTTTTAGGTTTAGCTTCCGAAAGTTTGCTGGCTCAAAGCCGAGATCGCTACAATCAGGATGAACGAAATAAACGCGAGCAGGTAGCAATTCCCCGCATGGAACCCAAACAAAGAGTTGATCAGCGAAGTAATGATCGAAATAATCATCCTGAACGGAATACTCAAAATGATAACCGTAATTCGGACAGAGGATCAAATTATCAATCACAGGATAGAGGACGTGGAAATGATATGAATCATGAAAACAGAAGGGATAACAATCAACGCGAAACCTATCACCATCAACCTGTGCGCTACAAGTATCAGTATTGGAATGATCATCGAACCAGAAGGGTAACGTATAATCATCACCGGTACAACCGACCTGTTTGGGCTCCGGTGTATGGATACCGATACAACACCCGCTATATTTATTATCGCGACTATAATCTTTACTACGATTGTCATCGAAATGTTTTTGTCGTGTGGACTGGAGGAAACTGGGTGGTAACTTCGCATGTACCCGACTTCATGTACCGGGTTAATTTTTCCAATGCACGAATGCAAGGAGTGGATTATTGGGAGGATGACTTTGATTATTATCTACGGAACAAACGCCCAGGATACATTAGTATCTACTCGGAACGCTAAGAATTTATACTGTTAATGATATAATCAATAATCGCGGTTTAAGCCGCGATTATTTTTTTGAGGACCTGAAATAGTGCCGTAGAATTTATAAATATGGCTCTTTGATTTGATCCTTATTTTGATAATTTTACTTGCCTCTAAAATCTGGCAGAGCCAATGATGAAATATTGTTTCTTTACCTCAACCCTTTGTGTTTGTTTAATATTATCAATATCCTGTAAACAAAGAGAGTCAACGCCTGCAGGCTTTCAGATTGAAGAAGGCTTTGAACTGGCCCTTGTTGCCAGTGAACCAAATATTAAAGACCCGGTCGACCTTGAGTTTAGTGAAAACGGAGACGCCTTGGTTCTGGAAATGCCGGGTTATCCTTTTGAAGATCAACAAAGCAAAATAATTCTCCTTAAAGATAAAGACCAGGATGGTGTTTATGATGATCACATTGTTTTTGCTGAGAATTTACAACTGGCTTCCTCTATTATGCCATATAAGAAAGGTGTGTTGGTTGCGGCCCCGCCTTACTTGTTATTTGTAAAAGATACGGATAATGATTACAAGGCTGATGTTGTCGACACCTTAATGGGTGGATTTTCTACAGGTAACTTGCAACATAATTATAACGGACTTACCTATGGTTTAGATAATTGGATTTACGCTGTCAATGGTGGAAATTCGGGTAAACCCTATTGGTGGGGCAACACCACCACCATGATAGACCTACGAGGTCAGGATTTTAGATTCAATCTCGAAAAGAGAACGATGGAACGAATCGGTGAATCATCCGGTGGGTTTAGTCTTGGCATGGACGATGCCGGCCATCTCTATGAAACGCATAACTTAATTCATATCGCACATTTGGTTTTCCCCGAAAGGTATCAGCGCGA
>Ga0154020_10003878_pt1 | contig 17906 bp, 15 predicted proteins | sample Klosneuvirus_201_FD_109709 | JGI IMG/M metagenome (GOLD analysis project Ga0154020, IMG submission 109709) | Active sludge microbial communities from wastewater, Klosterneuburg, Austria - Klosneuvirus_20160825_MG | ecosystem: Engineered > WWTP > Aerobic digester > Activated sludge | place...
ATCAGGTGTTCACCATCCGTAATACAAACGGGACAACTCCTGAGTCCGTGAGCAAACTCAGGAGTTTCCCTTTTTCCGACATGTCAAGCAGCCACGCTGCTACTGCCTATTGCTGACAACAATCTGCTTTCACTGTGCAACAGACCGAGCCATCGAAACAGCAGTCCGCCCCCGTGAGACAGCAGGTCGCGTCGGTGAAGCAACAATCGGCCTGCGCCATGCAGCAGTCCGAGTTGCTGGTGCAACAGGCGGGTGCGGTCACTGCGGACTGAGTTGCCGCCGTTTCTTGTGCCGTAGGAAACTCTGAACAACACCGCGCCTTGATTGAGCAACAATAGGCATGCTTGAGACAGCACGTCTGTGCGCCCCTGTCGGCGGACACGGATGGCGACGATTGATCCGTTTGGACGCTGAGATTGCTGACAACTGCGGCTACAGCAAACAATACTGGAAGTGTGTATTGAGTAAACATGGTAGTGGTCCTTTGAGAATTGATTGAAGAAATTGAGGTCAGATTTGCGGGAACAGGAGGCGTCACAAGTGGACGCAACAGTGAAATGTTCAGACTCTTCAAACTCTCATTTTCTCCATACACACGCGAAAGCCTGCCACGAACACTTTCGGACAGGCTCAACTCCCCGCGTGAGTGGAATGCTCAATCGGTTCTTGACTCTCTCGGGCGTTTTGCGACTTGCGACGAGTAGATCAGGGTTTAGACTTAGCTTCGGTGCCGAGTCGATTGCAACAGTTTCGGCCGAAATCTCGCACGAACAAGAATAGGCCCCGATGAGCTCCGCTCCTTTGTCGCAGTCGCCTGAACAGCACCGATGGGTTGTAACAATGGGGAACGTTTCGCCGCGTTCTCCATCAGGAGGATTGCAACATGAACAGTCGCTCAGTGCGCAAACAGAATGGGCCGGAACAAGAGCACCCACAACGGTGGTGACCATCAGCCAGATAAATGATTTTGCAAGCATTTTGAGCATCCCAGCGGACCAATTGATGAGCCGACGTCCGTTAGATGCTGCAAGGCTTCCATTTCTTCATGAAGGCCAACGGAAAATGTTCATTTTCCCTGGAAGTGCAAGATTTCCTGACAATTTACGAGTATTTGTCACCCGGCCGAAGTTGCGCGATCGACGGTGGCTACCAAATTCGCGACTTCCTCCACGCCATTCACGCCGATGGCTGTTAATTGCCGCTTGCCGCTCTTCCAGGTGACAGCCATCTGATCTGGCATTTGCACCAAACGACATTCTTTTCCCCCGCATTTTGCGGAAATAGCAGGGGCGTCACCGAACCACATCTGCTGTTCTGCATTGTGCTCAAACACGACGAACGATGTTCCGTCAGTCCTGGTGCAGATACTCGCGGAACATGTGCAGCAGGGCATCTTCAATACGCGAGTCGAAGTGAGTTGGTATCCCGCTGGCAGGCCGTCGCCGATGGCCGGACGATATCCCAGCAGACCTTCCGCAGCGTCAAGAGAAACTTCGACTCCCTTGTACTGTTCAGATAGCTTGTTGACAGCCAGCAAAGGTTCCTTCGCAAACTGCGACATAATTTCCTGAAGATTCACCGCCAGTTCGTCGTGCAGATGATGATCATGCGACCGCCAAGGCGAAGCCCGCCAGATTCCCACGGCTAACAGGAGAGTCGCTGCAAGAGCAAGCCTCAAAACACGCGGTGAGACTCCGCTGCGACGATGGGCGACCACACGGGGTATTTCGATTGGAGTCTCCATTGTCGTTTCAATATTCGCCCACAATCCGGCTGGCGGCGATGGCACCGTTGAATCGGCAAACAGCGCACTCAGCTTGTTGAACGACGCCAGTTCATCGCTGCAGTCACCACAACCAGCAATGTGGTCGCGCACCTGCGATGCCAGTTCCGTACTCAATTCGCCGTCGCAGTAGGCTGACAAGTATTCCTTTGCAGTGACACAGTCCATCTTATTCCTCCCAGCCAAGGGACAGCAAATGACTCTTCAATTCACGGCGAGCTCGATTCAATCTCGATCCCACCGTGCCTTCCGGGATACCGACGATCTCAGCGATTTCAGAATAGGGCAGTTGCTGTGACTCCTTCAGATCCAGAATCATTCGAAGCTCTGCGTCAAGCCGGGATAAGGCGACGTCAAATAACTCCTTCAGATCAGGATCACCTTGTGTTGACATTGGACCAACCTCAAGCGATTCAATCGAAACGACCAGAGTTCGCTTACGCCGACGCAGGTGCTGGAGTGCCTGATTGACTGCCAATCGATGAGTCCAGGTGAGAAAGTCTGATTCGAACCGAAACTGGTGAAGATTTGCAAACAATTGAAGGAACACGTCCTGACTGACGTCGTCTACGTCGGATGCCCCAACGATACGAAAAACAGTGCGATAAATACGATCTATCAGCAACTCGTAGATGTGTCGTTGCGACTCTCGATCACCTCTCGCGGCAGATTCAACTTCCTCTCTCGCGATAACCATTCCACCCCCGCAATTGATCTCGCGTCGGCAGTCAGGCGATCTCGACGTTCTGAGTCTTAGATGTTCTGCGGCCGACATTTCTTCACGACAATCCTGAAAAACCGGGAATCTGAGAATCAAGCATCTCCCCAGAGTGTCGGCAGCGTAACCGAAGTGGGCAACTTTCTCCGAGGCTGCTGCCTCAGAATTCTGGCAATTCCTGACAGAACAAAAGCGTCTGCGGCAATCCACGGAAATCAAATTCAGAAGCTCAACGGAGATCTGTTCTTCTTCGAGATTTCATTTGTTCGATTTCGGGTTGAATGCAAGTGTGCGAAAACGACGCAGTGGTCTATCCGAAGAATTCTGTTTTTCCGGTGAAGAAAACAATTTCGTTCGGCATCCAAATATGCGATTGAGGAACGAACCTCAACAATTCCACACCACACGTTTCGGAAAAGGCACAATCATGTCGATGAAAAACTTTGGAAAACTACTTCTTGGTTTGGCGGTCTTGGCCGCATTCACGTCGTTCGCAGGGCAAACGGCCCACGCACAAGTGCGCATCAATGACAAAGTCGCGCGAAACAATGGAGCTCCTTTCTTCGCGAACAGCCGTGCGTCGCGAAACATTCAACACGCTCGCGATTATTCGCGAAGTATTCAGCAGTACACGACGCGAATTCCGACAATCGATCCCGTCGTGACGCAGGCGGAATCCCAGAGCCTGGGACACCAAATTCACGGTATTCAGCGGGATATGGTCATCATTCGTGAAGCAAATGCGAGCAATCCGCAGGTGCTTGAGCAGGTGAAGGGAATTGAAACCAAGCTGGCGCAATGTGCAGACATTCAAGAGATGCTTCACAAAGAGTGTTGCAAAGACTCTCCCGATGGCAAAGTCTGTGGCGACATGGCTGGAAAGCTCACCCACACGCTCGACCAGGTCAGTAAAGACCACGCCAAGTTGTTGAAGACGATGGGCCACGAAGACGCAGCTCACGATCACGCTGCAATGACTCACGAGCACGCCGCGACCGAAGACGAGACGCCAGCGAAAACCGGAAAGTAAGTTCGCCTTCGTCAAAGCATCCCGTTGATGCAGATCGTGTTCCAATGTGAGCGATCCGTGCTGGCGAGGAATCGCCAGCCGGATCGCTTTTTCGTAGCCATTGAGAACGGTTTTCAGCTTGCCCTCCATGGGTTTTAAGGGTGGGTTCTCCATCTTGAAATCGCTGCCCTTACGACTCCCATCGAGGTTGTTCCAATTTCATTCCTATCTCAACTCAGGTGTTAGCATGAACGCGCTTTTGTTTTTTCGTAAGTCGCTTGCAGCGGCCCTGGTAGCAGCAGGGACTCTCGTTGTCGTCAGTCCGTTCGCACTGGCACAGTCACCGCCGGACAAACACGTTCACTCGCCTGCCGCTGACAACTCAGCCACGGACGGTGATCTGACGGCACAGTTTCGGAGCCTGCAAAAGAAAGTTGCTGACCTGGAAGCCGCCTTGCAATCTCAACATGCATCGCGATACGGCACCAACTCCTCCGGTCAGTCCGCTGCTATGCCCAATATGCCGACGCCCGATTCGGCTGATCCCGCGTTAAGTAACGCGAAAATGGGTGACAAAAAAATGGGGATGATGAAAGGCATGAAAGGTATGGGCAGCATGAGACAGGATGCGGGCGGTCAGCCGATGTCGTCCGGTGGAATGGGGATGGGAATGATGGGCAACGAGGTGGGCGGAATGAAAGGCATGTCCAGAGGCTCCGGCGGAATGGGAATGATGTCTGGAATGGGCGGCATGCCTGGTGGAATGGGTATGGGTGGCCAGGGCATGGGGATGATGAAAGGCATCGGAATGATGGGGCGCAATCCGGCAATGAAATCGTCAATGAACGGCATGGGTTCAATGGGAAGTATGGATATGCCGTCTGCGTTACCAGGCTTCGCAGGAGCGTCACATCTGTACCACATCGGCGAGACCGGATTCTTTCTCGATCACCCACAGCACATCCCGCTAACCGACGAGCAACAACTGCAACTCAACAAGATTAAGGAATCCTCGCTCCTGGCGACGGCCACATCGGAGCGCAAAATCGACGAAGCCGAACAAGAGCTTTGGACGCTGACGGCGGAAGCGCAGCCCGACATCAACAAGATCGAAGCCAAAGCAAGAGAGATCGCGCAACTTCAAGTAGACAACCGACTCGCATTCATCCGATCGGTTGGCAAGGCTGCTCAAGTGCTCACCGAAGAGCAACGTCAAATACTCGTCGGCATGGTTGCAACTGAGGATTCCCCGAAATCCGAGTGATCGTGAACACCAGACGATAGCCTTCCAGGAACATAGTGCGCAACTACCCAACGCTCTAATCAATCCACTCTACGAACGAGGAACTACGATGCAATACTTCACTGCCTTATCGAAGCTACGCCTGTCGATGCTGTTTGTCGCTGCCGCGATGGCCAGTGGAACCTTTTCGCCAATCGTGGTCACTGCCCGGGAGTTTGAGCAGAATCTGCACAGCCAGCTTGTCGAACTGCAACAAAAAGTCGCTCAACTTGAGGCCGCGCTGAATCAGAAGTCTGCGGGTATGCCACAAACTACCTCACAGCCCGCCGAACAAGCGACAATGCAGAATATGCGAGGTATGTCCGCAACAGCGTCGCCGGAGCAAGCGATCCCAAATATCAGTCCCGCCTTTCAGAACTGTCTGCAGTGCCATCGAACACGTCCGGCTGGGCCCTTACCAGCGACTCACTTGTTAGACGTCAGCCAAGCAGCCTCCGGCTCACAAATGGCGACCGGCGGAACTGCAAACCAGCAGCCTGCGATGGCTTCGGATGCAGGCGGTGGCATGAAAGGCGACAAAGGCATGGGAATGGGGATGATGGGAAAAGGTATGGGCATGATGGGAGGCATGATGGGCGGCAAGTCGGGCATGGGTGGTATGTCTGGGATGGGAGGCACCTCAGGCGGAATGTCGGGCGGCGCAGGAGGGATGTCTGGCATGGGTGGCGCTTCTGGCGGTATGTCGGGCGGCGCAGGAGGAATGTCGGGCATGGGCGATCAAGGCATGGGCTCGATGGGAGGCAGTGGCACCGCCAGTGGCGGTGTGGACGCAACCGCGATGCAACAGCAGATGAACCAGATGCAAAAACAAATGCAGCAGTTGATGCAAATGCAAATGATGCAAATGAATGTCTTGGAAATGCAGATGAAAATGAAAATGATGGAGATGAAGCAATGAGAGTGTTGCTCATTTCGCGTTCATCGATAGCGATAATCGTCATGTTCACGCTCGCCAACTTCGCTGGTGCGCAGGAGACCTCCAAACCGGAGACCGAGGCTCTTAGTGCTGAACAAGCCATTGCGGAGTTGGAACAGGGCAATCGCAGATGCGTGGACGGCAAGTCCGCTCACGGCCACGATACCGAAAGGTGGCGAGAACGGTTTTTAGTCAAACAGAAGCCATTCGCGACCGTCCTTGGCTGCAGTGATTCACGAGTTCTCGAAATGAAATAAGGAGTACTTCATGAACATCCCTCACTCCGACGCTCTGGTGATCTTCGGAGCCACTGGCGATCTCGTCTACAAGATGATTTTTCCGGCACTCTACACGATGCAGCGGCGGGGGAATTTACACGTTCCTGTGATCGGGGTCGCGAGATCCGAATGGACTATTGAAAAGTTCCACGCACGTGCCCGCGCGAGCGTCGAACAACACGACGAATTCGACGAAGCGGTCTTCGCAAAGTTGGTGAAGCGTCTCCAATACATTAGCGGCGACTACGGTGATGCGGCCACGCACGCCGCGATCCGCAAGGAACTCGGCGACGCCTCGCACCCGCTGCACTATCTCGCCATTCCTCCAAGCGTGTTTCCGAAAGTGATCAAGGCCCTCGGCGAGGCGGGTTGTGCAGAGGGTGCGCGAGTGATCGTTGAAAAACCCTTCGGCCGCAACCTTTCGTCGGCGAAAAAACTTAGCGAGACGCTACACACCGTCTTCGACGAATCAAACATCTTTCGCATCGACCATTACCTGGGGAAAGAGTCCGTTCAAAACCTGCTGGTCTTTCGCTTTGCGAACACGTTTCTCGAACCGGTATGGAATCGCGACTATATCCAGAGCGTGCAGATCACGATGGCTGAAGACTTCGGCGTGAAGGGACGTGGCGGTTTTTATGAAGAGTCCGGTGCGATTCGCGACGTCATCGAAAATCATCTGTTCCAGGTTCTGGGATTCCTCGCCATGGAGTCGCCGCAGACGACGAACCAGGAGTCGATCCGCGACGAGCTGGCGAAGTTGTTCCGGATGATCCGCCCGCTCAGCCCCGAGGACGTGGTGCGTGGCCAGTTTCGTGGCTATCGTGAGGAGGATGGCGTCGCGCGTGACTCGAATGTCGAAACGTTCGCAGCAGCCCGACTTTACATCGACTCACCGCGCTGGGACGGCGTGCCGTTCTTCATCCGAGCGGGTAAGTGTCTGCCAACAACGATGACCGAAGTGTTGGTGATGTTCAAACCGCCTGCGCTTAGCAACTTGTGCCCAGGCCAAGCGAACTATGTGCGTTTTCAATTGAGTCCCGATGTGACGATAGCGATCGGTGCCCATGTGAAACGCCCCGGCGAGCAGTTCATCGGCGATCCGACGGAACTCAAAGTGGTCGATCGACCACACGGAAACGAAATGACTGCTTACGAGCGACTTCTGGGCGATGCCATGGCGGGTGACGGAACCTTGTTCGCGGGCCAGGAGGGCGTAGAAGCGGCATGGAAAATCGTTGAGCCAATTTTGGATTTGGCAACGCCCGTACATGAATACGAACCCGGCACCTGGGGTCCGCCCGAAGCTGAGAAGCTCTCAGCCGGTATCTGTGGCTGCAACGACCTTGTTGAGCTACTGACCCACGGTAAATGATTTGAACCAATCACACGGAATTTCGACCAATGAAAAAGAAATCCATCGCTGTTGGCGCACCGGGAAGCAAACCTCGTTTGACGTCCATCGCTAAGGATGGCATCGGCACTGCCAATCGCTGCAGTTCAAACATTTTCCAGTGGAGCATTTTTGGTCTGCTTGTCGGACTGATGTGGGCTCATCCGGCCTACGGCCAGATGTCCGCTGAAGAACATGCCAGCCACCATCCCGATCAAGCTGCAGGTGCCGCGCCGGCGGCGGATGCGACCCCTGGCGCTCCAGCCAACTCCGCTGGGGGCATGGGTGGCGGTGACATGGCTGGCGGCGGTGGTGCTGGTGGCGGCATGGGTGACATGATGAAAGATATGGGCAAAGCTCCACCGCTGGAGCTATACCCGACGCTGATGAACTTGAAGGATCAAACACCGGAGCAACGCACCGAAGCCTTGCAAAAAGCCGATGAGCGGATGCGTGCCGCTGTCACACTTCTTTCGACTGGAATGGATCGATTGGCGACCGCGGTAGGGACGGACGATTACGCGGCCATGCAAGACGCCACGACCAAGCTGCATGCGGCTCTCGCCGAGTTTGAGAGTGGCGTTGCAACTCAACGCGCTTTGAAGGAAGGTCAGCCGCCGCACCAGGTCGCACTGCAATGGTTCAAGAGCGAAATGAGTTTGCAACCGCCGCAAGGAATCCAAGTCCGCAGCGGAGTTTGGGGTGCTTCACCGTTTCACTTGTTCGCGATGGGACTGCTGATCGTGTTCGCGCTGGCGACGATTGCACTTTACTTCGTCAAGATGCGTCGCGCCGCCGCCCTGTTCAGTCGAATTGAAGCCAACAAGGGAGCGCCGCCACCTGGAGCCGCACCGGCGCTCGCGGGAACACCACCGCCGCCTGCAGCCTCCGCCGACAAGTCTGCGGCAGACGCGAAGGGAAGCGCAACATGAGCAAACTGACTGCCACAAAAACCTCGTCGCCGGCGAAGAAAGCCACAGCCACGGAAGCCACCACGGACTCGAAAGTTACCAAGGCGGCCCCGCCTGCGGATTCGGAGCCGACTGCAGCACCGCCGGTGACCGCAAAGTGGAGCGGCTACTTGCGAGTTGGAAGTGTCGTGAACGAAATACCGAACGTGAAAACCATTCGTTTGCTCCCGGAGTCCGGTGAAGGGCTGCTGCCGTTCACCTTTGTTCCCGGTCAATTCATCAACGTCGCGTTCTTCATCGGCGGCGCAAGGATGATTCGATCGTACTCTATTTCGTCATCACCGACGCATCGCGAATACCTTGATCTAACCGTACGTCGAGAGCCTCGCGGCGCGGTTTCGCGTCATATCGTTGATCTGTTGCGAGTTGGCGAACTGGTCGAGGCGGGCGGTCCTGTTGGCAAATTCACTTTCAATGGGAGCGAAGCAGAGAACATCGTGTTGATCTCCGCTGGTGTGGGCGTGACTCCCATGCTCAGCATCACACGATATCTCACCGAACAAGCTTGGGACGGCGAAATCTTCTATATTTTTTCGTTCAGCTATCCTTCGGAATATATGTTCGCCGAGGAACTTGCCTCACTACAGAAGCGAAATCCAAAGTTGCATGTCGCCGTCACGGTAACCAGACCCGAAGGCACCGACTGGACGGGGCATCGAGGACGCATCAGCAAAGAATTTCTGACGGAGTCCGTGCCCAACCTAACATCGCGGCGAATACATATTTGCGGGCCATCAGGCATGATGGACGCGACCAGGAAACTGCTGACCGAGTTGGGAGTTCCCGCAGAACAGATCAAGATGGAAGCGTTTGGAACCCCCAAACCGACTCCGGCCGCTGCGGGAACGACAGCCAAATCGTTGGCTCCGGCGAGCGGACCGACGGTCAATTTTTCCAGCAGCAACAAGTCAAGCAAGACCCATCTTGATATGACCAATGGCGACAGTCCGCCGGAACAAACCGTGCTGGAATTGTCTGAGGAACTTGGTATTGGAATCGATTTTTCATGTCGCATTGGCACCTGTGGTGTTTGCAAAGTGAAGTTGATTTCAGGCGAGGTCGACCAGGAGGTGCAGGACTCTCTCGATGATGACGACAAAGCGAATGGCATCATTCTGGCCTGCCAAGCCAAGCCGAAATCTGAAATCACGGTGGAGGCATAGTCATGAAAGAAAACGAACGCATCGTCGTCACCGGCGGATTGGTCTTATTGCTACTGAGCTGGCTCGGCTTCCTCGTCCATAATTCGCCGCGATTTGCCGGAAGCGCACTCGGTTCAGCATTCGGAATTGTGGGTGCGGTTCTGATGCTGTTTCCGCTTGCCTACACGTTCGCTAAACGCATTCCTGCGGTCCAGAATCGCATCAAGAAATATATCTCGCTGCAGTCGCTGATGACGCTGCATGTTTACACGGGCATCCTGGGGCCGTTGCTGGCGATTATTCATACCGGGCATAAATACGAAAGCTGGTTAGGGATCACTCTTACCGCGATGATGTTATTGGTCGTCGTAAGCGGGTTTGTGCTTCGCTACATGCTTCAATACGTCTCCCACGAGATCAAAGACAAACTGTTACTGCTGCAGACGGCGCGGGGTGATCTGGATAGCGCATGGGGTGTGATTGAAAAATCGCCGGACGAAGCCAATGCCCTTCCGAAGGCGCGGCTGCTGGTCGCTGGCCTTGCATCTGTAGGCATCGACGTATCGACCTCACGTCAAGCGGCCGCTGAAGTCACTCGGCTGGCTGAGTCGGTGGCGGATCTGGAGTATGCAATTCGCACGCATGAATTCTTCAAGCGCTGGTTCAGCCGCGCCCTGGTGATCCACATCGTCCTCTCGCTCCTGTTCTATTTGCTGCTTGGTTTGCACATTTGGGCAGGGATTCATTTTGGATTGAGGTGGTTCTCATGAGTATAAAAAGAGCGGCATTGATCGCGCTAACTCTGTTCGCGGTGTTATTTGCGGCATTCTATTTTTTGGGTAGTCATGCTGGCGAGAAACCATCGGGCATTATGAGTGCAGCGGCTTGGCAGCGCATGGCCAGTCCGGGAGCGTTATCCGAAGCGCACGCCTTTTTGGAGCACAACTGTGCCGCCTGTCATACTTCGGTGAAAGGCGTAGAGGCCAACAACTGTATCGCCTGCCACGCAAACGAACAGCGATTGCTGGCGCGACAGCCGACAGCGTTTCATGCCAACGTAGGTAGTTGCCGCGAATGCCACCTGGAGCATCGAGGCATTGACCAGCATCCCAGCGGCATGGATCACGTGGCGATTGCAAAGATCGGATTCCGTCAATTGGATTCCGAAACATTGTCAAACGTAGTCACCACGAATGTGAAAAAGGATTTGTTTGATTGGATCAAGCAGCACCAGCCTGCGAGCCAGGGTCTGGAAGCTCATTCGAGCTTCACGCCGCAAGAAGCGGTGCTGAATTGTGTGACCTGCCACGCCACCAGCGACATTCACATCAAGCTGTTCGGCCAGGATTGTGCGCAGTGTCACACGACTGCGAAATGGACGATTCCCGAATACCGTCACCCGTCGCCGAGTTCAAAGGATTGCGCCCAGTGCCATCAAGCACCGCCAAGCCACTACATGATGCACTTCCAGATGATTTCAGCCAAGGTCGCACGTCAGCCGAGCGCCAAAGTCAATCAGTGTTATGAGTGTCATCAGACGACCACATGGAACGATATCCAGGGAGTGGGTTGGTATAAGCATCACTGAGTAGTCGAGCAGAGTGGAAGTGGGAAGATCGGATGTAAATCAGTTCTTCCAGGAACGAAACGAACGATGAATTCTATCCAAGGAACCTGACCATGAATGAAATGAAAACGATGACCAAAGATCCAATCTGCGGAATGACCGTAGACAAAGCCGAAGCGATCCACGCTGAGCGCGATGGCGAGACATTTTATTTTTGCAGTGAACACTGTCGGCAGAAGTTCGTATCCGCGCCCGCCGATGCGAAGTCGGACAAACAGGCGGGAGGCAACTGCTGTGGATAACAATACGACGACTGTACTTCCTTCTTTCCGACTGAGCCCGATTCGATTGGGCTTGAGTTTCGGTGCGACAGGAGTGGTGTTTTATCTCGGCTGCATGCTGACGATGGCCATCGTGCCTCATTCGCAGGCCCTGGTCTTGTACAACAGTATGCTGCACGGCTTTGACGTCACGCCAATCCTCAGACCAAGCGTACCTATCGGCGAATCCGTATTGGGATTGATCGCCACGTTTATCGGCGGTGGATTGGCGGGCAGCATGATCGCTAGATTCTATAACTGGGGACTTCGCAGACCAGCTTAAGTGACTGGCGGTCTCGACGCCCACGTCACCTTCAGCACAGTGGGAAAGCACGTGGAACTGCAAGCTGGACACTTGTTTTATTTGAATCCTCGACCATATTGATTGTAAGCGGTCGAGGATTCATCGTTGCGATTACGATCCTTTTTCATAACGATGCATCATTCGCTGGTTCTTCAACTAGCCTATCGCCGTAACCCTCTCGCATTCTCAAGGAAAACGGTGGATGCCAGTGCGGGAACGTGCAAGGAATGCCACCTGGAACACCAAGGGTTCGATGCCACGTTGTCCGAAATGGACCACTCGCTGCTCGCATCCATTGGCATGAGGGCGATGAACGATCGCTGAACCTGTCATTGTCCTGGTTCAAATCAAAGTCGATCGCAATCAGCTGGCGGCCGACGCCGACGACAGATCATGCGCCGCATACGGAGGCTATATTTCCAACTGCCAAATTCGTCTTCATTTTGTCCATCCTCTGAACGCCAGTAGATGCTGCGTGCAGAGCACACTGCACTGGCGTCATCAAAACCGCGGCATCGCATATCTGAATGATCACACAACAACTCGGCTCCCAACCCGTAACGCGAACAGAAACGCTGGTTTCCATCCTTTTGTTGCCAGCGGCATGGCGCGTGCATCAATTGGAATTCAGTCACATCGAAGTCAATTGACTCTCAATGGAATGGCAAGAATTACAAATCAATCTCTCTGGAGAATGGAAATGAAAAAGTTTATCTGGTCGTTATTGGCATTGGTTGCAGTCGCAACGAGCCAAACGGTGGTGAAGGCGGATCACAATTACGGCCCCGCCAGCAACAATTCGGGATCGGCTTACTCGCCCGAGCAGTCCTACCATAGCGGATTGACACACCGTGCAACTGATCGTCAGTCCAGTCATGATCAAGCTCACAGCCTTGGGCTGAATGGCAGGCAGCACAACTCGCTGCATCAGTCATTGTCGCACGAGTCACTCCATGACAATCAGGCTCATGCAAACTTCGACAACAAATACGGCCGATCGCCATACGGAAATCAGTCCTTCGGCAGTGGCTATTCTGGCCAGCAGCAGTATTCGACACGTGCGTATTCTGCCAACCCGTACGCGACGAACCTGCAGTACGGCAACCAATATTCCGGTAGCCCTTATTCAAATCAGTCGTATTCAGGCGGTCAGTACAACGGCAGTCAGTATTCGACATCACCGTACTCAGCAAATCCTTACTCATCGCCAGGGAACATGGGCTACGGAAATGGTTTCCAGAGCACATATCCTCGCTGGTAGGCCAGGCGAATTTCACGGCTGTTGATCTGTGGCTGGTCACTTCAAAGCCACGGGCCCAGGAATTGACGCGGGAGCGTCATGGGGGCCTTTCTATTCCGCAGATGACGGCGGAGCGTTTTGCTCTGATGATCAACAATGGTGTTGATCGTCCCTCCCCGATAGAAAGGTGATTTCCATGAACTCTCTACTGTACATACTCACGGCGGTCAGCGCCCTGAGTTCCCAACTTTACTCGACTCCCTCCTGCAGTGGCCCCGGTTGCCAGTCCAATTCATCGGCAGGTGCAACCTGGTCACAATCGTCCAATCGAAACACCGATTCGCGTCAGTACTCTCAGTTCAGTGATCCACGACATGCAGCTGCGTGCCAGTGTCGTACATGTGATCCTCGATTCCCGTGCTCGCCAGAAAATTGCGGACGCCAGAATTGTCAGGATTGTGTGAACGGTTGTCAGGACTGTGAAACCGGCCAATTTGCAGCACAATCCAATAATGGCTGGGAACCTCGCGCCAATGATCTGCAACGGAGGCCGTCGACTCCACGAGTCAGTGTCCAGCGGCTGTGTCCGGTGACCGGTGAAGAGCTTGGTTCCATGGGACCGCCAATTCCGGTGACTGTTTCGGGGCGGACGATTCAGGTTTGCTGCGAAGCCTGCGTCGCGGCCGTCAAGAGGAATCCCGCGAAGTACTTCGCCAAGGTTGCTGAAGAAATGGAGTCTGCAGCAAGACGCCCGGACATGAATTCCAGAGATCAGTTCTCACCGCGACCTCAGGCCAGTGCCCAGCGGCTGTGTCCGGTGACTGGTGAAGAGCTTGGGTCGATGGGACCACCAATTCCGGTGACGGTTTCGGGGCGGACGATTCAAGTCTGCTGCGAAGCCTGCGTCGCTGCGGTTAGAAGGAATCCTGCGAAGTACTTCGCCCAGGTCGAACGTGACCGGAATTCCGACTATCTGCGGCCAGCGTCAAGTGGGCTCATCTCAGGCCGTGTATTGCGTTAAGCACATGACGCATTGACGAGTCTGATTGCGACTCAACAAACAACTCATTCAGCCGCATCAGACGTGGGACCACCCGGCTCTGATGCGGCTTTTCTCGTATTCCCGCCCCTCACTGTTCCTTGGAGTGCTCTCACGCAAATCAAGCAACCGCTGGTAACCATAGCAGGAACGCAACGAACGCGAGGTCTGAAGTCACAAGATCCGATCCAGGGATGGTAATTCCGGAATCGTCGCAGATTTAAGGCGATGCTAAATCAATGAAAGGGAACGCATCGCGCGTCTGTCACCGCGTTGATTTATGTATCGATTACATTCAGAGTGTCAATTCCTACGACATGTGATTCCAGCAATCGATCCCACGCATTGAGGCATTGATGGCGAACTTGCTCATTCTGTTGACCATCGGCTTCCTGGTACAATCGAAGCAATAGATCTGGAAGCATTCTGGAGACTCGTGCGTGTCGAGTTTGCATGTTTGAAATCAGATCGGCGAGTGGCCCGGCGGCAGCGTCAACCACTGCAATCATTACACTCATGTACGGAAGCAGGCTGCCGGAGTATTGATGTAGAGGCTCGAGCAGATCCGAAGGGTCTCGCAGGAATGCCTGACTTTGTGCAAGCTTTAATGCCAGTATTATTCCCGCTGGATGCTCCAGCAATTCGGCATTTCGATAAAAGACGTGCGCTGCCTGATTTGAAACTTCCTCGTCTGTATCATCAAAGAAATCGGGAAGTGCTTCCAACGCCGAGTCTCGAAATTCATCAACTCGGCTCAAATCTGCCAATGCTTTGGCAAATCCCTTACGCATTGGAACCGTACCAGTGCGACATCGTTCCGCCAATTCCCCGTAAAGAACATTCGTGAACCAACCGCCGGTCGCCCTGTAAGCACCAAGTTCTGCGACCTCATTTACGTGAGAATCGACCATTCGACAGAGCAGTGGTTCTATGTCACTTGAATATCGCTTCCATACATACCGCAGGAACTCTGGCACGTAGTATCCACTCATCACTCGGTCATCGCGGTGATCACAAACAGCCAGGAATAGCTGGACTGCGGAATCCATGTTCCAGCGAGCCCATGCGTTGCAAAGTCCTGTCGCTGCAACTCGAACTGAGGGATGTGTGTCGCGAATGCATTGCATGATTTCAGGCAGATAACGAATTGCGAATCCCGAATGATTCGAGATGAGCCAATGCAGCGTCTCGACGGCACTTCCCCGTACTCCTTCCCATGGGTTCAGTCCGCTGTCGCCAAACTCGAACGGCTCACCGCAAGGCGTTGATGCGCTGACTGACATACAGGCAACGTAGTCAGTGATGCGCAAATGCCAAGGTTCTGAGGCTCGGTTGCGGACTACCCAGCAAATCGCGTTTGCCAATTGGTTGTCCACTGCAAGATCGATGAGCTTAAGAATTAGTGCCTGCACATCTTCAAACGGCGCTGGTTCCCAATCCGACAAATTGGGTGGACGATTCTGTGGCGGCGTCCGTTCCTGGAGAGCTCGTAAAACGTTTTCAAAGTACTCGATTGGCGCATTGAGAGGTATGAGATTTGCGAGTCGGACGAAACGCGATGGATTCATCTTCGCTTGCTCCCCGAAATCTTGCGCAAACATTCTGTGTGAGCGTTCAGCAAGCCAGTTGTCAGCACGACGCCTTTGCCGAGCAGTCTGCCAGGCGGTAGAAATCAGGCGCAACCATATACCATCCGACATCAAGTGTCGCCTGTCATTTGGAATAGATGACGAAACACATCCGCCCCTTAATCCATTGCCTTGTCTCAATGCTCCTGGATTGCCAAATTTGCCGAGCCAAGTAGCCAACGCAGAGCGAGCATGGTCCGACAATCGATCTTTCGCCATAGCAGAGAGCAACACAAACTGGCCTCGACCGTAGTGGTTTGCGAGAAGCTTTCCGCTTTCTTTGAGCTCCCTCAATTGAATTTCGACCGAATACTTTTCTTCTGGACCATGATAGGCAAGAACCGCAGCTTCGAGTTTGCTAAAGAGTGCGTCAGAACATGTAGGCGAAAACCGGGCTATTAAACGGGCAGCAGGCTTTGACACGAACATCGAACGCGATCCCCTCAGTTGGAATCGACGCACGTCTGCCAGCAACCAGCGCAGCACTTCGTCGGCATTTGCGGGTGGTGCTGCGCACAAAACCACAGCAGCGAGATGGTTCAGCGTTCGCGAACGACGCAGATCGAGTTTCGAGAGTTCCTGCAATTTGCCAGGAAAATCTTCCGGTATAATCGTGTGGCCGATACGGGTCAGGAAATGCCGGAGCTTGCCGTTCACTCTTGTCAGTTCCCGGTGCAGATGCCACAGACCTCCGGCCGGCATAAAGAGCGAAGTCGGGTTAGAATGTTTTCTTCTTTCCAACTGTGCACATCGGATCTGGCGTGTAACACGAACGCTTCGGACAAGAACTGGTAGCAGATGATTCCACCCTGCACGATCAGCCAAATGAATGTCGCTCAGAAGTTCATCCCACCCACTACGTTCAAAATCTGGCAGTCTCAGTTTCTTTTCACTCTGATCACCCTCGAGCGATTGTTGTGCCACGTCTATACGGCGTTCAAACATAGCCGCCAGTAACTTTGCCACTCTTAGCGGAAACTTCTTCACAGCAGAATGGAGAGCATATAGATGCACGTCTATCGCACCGGAGCGTACACGCTTGAGCCTCCATTCAAACGATGCTTCAGAATCTTCACTCGTGTCGTTTGGCAAAGTACCATCCAATCGCTTTGCCCAGACTGGATCGCCGAGATCAATCAACGGAAAAAGCGTTTCATCAACGATGTGCCGATGCGTCGCTGGAACAAATCGAAGTACCCAAAGTGTCCAGTTGATCTTCTCGTCATTTTCGGATTCAAGCCATTGCTGAAAGATCCCGGCACTGTGGCAACGTTCGATCCATGTGCCATGGCTGCGAACAACGTACATCAATGCGTGTTTCCACCACGAATCATCGTCGAGGAGTTCCAATAGTAGTTTACATTCAGAATCACTTGGTGGATCTGCAGCTTTGAGCATCCCAAGTGCAAGGTGCCTCAAATGAAATCGTACATGCTGATCATGTATCAGTTGTCGCAGGAGTTCGACATATCCGCCGGGCAACTGTTCTCGCTGCAAGAACAAGAGTTGCCGAAGCTGTTCGCGGCGAAAAAGCGACTGATCACGCTTTCGAAGCCATTCAAGCGGACTGGTTCTTTCGCGAATCGATTCACTAAGAACTCGTTCGGCTACGAGGTAATCCAGGAAACTTTGGTGCGCGAACTTCAAGGTAGAAGGCTGAGCAGCCTGAATCACGTTCAATGAGCGAATGGCATCAACGACACTCTGATACCGAGCAACCAGCAATCCGGGAAAGTCCTGGCGGCCCTCGCGGTCAAGATATTCCACAACGCAACTGAGGCAGTCTGTAATCTCGGACTCGGTAATGCTCCGTTCTGCGGCCAGTTTCTTCCGGCGAGACACCCAGAATTCTCGCATCAAATCCGCAGACGTGGTGAAACAATCCGGCAACGCATTTTCTGATTGTAACGTCCACCACAGGTACAAACATAGTGGGACACGCAAGAGTTCTCGTTGAGTTGGTTCTAATTGTTCGTACGCTCCGCCATGTGTCTGAAAAAATGCTCGCACTTCGCTATTTTTGAGGATGGAGACCTCGATCCGTTTGGCTGCAACTCCATCTTTATACGCAACTGCCAATTCTCTTTCCCACGCTTTGAAACGTTGATCATCCTCCAGATCAAACGTTCGACACGCGACAATAACGCGGAGATTTCGGCGGGCGAGGGCAAATTCAATCAACAGCCCGCTTTGTTGTTGGGAATTGCACTAGGAATTTCTTTTAACATGGGCAAAAATTCTATTTTCTTTTGGGAATGGAATCCTGAATGTCTCGACTCGCATTGGAAGAATCGG
>Ga0154020_10003879_pt1 | contig 17897 bp, 10 predicted proteins | sample Klosneuvirus_201_FD_109709 | JGI IMG/M metagenome (GOLD analysis project Ga0154020, IMG submission 109709) | Active sludge microbial communities from wastewater, Klosterneuburg, Austria - Klosneuvirus_20160825_MG | ecosystem: Engineered > WWTP > Aerobic digester > Activated sludge | place...
CGTCGGCGCTGTCTGGGTGGGCACGGCCGGAGCTGGCTTGTTCCGATGCGATACCAATGGCGTCATGAAGGTGCAGACGTCGCATCCGGCGATTCTCAGCCTGACGCAGGATCGCGAGGGCAACCTGTGGGTGGGGACGCAAGGCGGCGGGTTGAACCGGGTGCAGCATCGCGTGGCTTCGCTGATCGGGACTTCGGTGGGTCTGCCGTTTGAAGCAGTGCAATCCATCTGCCAGGATGCGAGCGGCGGTTTGTGGGCCGTGAGTGAAAACGGTGTGCTGGCCCGCCAGCAGGGGACAAAGTGGATGATTGAAGCGCGGCGGGGCGGGTTGCCGGATATCTTCGTGACGTGCGTGGCTGCTGACAGCAAGGGAACCGTCTGGGTCGGCGGGCGAAGCGGAATGTTGTATGAGTGGTCGGATGGCGAGTTCAAGGATCTGGGTTTCAAAGACAAACTAAACAACCGCTCGCTCCGTTCTCTGCTGGTGGCCAAGTCGGGCGACCTGTGGATTGGAACTGATTCGTCCGAGGCGCTCTTCCGGCTGCGCGGCCGAGAGTTGAAACGCTTCACCATTCCGCCGGGCTATCGCTTTATTCGGACCCTGACGGAGGATGCGGCGGGCAATATCTGGGCGGGCGCTTCGGATGGTCTGTTGCTGCGGATCACCGGCGACACAGTGACGAACGAAACGGGCCAGCCTGCGGGCGCTTCCGTTCGCTGCCTCCACGGGACCACCAATGGCGATCTCTGGATCGGATACGCCGCCGCTGGTGTCGGGCGGTTGCGTGGAGGACAGCTCACGCATTTTACGATGGAGCAAGGGCTGCCGAACGACCACGTCTCACAAATCCTGGCTGACAACCGCGGCAGTCTCTGGTTTGCGGGCAATCAGGGAATCTTCCAGGTGCGTGAGCAGGAGTTTGAGGATGTCGCGGCGGGGCGGGCGTCGCGCTTGTGGCCGGTCGTTTATGCGCGCAGCGCCGAACTGCCGGGGTTGCAAGCCAGCTTTGATTTTTGTCCCAACGCTTTTGCCGCCACGGATGACCGGCTGCTCTTCTCGATGCTGACCGGCGTGGCGGAAGTGCGACCGGATCGTATCCGGCAAAACCGGTTGCCGCCGGTAGTGCTGGTTGAGCGTGTGATTGGTGATGGTCGCACGTTCGCCGCGTATCAAGGCGGTCAGCCTGTTGCCGGAGCGGATTCGACGAACGTTGCGCCGGTGGAGTTGTGCAGCCGGGGAGACAAAAGTGAACTGCGACTGCCGCCCGGATTGCAACAAGTGCAATTCGAATTTACCGCACTGACTTTTGTAGTCCCGGAGAGCGTGCAATTCCGGTATCGCCTGGAAGGTTTGGATGACAAGTGGGTGGAGGCCGGTTCGGCACGGGTGGCCAGCTACACGCACCCGCCGCCCGGTCGCTATCGTTTCCAGGTCATCGCCTGCAACAACGATGGAGTTTGGAACCAACTCGGCGACTCAATCCCCATCACGTTCGAACCGTTCATCTGGGAAACGCTCTGGTTCAAATTGACAACGACAACGGTCGGCTTCGGCGTCCTGTGCGGCATGGTCGTGCTTGTGCTCCGCCGCCGTCATCGGCAGGAGGTCGAACGCCTCGAACATCAGCGTGCGCTCGAACTCGAACGGACCCGCATCGCGCGGGACTTGCATGACGATCTGGGCGTGGGCCTGACAGAAATCGGCCTGCTGGGTGATCTTGCAGGCACGGGCAACGGTCTGCCTGAGGCCAGTCGGGAACGTTTGCAGGAGATGACGGGCAGGGCTAGAACACTGGCCGCTTCGCTCGACGAAATTGTGTGGGCGATCAATCCAGCCAATGACACTTCGCAATCGTTGGTGGACTATTTCTTCCCGTATGCGCAGAAACTCCTCGGTCGCGCCGCGATCCGCTGCCGCTTGGAGGTGATCGAACCGCTGCCCGTGGGCAGTTTGAACGCAGAGGAGCGGCACGAATTCTTTCATGCTTACAAAGAAGCGTTGAACAATGTCATTCGCCACTCGGGAGCCACGCAGGTGGAGGTGAGCTTGTCGGCGGCGGAAGGCAATCTGTTGATTCGCATCGCCGACAATGGCCGCGGGTTGGAGGAGGGCGCTGACAAGGGCTCGCACCACGGTCTGCCCGGGATGCGCGAGCGGTTGCTCCGTCTGGGCGGGCGTTGCGAGATCACCAGTGGCGCCGGCGGCGGGACGACGGTAACATTTGTCATTCCGGTTAAACACGAGACGTGAACATGATCAAGGTCGCAATTGTCGAGGACGATGCCCGGTTTCGCAAAAGCCTGCGCCGGGTGATTGAATCCAAGTCCGGACTTACCTGTGTGGCCGAATATGCCACGGGCACGGAAGCAATGGCGGGCATCCCCCGCGATCTGCCGGAGGTGGTGTTGATGGATTTGAACCTGCCGGATTTTTCCGGTGCGGAAGCGACTGCGCGGCTCAAGGCGCAACTGCCGGACATCAGCGTGGTGATCCTGACGGTTTACAATGACGCGGATCACATCTTCAAAGCGTTGCGGGCGGGTGCCGGCGGCTATCTCCTAAAGCAGGCCACCGCTGCCGAAATTTTGGAAGCCATCGCGGATGCACACCGTGGCGGGGCGCCGATGACCAGCGAAATTGCCCGGAAGGTGCTCGCCGCATTTCATGAACCGAAGCGGGAGCAGTCGGTTACGGAAGTGCTCGCGCCGCGTGAGAAGGAAATTCTGGAACTGGTGGCGAACGGCTACGCGAACAAGGAAATTGCCGACAAGCTGGCGATCACGTTGAGCACGGTCTGCTGGTATCTGCACGAGATTTACAAGAAGCTGCACGTGCAGAGCCGGGTGCAGGCGGTCAACAAGCTGCGCCAGTCGGCGTCGCGTCACACGACGTCATAGAGGAAACATTGCGTCCGATCGGAAGGATGCAAACGATCATCCCCCGTTGTTTTGTGGGGTGGAGAGTTTGTCCAGAGCGGCTAGCATGATGCGGTTGGACGAAACATATTCCCCCGAGACTTCGGGGTTCAAGCGAACTGACATGAAATCTGGATTGAAACTTTTCTGGCTGGTCTGCGTGGCAATGGTATCCATCCCGGCGCTCCGCGCTGACAACATTCCCGACCTGTTCCTGCACGCCGGCGTTTTGCTGAACGGCGAGTGGAAGAGCATCATTGATCCCTACGAAACCGGCTTCTACGACTACCGCTGGGAACAGCGCGACTTGAACAACAAGCCATCCCGCTCGGAAACGTTCTATCTGGATGTCAAACCGGCCGATTCCGGCGAGCGAGTGGAGTATGATTTCGATACGTCGCCCGCGCTCAACGTGCCCGGCGACTGGAACACGCAGCGTCCCGAGCTGATGTATTACGAAGGCAGCGTTTGGTATCGGAAGAAGTTTGACTCGGCGGGATTGGGTGACGGGCAGCGCGCTTTCGTGCGCTTTGGAGCCGTGAACTATCGCGCGGATGTTTATCTCAACGGAAAGAAGCTTGGCACACACGTCGGCGGCTTCACGCCGTTCACATTCGAGGTGACCCAGCAATTGAAGAAGGGCGCGAATTCGCTGGTCATCAAAGTGGACAACAAACGCGCCAAGGATGCCGTGCCGACGTTGAACACGGACTGGTGGAACTACGGTGGGATCACGCGCGAAGTGAAAATTGTCACTGTGCCGAAGAAGTTCATCGCCGATCATCGACTGGCGCTGGAGTCCGAAGCGACGCGCGCCATTTCTGGCTGGGTGCAAATCGCGGGGGCAGGGGAGGGTGAGTCCGTGGAGCTTTCGGTTCCGGAACTCGGCGAGAAGCTATCCGTCAAGACGGATGCCTCGGGGCGCGCGGCGTTTCGTTTTGTTCCGGCGAAGTTGCAGCTCTGGAGTCCGGAAACTCCCAAGCTCTATGAAGTTCGCATCACCCACGGCGGCGACGCAGTCACCGAGCCCGTCGGGTTCCGCACGGTCCGCACGCAGGGGAAACAGATTCTGCTGAATGGCAAACCGGTCTTCCTGCGCGGCATCTGCATCCACGAGGAGTTTCCGCTCAACGGTGGCGGGCGCGTGAACACGGCGGACAAAGCGAAGCAGCTTTTGCTCTGGGCGAAAGAATTGAATTGCAACTTCGTTCGCCTCGCCCACTACCCGCATAGCGAAGCCATGACGCGCCTCGCCGACGAGCTTGGCCTGCTGGTCTGGTCGGAAGTGCCGGTGTATTGGACCATTGATTGGGAGAACGAGAAGACCTATCAGAACGCGCAAAGCCAGCTTGCGGACAACATTGAACGCGACGCCAACCGCGCCAGCATCATCATCTGGTCGCTGGCCAACGAGACGCCGGTGAGCGAGGCGCGCACGAAGTTTCTGTCGAAACTCGCGAACAAGGCTCGTTCGCTGGACAAGACGCGGCTGCTGAGCGCTGCGATGGAGAAACATTCCAAGCCGGGCACGCAAAACGTGAATATTGTCCAAGACCCGCTGGCGGACATTGTGGACATCGTGGCCTTCAACCAATACGTCGGCTGGTATGACGGATTGCCGGAAAAGTGCGGGAAAGTTTCGTGGGAGATTCCTTACAACAAGCCGGTGTTCGTCAGCGAATTTGGCGGAGATGCCAGGCAGGGTCACCACGGCAGCAAGGACCAACGCTGGACGGAGGAGTTTCAGGAGGATCTTTACCTCCAAACCTTGCCGATGCTCGACAAGATTGATGGCTTGAGCGGCCTCACGCCGTGGATTCTGGTGGATTTCCGTTCACCGCGTCGCGTGCTGCCCGGCATTCAGGACGGGTTCAACCGCAAAGGTTTGATCTCCAGCAAAGGCGAGAAGAAGAAGGCTTTCTCTGTCCTGCAAGAATACTACCGAAAGCGCGCTGGCTCACCGTAATGGCGCCGTAATGGGTATTCTCCCCGCCTGAAGTTCGGAAGGGTATTCGCGCCCGCTTCCAGCCTCGCTCCAGCACTGGTGTGCCTGCGCTCTCTATCGGCTTGCCCCACGGTTTTGTGGGGTAGCTGGGTTTCATGGGCAGTCTAGCATTCTGACCTGAGCCGCATGAATCGCACCTAGAACTTGAACCGGAAGATAACACCATGACAACTCGCACTGGCAACCACACGTCACGCGCATCACATGGCGGGCGGCATAGCGCTTCAGGGGCAGCATCACTCTGCCAACGTTTCGTGAAACAGCTGGTCGCCTTTTGTTTCATCCTGTCTGTTGCCAGCACGACGTGGGCTGCCACGACGTATTACTCCCAATCGAGCGGCGACCCAGCGGTGCTCAGCCGATGGAGCACCGTTCGTGCAGGTGGCGGCACTGCGCCGGCCAACTTCACGACGGGCGATGTGTTTGTGATTCAGAATACGCACAATCTTACCACGACCGCCGCATGGTCGATTTCAGGCACCGGCTCAAAGCTTTGGATTGAAAATGGCGGGACGCTCACCGCACCGTTTGCCGTCACGTTGGCGAGCGCGACGACTTTTCAGATTGATGGCGGCGGCACCTATGCCCATCAGAATGCCACTGCTTTCGGATCCACGATATTTCAAGCGGGCACCAAGTCCTTCGCGCCAACAAGCACGGTCATTCTGAACAATGCCAACACCACCGGCCCATCCGGAGTGACCTTTGGCAATCTTACCGTCAACTTCACTGTTGATCCGGGCGGATCGGTCAATTGTTCAGGAGGTCTGACAACCATTAACGGCAACTTCACCGTGCAGAACACTTCAACCCGGGAATTCCGGTTGACTGGCACCACCGCTTATACGCTTACCATCGCCGGTGATCTGATTGTATCTGGCGGCACGCTCAGTTTTGGCAGCGGCGTGGTCACCGGCAGTGGTGCCAGAGTAAATCTGGGCGGCAGTCTGAACCATTCCGGCGGCACGCTCATATCTCCGAGCGGAGCTTCCTCGGGCGGCTTCTTCAAATTTACCGGCGGCACACCTTCCGTCACCGCCACGATGCAGGCGGCGGATAATTTCCAGAAGCTGGACATCATCATTGATAACGGTAAGACCGTCACTTTGAACAGTGATCTACAGATTGGCACCATCACCACCCGTGCAATGTATATCAACAGCGGTGGCACCCTGAACTGCAATGGGTTCAATGTCGTGGGAGCCGGCAGCTTCACCAATTCGGCAGGTGCGACGCTCGGCATCACCTCGACTGCGGGCATCGCGAGTTCCGGAGCCACGGGCAACATTCTGGTGACTGGCACGCGCACATTTGATGTCGGTGCGAACTACATCTACAATGGCACTTCTGCTCAAGTTACGGGCAGTGGGTTGCCTGCCGCAGTCAATAACCTGACGATCAACAACGCCACCGGTGTCAGCCTTAGCGCCTCCACCACCGTCAATGGCACGCTGACGCTCACCAGTGGCGCATTTTCGGTAGGCGCGAACACTCTTGCCCTCAACGGACCGGCGATCGGGGGGACACCCGGCAATTTGACTACGACTTCCGTTTCGACGCTGAGCTTTGCCGGCAGTTCGGCAGGGGTCAGCATTCCGAGCAGCGTGACGGCTTTGAACAATTTGATCATCAGCAATAGTTCCGGCGTTACACTCAACGCGGCAACCACGATTGCCATGGCGCTCAAAATCAACAGCGGGGCGCTCGCGCTGAACTACGCCGGAACCGCAAGCGTCGCACAACTCTCCTTCGATAACGGCGCGACCTGGCAAGCCGTGGGAACTTACGGATTCACGGGTTCTAGCGCGGCCAATCAAGATGCCACGCACTTTGCCACTTCTTCGCCGCTGGGCACGGTGACGGTAAGTGGTGCGTTGCAGTATCGGAGTTTGACTACTGGCAATTGGAGCGATGCCAGCACTTGGGAAGCATCGCCTGACTTGACCACGTGGACTGCCGCCACCGTCAAGCCCACCTCTCTTGATAGCGTTTTTGTTCAAGCCGGCCACATCGTGACACTGACTGGAAATGAAGCCTGCAATGATTTGCACATCAGCACCGGCACTACAGATGCCGCCACGGGCGGCGATGGTCAGGTGGCGCTGGGCACATATGCCATGGATATCAACGGCAAGCTCCGGTGCTACTTCGGCAACAGCCTGCCGGGAACGGCTTCGATTGTTCTGCCGTCGTCGCCGATTACCATGACCGCCAGTAGCGCAGGGAAGATCCGTTTCGTCGGCAATTCCAGGACGATCATGGCAGTCACCGACTGGTCCTCGCAGAATGTTGGCGCCACCACGACCTACGCGACTGAAATTGCAATGAACAGCGGCCAGATAGCCACGGCGGCGGCGGTTTTCAAAACTTCTGCATTAACCGTCGCTTCCGGGACGTTGAGCCTCAGCTTGCGCGTGGGATTGGATAACGGAACGACCGGGCAGGGTGACGTGACCATCGCGAGCGGAGCTGTCTTGCGTTCTTCTGCGGCAGGAACAACCGCTGGCCTCCAAGTCATGTCGCGCAATCCCCTCACTACGGGTGCCCGCGCAGGCACCTTGACCGTCGAAAGCGGCGGGAAGCTCCAACTCAGCGGCGGCACGCCTTGCATCGACATGAATGCCATCGTTTTGAATGGGACGGTTGAATACACCGGAGGAACGCAAACCTTGGTCAAGAAATCGGGGAATGATACGTTGGCGGCCGACATTTCCAATTATGCCAATCTCATCCTGAGCGGGTCGGGAACGAAGACATTGGCCGGCGACACAACGGTCAATGGCACCCTGACGCGGGCCGGCACGGCGAGCTTGGGGCTGGGTTCATTCGCATTAAATTATGGCGCTGCTTCCACTTTGGAATACGCCGGGTCGGGGGCGCAGACGACTGGGAACGCGGAATTGCCGGCGTCTGGTGGTCCCCACAGTGTGATGATCAACAACGCCAACGGTGTCATGCTGAATGGCTCGAAGACGATCAGCGGCACGCTTACCGTGAGCGCCGGCACCACACTTGATTTCAACAGCCAGACGTTCACAGCGGGCGCGACTGTGCTCAACGGCGCGCTAACGATGCTGGTAAATAAAACCGGCGCCAACACCTTCACTGGCTCCAAGCTGGTGCAATCCGCCGGGACGCTTACTTATGGCGGGACATTGAATCTAACGGCAACTGGCCTGGCTTTGGCCGGGGGTGATGCGCCAGTCCTGTTCAGTGCCGCGAGTTATGGCGCGACGTTGCCGGCTGCGGGAGCGATCCCAACCTTGCCGGTGGAGACCCCCGCACTGAATTGGTATCTGGGTAGCCTTACAAACAACGGGACGATTGCGGTGAACCGTGCCCCAGTCGCCAATGACAATGTCGCGGCGGCGTCCCACGGTCAGAGCGTCACACTCGGCGGGCCGAAACTGGTGGGCAACGACAGTGATGCAGATGGTGACACGCTCGCAGTGATCAGTGCGTCGGCCAGCAGCGGCAGCGCCAGTGTTTTGGATGGGAATGTGAACTACACCGCGCCAGGTTCCGGCACGAGTGACACCGTCGCATACACCGTCAGCGATGGACGCGGGGGCACCGCCACGGCGAATGTAAATGTCACCTTGGCATCTGCGGCGGGTGCTGGGTTCAACCAGCTTGCGCCCGTGCCCCTCGGCAACGGTGAACTGCAACTGAGTTTTCTGGGGATTCCTGGAACCAACTACGTGCTTGAGATCACGCACGCGCTACCGCCAACCGGTGTGTGGGCGACATTGCAGACCAAAGCTGCGGCTGCGAACGGCTCATTGGTTTTCACCAACACCCCGTCGCTGGCACCCACCAACGACTTTTACCGCGTCCGCTATTCCCCATGAGCAGCCAGCCATATAGAGCAATACTATGAAGCAACTTCTTACCCTCGCCACGATGCTGGCCACGGCGCTTGTCGGACACGCGACGCTCTTTACAACCAGCTGGAATGCCGGTTTCGCCAACGGCGGGATTGTCCCCGACAACAACTTCAGCGGCTGGAGCGATACGCGGATTGTGTCCGCCATTCCTCCCGGAACCTTCACCAGCCTTTCCGTGGACTTGCACCTGACCGGCGGATGGAATGGCGACCTGTATGCCTACCTTGTTCACGACTCTGGCTTCACTGTGTTGCTGGACCATGTTGGCGTCGGGGTCAGCGGTGTGAGTGCATTTGGCTACGGTGACGCGGGGATGGACGTGAATCTCGCAGCGACGGGCACGAGCATTCACGAGTATGGCGGCAACAGCACGTTCAGTGGGACACCAAGTGGTTCATGGTTGGCGGACAACACATCTGGGAGTCTGGATTCCTTTCTGAGCACGTCGCCGAACGGGACGTGGAGTTTGTTCATCGCCGATTTGAGCGGTGGTGGTGTGACGAGTGTGCAGAGCTGGGGATTGCAGATGGACATCGTGGCCGTGCCGGAGGTTGAAACCTGGGTGGCAGCGGCGCTCACTGGAATGTTCGGCGCCATGTGGGTGAATCGCCAGATCTTTGGGCGGCTCAGGCGAATCCACGGGACTTTTTGAATTTGGTTGGTTGGGGTTGGCAGGAACCGCAGGGGTGCGGTTCCTGTCCTTGCCCAATAGGACAAGTGACGGTCGCGGAATTATGAAAAGACATATCAGTAGTCGGATGGGGGCGCTTGGCATCAAGCTTCTCGCGGGCGTATTTTTTGGCTCCTTGTTCGCCGTTAATCTCCTGGCGGTGGAGACGCCGAGTTGTGATTCCAAGGTGGAGGCGCTGCTCGCGCAAATGACTTTGGACGAGAAGATCGGCCAGATGGTGCAGACCGACATGAAGGCGCTCAAGGATAAGGGCGACGTTCAGAAATATTTTCTTGGGTCCGTGCTCAGTGGCGGGAGTTCTGATCCAACCAACAACTCCCCGCAAGCGTGGCTGGAGCTTGTGGAAGGTTTCCAGTCATCCGCCCTGAAGACGCGGCTGAAGATTCCGTTGTTCTATGGCATTGATGCCGTGCATGGGCACAACAACGTCGAAGGCGCCGTCATCTTTCCCCACAACATTGGGCTGGGCGCCACACGGAATCCGAAACTCGTGGAAGCGGCGGCGCGCATCACCGCCATCGAGATGACGGGCACGGGCATGCGCTGGGGCTTCGCTCCTTGTGTGGCCATTGCGCAGGACGAACGCTGGGGGCGCACTTATGAGAGCTTCGGTGAATCGTCCGAGCTGGTCGCGGAGCTGGGCGTCGCAGCGGTGCGAGGATTGCAAGGAGATGACTTATCAAGGTCGCGTGCCGTGCTTGCTTGCGCCAAGCATTTCATCGGCGATGGCGGCACCCGGAATGGGATCGATCAAGGTGACACGGTTTGCGACGAAGCCACGCTGCGTAAAATGTATCTCGAACCTTATCGCGCGGCGATCAAAGCCGGCGTCGGTTCGATCATGGTTTCCTACAGCAGTTGGAACGGTGCGAAAATGCACGGCCATAAATATCTTCTGACGGATGTGTTGAAAGGTGAACTCGGCTTCCGTGGGTTTCTCGTGTCCGACTGGGCGGCGATTGATCAAATTTCTCCCAACTACAAAACCGCTGTCGAACAATCTGTCAACGCGGGCTTGGACATGGTGATGATTCCTTACGGTCCGGGGAAGACGAACAACTTTGTCGAGTTTATCCAATGCCTGAAGGAGTTGGTGGCGGACGGCAAAGTGTCGCCGGCGCGCATTGACGATGCTGTGCGTCGCATTTTGCGCGTCAAATCCCAGATGGGCCTCTTCGAGCAACCCTACACGGACCACGCGTTGACTGCGTCCGTCGGTTCGGCTGGACACCGCCAAGTGGCGCGCGACTGCGTGCAGCAGTCGTTGGTTCTCCTCAAGAACGACAAGCACGCCCTGCCGTTGTCGAAAAACCTGAAGCACTTGCATGTGGCCGGTCAGGCGGCGGACGATTTGGGAATCCAATGCGGAGGCTGGACGATTGACTGGCAGGGCCGGGCTGGTCAGGTGACCACGGGCGGAACTACTATTTTGAAAGCGATTCGCCAGACAGTTGCGGCCGGCACAAAGGTGACGTTCTCCACTGACGGCAGTGCCGCGAAAGGCGCCGATGCGGTCGTGGTGGTGCTGGGTGAGAAACCTTACGCGGAAATGAAAGGTGATCGCAAAGACCTGGGCCTGACTTCTGCGGATCTCGCAGTGATCCAGAATGCACGGTCAGCCAATGTGCCGGTCATTCTGGTTTTGCTTTCGGGCCGGCCGCTGGGCCTCGGTCGGGCATTGGCTGACAGTGATGCGCTGATTGCCGCGTGGCTGCCCGGCACCGAGGGCGCAGGCATCGCCGACGTGCTCTTTGGCGACTATAAGCCGACGGGCAAGCTACCCCGTAGCTGGCCATCAAAGAACCGCCAGGTTGTTTCCGCGGGAACTGAAGTTACCGCCACCGTGCCACTGTTTCCGTTTGGCTTCGGCCTGACCTATTGAATTTACATGAACACGCTTTTGAACAAATCCGCACTGGCGCTGGCCTTGCTGGTCGTTGCCAACGCGGCGCTCGCTGAAACTGGAATCGTCACGGTTCCGGTTCAGGTCGCGCCCGGCAAGAACTGGACGAATTATCCCACACGCACGCTCGCCGCCCTGCCCGCAGTGGTGGCCAGCCGGGTGGACTCGGAGGTGAATCAATATGGCGGATTACGGGCGCGCAAGATGAAGGCCACCGGATATTTCTATCCGACGAAAGTTGGTGACCGCTGGTGGTTGGTTGATCCCGAGGGCTCCCTGTTCTTGCATAAGGCGGTCGTTGCCGTTTCGCCGATGGGAGGAACGCGCGCGAAGACTGCGTTCAAGGAAAAGTTCGGCAGCGATTCCAACTGGGTGACCAGCACGACCAGCTTGTTGCATTCACAGGGCTTCAACGGTCTCGGCGCCTGGTCAGATACCGAGCGCCTCCGTTCAGCCCCGCAACCGCTGGTCTATACGCGCATGTGGAATTTCATGAGCAGTTACGGCGCGAAGCGCGGCGGCACTTATCAACTGCCGGGTCACACCGGTTATCCCAAGGATTGCATCTTTGTTTTTGATCCGGAGTTCGAAAAATTCTGCGACACCTACGCGCGGCAATTGGCCAGCACCAAGAATGATCCGTGGCTCCTGGGGCATTTCTCGGACAACGAGATGCCTTTCCGACGCGAAGCGTTGAACAACTATCTTCAGTTACCCGCAACAGATCCTGGGCATCTGGCCGCGCTAACGTGGTTGCAGGCGCGTCATGGCAAGACGGCCACGACAAACGACATCACCATTCAGGACAAGAAGGATTTTCTCGCGCTGGTCACGGACCGCTATTACCGGATCGTTTCCAAGGCGATCAAGAAGTATGACCCGAATCATTGTTTCCTTGGATCGCGTTTTCACGGCGGCGAGTTGAACTACCCCGAAGTTTTCAAAGCGGCGGGCGCCTATGTGGATGTGATGGCTGTTAACTACTATCGCACCTGGACACCTTCACAGGAAAAACTCGCCATGTGGTCGCGGGAATCGGGCCGGCCGATTCTCATCACGGAGTGGTATGTCAAGGGAGCTGACTCCGGACTGCCCAACAACAGCGGAGCCGGCTGGATTGTGAAGTCGCAACAAGATCGCGGCCGGTTCTACCAACACTTCACGCTTGGTTTGCTTGAATCAAAAGTCTGCGTGGGCTGGCACTGGTTCAAGTATATCGACAACGATCCTTCCGAGCCGAACACCGAACCATCCAATCGCGATTCCAATAAAGGCATCGTCACGTCCCGTTACGAGCCCTATCCGGCATTGCTCGATGCGATGAAGCCGTTGAATGATCGGGTGTATTCCTTGACGGACTATTTCGATCAGCCGGCGGTTCAATGAGGCTTTAATCTTGGCGAATGCCGCTCAGAATCTGTTTCTGAATATCTCCCTGCGAGCCAGTCCCTCGCGTTGAATCGTCCGTCCAGTCTGGCACCGCTTGAATGCACAGAACGCTTGGCGGGTGGACGCGGAACATATCAAAACTTTCGGCGTCTCCTTGTGCCGACTTGGCATCCACCGAAAATTCCTGGCTCAGTTCGTGTGGGTATCTGCTTTCACCCCGCAGCGGGCGACACCATTTCTTGATGAGCTATAAACATGCTGGCCATTTGTAAATGCGGGTTGCAATGAGCCGAGGATAGATTGACGCGCGACGGTTCAATTGGTAGCAATCCGACGTTCAGCACAGCTTGGCGTCGGTCAGAAGAAGGTTTGACCTATGAGAATAATTCAATCGACGGCTGTTCTTGCCACCCTGCTATTTCTGGGGTTTGCCTCCAGCGTTTCGCGCGCTGCGGACGAGGATGGCGTGGCGCTCGCCATCGTTTACGACACTTCAGGCAGCATGGGTGACAAGGTTCGCGATTCAAACGGCAACCCGGCTCCAAAATATGTGATCGCGAACCGCGCGCTGGAGGCCATTGCCAGACACGTTCAAAGCTTCGTCACTAACGCGGCTGCTGACAATCCGCGAAGAGTTCAGGCGGGGCTGTTCGTCTTCGCGGACAAGGGCGCGAGGCAGGCCATCCCGTTCGGCCCGTTCAAAGAGGAATCATTTCGCTCCTGGGCCCAAAGTTTTAAGAGCGTCAGCGGAGGGACTCCCCTCGGCGCAGCGGTCAACGCGGCGGGTGCCACCGTTCTCAACTCCGGGCTGACGCGCAAGCACGTCCTCGTCATCAGCGACGGTGAGAGCAATGTCGGCCTTGATCCGGCTGCAGCAATGGCGCAACTCAAAGGCAAGGCGGACCAGAAGGAAACCGCGTTGTCGGTCCACTTCGTCGCATTCGATGTGGATGCGAAGATTTTCGACGGGGTAAAGAAGCGCGGCGCGACGGTCTTGAGCGCCGCGAACGAACTTCAACTCAATTCTCAGCTTGAGTTCATCCTCGAGAAGAAGATTCTTTTAGAGGAAGAAGAATCACCAACGAAAAAGTAACCTGAAGGAATCACTATGTTCAGAGCAATCAAGCGGGTGTTCATTTGGCTCGGTCTGATGGCCGAAAAAGCGACCGAAACTGATGCGATCAACCAGGCGGTGGTCGAGCGCGGCATCCGCGATTCAAAGGCGAAGGCCGACAAGGCACACTACGCCAACGGCCAGCTTGCCGGACAGATCGCGTTGCTCAAGGACCAGATCAAGCGGCAGGAGCGGCAACGGCTCGACTTGCAGGGCATGTTGCAGGCCGCCGCCGCTGCCAACGACGAGGCCAACGGCGCACACTATGCCGAGGAACTGGCGACGTTGGAGCAGGATCTCAACGACAACAAGGCGCAGGCACAGAGCCTGGAGGAATTGTATCAGCAGAACACGCAGATCATCGCGCAGAGCCTGCGCGAGATTCAGAAGTTCCAGCGCGAGTTCGAAGCGGTCAAGGCGAAGGTCGCCATCGGGCGTTCACTCGAAGGCCTTGCCGGGATGATGAAGAGTTCCATCACCGAACTGCAGGGGATGATGGGGGGCGAGATGGGCCAGTCGATGCAGCAGCTTCGTCAGGCCGCTGCGGGTGGCGAAGGGCAGATGCGTGCCACGCTCGATCTCGCAAAGGAGATGGGCTCGAATGTTTCGCGGCAGCAGGAGATGCGCAAAGCGCGCGGCTCCATGTTGTTTCAGGAATACAAGAAGAAGATGGGCATGGTTCAGCCCGAGGCGGCAGCGTCGGCGCAGCCCGCGGCAGCCCCGACGGAGAAACAGAAGATTGCAGAGTGACGAACTTGTCCGGCCAGCAAATCTAACTTTGGAGTAACAACCTATGACAGCACGTGGAAAAATTATTCTGACAATCCTGATCCTGGGCGTGGTGGGCTTCGGCGTTTATCGCTGGTGGGACCAGATCGCGCCTGCGGGCAGGTCGCACAACGTATCGATCAACACCGACGAACTGAAGAAGGACCTCGCGGCGAACGCGAAGCCAGCACCTGCTCCGGCTTCGGATGTGGCCAGCAAGCTTCTCGCGGGCGACAAGGCCGTGTCGCTCGTTGATGGTTCCGCGATTCCTCCGGTCACGGGGGTGAGCGACTACGACAAGCCGATGCAAAATGGCAAGCTCGTGGTCCAGTTTCCGATCAATGTCTGGCCCGGTTGGGCGCCGATCATCGTGGCGAACGGCGGGCTCGAACCGAATGACAACAGCGTGTTCTTCAAGAAATACGGTTTCTATGTGAAGCTTGCCATCGTGGATGACCCGGTGAAGGCGCGCGATCTGTTCGCGAGCGGTCACAGCCATGTGCTTTGGGGCACGCTCGACATGATGGCGTTGTTCGCGCCCGAACTGGTGAAGGATTCGCGCACGGTGCCGGTCATCTGCCAGCAGATCGACTGGTCGAACGGTGGCGACGGCATTGTTGCGCGCGGCGACATCCGGAACATCAATGATTTCCGCATGCAGAACGGCAAGCGGCGCAAGGTGGTGCTCGCCCAGAATTCGCCGAGCCATTACCTCATCATGACGCTGCTCATCGACGCGGGTATTGACCCGGCGCAGGTGGATTTCAAATGGGCAGGCGATGCTCCAGCGGCAGCGAAAATCTTTGTGCAGGACCAGTCGTTTGATGCGTTCGTGGGCTGGTCGCCGGACATTTACACGGTCACCGACAAGGTTCCCGGCACGCGGCTGGTGGTGACCACGGGCAGCGCGAATCATTTGATCGCTGACGTGTGGGCGGTGCGCAACGACTTCTATCGCGATCATCCGGACATTGTCGCCAACATGATGCGCGGAATCTTTGAAGGCGTGGACATGGTCCGCAAAGACGTGCCCGGCGCGGCACAGTTGCTCTCCAAGGCTTACAACATTCCAGTGGAAGATTGCACGGCGATGATCGGCAAGGATGGCGGTGTCGCGGAGGGGGACGCACATCTGTCGAACTACCGCGAGAACGTGAACTTCTTCCTCGACCCGATGAACCCGTCCAGCTTCGAGATCGTTTGGAACCGGGCTTCGACCATTTACAGCAAGCTGGGCGCAATAGACTCCGTCGTTCCGTCGGCTAAAGTCAAAGCTGCGAGCCTGCTGGCCAAGATGTCGGAGGAATACAAGGACACGCGCGATTTTTCCCAGCCTACGTTCAAGCCTGGCGCGTTGTTCAAGAACGCCGAGGCGGATGCCAGCGACATTCTTACCAAATCTGTCATCATTACATTCGAGCCGAACAAGTCCGTGCTTAATCCGGATTACGACTCGTCCATCCCAGGAACGATGGATGAAATCGGCAAGCTGGCCGGCGCGTTCGGCAACGCCTACATCGTCATCGAGGGCAACACGGACGCCAGCCGCAAGGGCGTCGTGCCCGCCGATCTCGTGCGCCAGTTGTCCTACGACCGCGCTGATGCCGTGCGCAAATCGATTCTGACCAAATACAAATTTGACCCGAACAAGTTCAAGGTGATCGGCAATGGTTGGGATAATCCGGTGGCCAACAGCACCGATCCGAGCAATGCCGAGCACAATAAGCGGAACCGTCGCGTCGAAGTGAAGGTCTTCCCACTGGAGAAGGAATAGTGCTGGGGTTCTTCATCTTTGCCGCCGTATTCGTGGCGTTGCTTACGCTCGTCGTGCGGTTCAGCGGCATGCGCGTCCGGGCGGACTTGCCCCATACGAGGGCGCTCTCCCTGACGGCTGGCTTCGTGGGGCTCATGCTGCTGGGATGGTGGTTCGTCACCCAAGGGGCCACCGTGGAAGCGCGCATTCTCTCGCCCATCATCCTGCCGAGTCCGTTGGAGGTGTTGCAGGCGTTTCCCAAGCTTCACTTTGAGCAGGGACTGGTGCGCAGCGCACTAACCTCCTTCATTCGCGTCACGATTGGCTTCTCGCTGGCAGCCATTGTCGCGGTGCCACTGGGAGTTTATATGGCCACTTTTCCGCCGGTGTCCGCGTTCTTCCGGCCGCTGGCGTTGGTAGGGGCCTATGTGCCGATCGTTGTTTTCGTTCCGCTGACGCTGGCGTGGTTTGGTCTGAGTGAAACGCAGAAGGTCGGTTTTCTTTTCATCGGCTGTTTCGTCGCACTGCTGCCGCTGGTGATCAAGGACATTGCCAATGTGCCCGCCGCGTATCTCGACGTGGCGGTGACCAAGGGCGCGAGTCAATGGCAGCTCGTGCGCTACGTCCTGTTCCCCGTGGCGCAGGCGGATATCTGGGATCATCTGCGCGGCGTGTATGGTGTCGGCTGGGGCTGGATCATTCTCGCGGAGGTCGTCAATGCCGAGCGCGGGCTGGGTTATCTGATTGATGTCTCGAATCGGCGCGGTCACACGCACGCCATCTTCGCCATCATCATCGTCATCGTGCTCATTGCCGTCGCGTGCGACCAACTGTGGCGGCTGGGCGGACGCCTGTTGTTTCCCTACGCGAACCGGAAGTAAAATGGACGAACCAACCCCAGTCAGTTCCGCCGCAAATCCTACCACGCCCGCGTCATTGACCGAGGTGGTTCGTTTCAACAAGGTCACGAAATCTTTTGGCGAAGGTCCGAATGCAAAGGTGGCGATTCAGGACGTTTCGTTCGTCGTCCATGATTTGCCAAACGCGGGCGAATTGATCGCCATCGTCGGTCCGTCCGGCTGCGGCAAATCCACCATCCTCCGGATCATTGCTGGATTGCGGCCGCATTTCCCGGCGACTTCCGGTGAGGCGCACGTCCTCGGCAAGCCCATTGAAAAACCGGACGCACATCGCGGCATGGTGGACCAGAAGTATTCGCTCATGCCGCATCTAACCGTCGCCGACAATATCGCCTTCGGTTTGAAGTTGCGCGGCGTCGGCGGCAAGGAACGGCGTGACCGGGCGCACGAGTGGGCGAAGAAGGTTGGTCTTGAAGGCGCGGAGGACAAGTATCCGTCCGAGTTGTCGGGCGGGATGCAACAGCGCGTGTCCATCGCGGCCACGCTTATTCTCGAGCCGAAGATTCTCCTGATGGACGAGCCGTTCGGCGCGTTGGACCCGAAGATCCGGA
>Ga0154020_10003881_pt1 | contig 17885 bp, 8 predicted proteins | sample Klosneuvirus_201_FD_109709 | JGI IMG/M metagenome (GOLD analysis project Ga0154020, IMG submission 109709) | Active sludge microbial communities from wastewater, Klosterneuburg, Austria - Klosneuvirus_20160825_MG | ecosystem: Engineered > WWTP > Aerobic digester > Activated sludge | place...
AAAGATAGTTACTCGAACCATGCCAACTGATACAGATGTCTGTGCATCTGGTCGGTGTATCGTTTTCGGATCAACCGGAATTGAAACATCGGGTGTAATTAATATGCCAAACAACACCAATGCGGAATTTACGGTAACTAATGGCGGCACAGTAGCAACTTATATAATCAATTCAGGTTCTCGGCCTGCTGGTTCTCCATCAGTTTATCAACAGTGTGATTTTAATGCCTGTGCTGGTCCCTTTTACATAACAGACAACAAATGCTGGGAAATTAAAGATGCCGCACCTCCGCACAATGTTACTGGAATGAATGCACCCGTGATGACATTTACATTGGGTGCAACAGACTTTACATGGATTTTCGTTGAGAGCACTTCGGGGGGCACAATAACTAACTCTAATAACTATTATGAGATAGAATATCAAACATTCAGTGGTAGTTTCACCGGTGCCCTTGGCGCTTGGAATAAAGTAACATTTGGTGGAGGTAGTTCCGAACATTTTCCAATTGGAGGCACCGCCAGCAGCGAATGGAAATTCAGCACTCCAGGCGATAATCCGGGCATCAATCCGACCGATGTCATGTTGTTTCGTGTCAACGTATTTATTAATCCAGGAGAAGAACCCGGAAGTAGCACAACTGTTCATCCGACCATTAAAGGCGTAATAGCTATCAGGAATTTCAATTCGTTGTCGGTAGGAGATAAATCCAATTTGCTTACTGAAGTTAATGCGGAGGAAGGCCCAGACTGTCCGATTATTATTAATTAGTGATTTGAATGAAGAACCTTCTTACAATCATTTTATCGTTTGTATTTTTTCCTGACAATTATTTCTGTCTAAATAGTCCATCAACGGAGTTGCAAGGCTTACAGGCAAATGAGTATGGGAACATTCATAAAATTCAAGAAGGGATCAATGTTACTAACTCAGGATATGAGGCTCAATTCCTGATTGATAAGATTCGGTTTACTCCAACTACAAATGCTCCATCATTTGAGTGGTCTCTCGTAGGAGCCGATAAGGTTCAGCCTCATGTTGTTCATGGAAAAATTATATATTCTAGAAAGGATTATACAGAGGAGTATATTCTGAGCTCGAGGACAATTGAACAACAATTTGTAGTTCAGAATCTTCCAGGTAATGACGGCCCTTTGGTGATTCGTGGGTCTATCACTAGCAAAGGAGAGTTTGCAACTGAAGAAAAAAGATGGGCTTGGAGAAATGAGTATGGTGCAGTCACGCTATCCGATGTTTTTGCCTATGATGCTAATCACAAAGAAGTGCCTGCTCACATGGAAGTAAGTTCCACGGGTACAAAAATTGAAATTAAGAGAAAAGATTTATTGCAAGCAGTATTTCCGGTAACAATAGATCCTGAGCTAGGTTCTGACTTTCGCATTAGTACATTTGGGGGTAACGGTAACCTTGCCTATCTCACCTTCAATTCTTCCATCACTTATAGTGTATCGACCAATAAGTACCTTACTGTTTGGTCTGGAAGGAACAATAACGAATTTGAGATATATGGTCAGTTAATGGATGGTACGACTGGAAGTCCATCTGGGTCGACAATTACAATTAGTAATATGGGCCCTTTGGGGGATGTGAATTATGCCGCCCTTCAACCTGATGTAGCCTCTTCAGGGTCAGAGTTCTTAGTTGTTTGGAGTGCTGATGATAATACTTCTCCATTGGTTGACAATGAGTTTGAAATTTACGGGCAGCGAGTCAATGCTTCTTCAGGTGCACTTATTGGAAGCCGGGTACGTATTAGCGACATGGGCCCCGATGGCGATGCAAATTACGATGCGACTGCGCCTTCAATAGTCTATAATGAAACAAATAGCGAATACCTTGTAGCCTGGCAGGGTGATGATAACACAGGGTCTTTAGTTAATGATGAATTTGAAATTTATGTGCAGCGACTTTCTTCCACGGGCGATGGAACTGCTTTTGTAAATGATTTTAGAATTAGTGATATGGGCCTTGATGGAAATGTTGCTTTCCAGGCATTTACACCCGACATCGCATGGAACAGTACGAATAACCAATATATGGTTGTATGGCGTGGGGATGATTCACTCTCACCACTGGTGAATGATGAGTACGAAATTTTTGCTCAACTGCTAACGAGTTCTGCAACGGCAACAGGTTCAAATGATCTTCGGTTAAGTTTCATGGGACCAAATGGAAATGTTCTCTATGGAGCAGATGAGCCGAGTATTGCATACAACAGCATAGATAATAATTTTTTTGTAGCCTGGACTTCTGACAACAATACTGGAGGAGTCATTGATGACGAGCTTGAAATTTATGGCATTCCTCTATCGAATACCGGGACAATTGGCACAATGGTCCGTGTTAGCGATATGGGGCCAGATGGTATTACTAATTACGCGGCATTGGGTCCATCGGTACAACATGATTCAAATCTTAATCAATTTCTGGTTGTTTGGCAAGGTGATGATAATGTGGCAACTATAGACAATGAGTATGAAATTTTTGGGCAACTAATTTCAGGAGCAGGTGCCGAAGTTTCAAGTGATATTCGCTTGTCATCTGTCGGTGGCTCGGGAAATACTACTTATCAGGCGCAAAGCCCCTCTATTGTTTATAATAATACTCAACGTGAGTTTATGGTCACTTGGCATGGTGACAACAATATCATTGGAGGAATGGTGGACAATGAATTTGAAATTTGGGGCCAGCGGTTTGCTGAAGCTAGTGTTGAGCCAGCCGCCCAACCAACAGCACCAGTTTTTTCTCCGCCCACGTCCTCTTCATTCAACGTTTCCTTCACGGCTGCTACGGGTTCACCGGATGGTTATATTGTACTTCGCAAAGCGGGCTCATCGCCTACCGATGTGCCTGTTGATCAGACGGTCTATAATGTGAACGATGTAATTGGTACAAGTACGGTAGTGTATATCGGCAACTCATTAAACTTTAGCCAATCGGGTTTGGCGGCTAACACCAATTACCATTATGATTTCTTCACCTATAACGGTGTCAACTCTTCACTCAATTACCGAACCTCATCTCCGCTGCAAGGGAATGTAAATACATTGTTTGCCGAGCCTGCAACACAAGGCACATTCTCTTTTTCGAGTTTCGGCACAGGTTCTATTGCGCTAAATTTAAGTGCAGGCAACGGATCTAATCGGTTGCTGGTTGTAAAAGCTGGCTCGGCCGTTGACGTGTTTCCGGTGGATGGAACTTCGTATACACCCAATAACAATATTACTCTTGCACCTGATCTGGGATCTTCAAATTTTGTTGTGGGCAGTGGAACTGGATTAGTTACAGTAACAGGACTTTCGCTTGCAACCGTGTATCATTTCCGGGTATTTGAATTTAATGGCACGGCTACACTCACCAACTATAATACGTCCTCAGTCGCCAACAGCACAGGTTCGCAATCAACATTGTCAGCAGAGCCCACCGCGCAACCTACTGCCATTAATTTTACAAGCGTTACCAATACTTCTTTCTCAGTAGGCTTCACAGCAGCATCGGGTCCGCCCACCGGGTATATTGCCATTCGTAAACAAGGCTCGGCCCCGGCACAACCGGCAGACCTGCCTGTGGATGGAACCTCGTATTCACTAAATGATCCGGTTGGCGGAAGCACTGTGGCTTATGTTGGAAGCCCTGCCTCATTTAACCAGTCAAGTCTGAGCGCAGCTACCGAATATTACTATCTGATTCTTTCTTATAATGGTTCAGGCGCAAATATTAACTATAGAGCAACTACACCGCTAGCCGGAAACAAGTTTACTCTGGCCAACCAACCCTCGGCCCAACCTACATCCATTGTATTTTCAAACCCTACAATTTCATCCATCAATGTTGGATTTACCGCAGCATCTGGCAGTCCTGCAGGCTATCTTGTTCTTCGCAGGGCAGGGACAGCACCCACTGATGTACCTACCGATGCAACCGCCTATACGGCAGGCAACACAATTGGTACCAGTACGGTGGCTTATGTTGGTGCTACCACCGGATTTAATGATACCGGTTTGTTAACCAATACGGTATATCATTACGCTGTGTTCTCTTTCAATGGAAGCGCGACCACCTTGAATTACCTGACAACTTCTCCGTTAATAGGAAATCGAACAACTTTACAAACTGAACCCACTAACCAACCAACGACCCTTACATTCAGTGCGGTTACATCTTCTTCAATGAACGGTTCGTTCACTGCAGCAGCAGGATCACCCGCAGGTTATATTGTGTTACATAAAGCGGGATCTTCCCCAACCGATATACCGGTAGACGGAACAGCTTATTCTGTAGGATCGATGATTGGTACAAGCACGGTTGTTTTTGCAGGCAGTTCAACTTCGTTCAGCGCAACATCGTTGTCGTCTGGTGTGGCACATCATTTTGATGTCTTTTCCTTTAATGGCAGCGCGGGTTCAATTAACTATCGAACATCTTCACCACTTGAGGGCAATCAGACAACCACGGTGGTTGAACCTACTGCTCAGCCAACAGCTTTAAGTTTTAATTCAGTCACCCCAACTTCCATGAATGGCTCCTTTACCACGGCTGTTGGCAACCCTGTCGGTTACCTGGTTTTGCGTAAAGCGGGATCATCGCCAACGGATGTGCCAACCGATGGCGTATCCTATAGTGTAGGCAATATGATCGGTTCAAGTTTCATTGTTCATGTAGGAAGTGCCACATCTTTTAGTAGTACTGGTCTTACGGCTCAAACACTTTATTTTTATGATGTATTCGCTTATAACGGTGCTGGGATAACCTCCAATTACCTACTTACTTCGCCCCTGGAGGGAAGTAAGACTACACTAGCCACCGAGCCAACCGCACAGCCTACTGGACTAACGTTTACATTACATTCAACTAATACTGTCAGATTAAATTTTACACCCGCTGTCGGATCTCCAACCGGTTACCTCCTTATTAGAAAAGAAGGAGCAGCTTCAGCAGGAATACCGGTTGATGGAACAACATATACAATAGGGAATTCTTTAGATGGAACCATCGTAGCTATTGGGTCGGCAACTCAATTGGATGATTCTGGATTATTGGCGGGTATATCCTACCATTACACAATCTTTTCATATACAGGAAGTGGTCAGGCTACCAATTATCTTACCTCACCAGTTGGAGTCACTAGTTCTACCATCACATTACCTGATGCGCCATCCGGTCAACCGGCAACGGGAGTTGGACAAACAACCTTCACAGCAAATTGGTCGGCCGTAACGGGAGCAACGATTTATAGATTAGATGTGTCAACGGATAATTTTGCCACGTTTGTATCGGGATATAATTCACAATCAGTTTCTGCGCTCTTTGAAACATTAATCTCATTAACTGCTTCGACACCTTATAAATACCGGGTAAGGGCAGAAAATGCAATTGGATTACAATCTGCTAATTCCAATGTAGTTTCAGCTACTACCGATGCTGCCTCCGGGGGATCGAGTTTACAAATTAGTCAGCCTGCTGTTACGGATCAGGGTGAGAATAAAATTATTTCAGTCACGTTGACCAATGGTTCGGGAACACCCGTTGTTAAATTTTTCTCCCGAAAAATTATGGCAGAAACTTTTACGGAGACATTGATCCCCACTGCCTCATCTGGTACAACCTATCAAACCACCGTTACACCTTCCATGCTCGATGAACTGGGGCTTGAGTTTTACTTCACTGCAGAAGATGCTTCGGTCACAGCACCGAAGCGATCACCAGAAACTAAAAATGAATATATCTATACGCCCCTTGCCGCCAACGAAAAATCTATTCCCAATCTTTCTTCTGGTGGTCAGATTCAAAATTACCGGATCATCTCAATGCCCTATGCGCTAACCGATAATTTGGTACAGTCTGTTTTTGGGGTTATGGGTGAGTATGATAAGGAGCAGTGGCGTTTAATTCAGTATCAGCCATCTAACAATAGAAATGTGGACTATCCGGCCTTTAATCGAATTGAACCGGGCAAAGGATATTGGTTTAATAGTCTGGACGCTGTTGAAATAAAAATAGGGGCTGGTACGGCACCTAAGTTTAATCAGGATAATGCGTTTACGCTTAATCTTGCTAAAGGTTGGAATCAGATCGGGGCACCCTATCCGTTTGACATTGACTGGGATGATGTGCAGGCAGCGAATCCTGGAAAAGTGGTTGGGAAACTGAATGTATTTAATCCTAACTCTTCAACAATGGGAGAATCAAACACATTAAAAGCCTGGTCGGGTGGGTTTGTGTTTGCCGATGATGCTATTTCAAACTTTAGCTATCCTGTGATCCTTAAAAATACAGCGGGTGGACGAACCTATTCGGTGAATGAAATAGAAGACAATACGATTGATGCAGCCGAATGGTTTGTTGCACTTTCTCTCACACACGGCCCTGCGGAAAATCGCGTAATCGGTATAGGCATGCATCCCGAAGCATTAGAAAGCAAAGATCGCTTTGATGAAATAGCGGTGCCTCGGTTCTTTAATCACCTGGAGATGAGCACGCATCATCAGGAGTTTTTTGCACCCAACTTTGCAAGAGATGTGGTGCCCACAACAAACCAACATACCTGGCAATTTATTGTCAGTTCAAGTTTTGGGTCTGGTGAAGCTACAGTGCAATGGGATTCTGAAAAATTTGGAAGCAATGCCGCTGTTCTGATTCTCTATGATGAAGAAGCGCAGATTTTTGTGGATATGCGCAAACACAACCGGTACACATTTACAATGAAGGAGGATCGGAAGTTGAGAATTATTTATTCACATGACCAAGCGTGGAACCCCGGACTTACCATGCTGGGCAGACCTTATCCAAATCCTGCAGTTGGCTCAGTAACTATTCCGGTGATATTAAATGAAGCAGCTTCGGTACAGATTGAAATATTAGATATGACAGGTAGGAAATTAAAAACAGTTAATTGGCAGAACATGAACGCAGGGATGCATGATGTGATCTGGACGGGTGAAGATGAGTCGGGGGTACGCGTGCCGGGTGGCATGTACCTGATCCAGATGAAAACGGGAAATTCATTTAAGCAAGTGCAAAAGATAATAGTGAGGTGAAGTTTGTAAAACAAAAAGTACAGTGATGACATGAAAGCATTTTTGACCTTTGCACTAATCTCTATGGTACAGATAGTATGTGCCCAAGAGTTCTCCATTACACGCGTTGAGTTGGCAGGCGACAAACTGCTTATATACTATGACTTGATTGACACCGTAAAGGAGCGGTTTTATAAAGTACATGTTTATTCATCGAAGGATAATTATCTCAATCCTATTAAAAACGTAAGCGGAGCAGTGAGTTCCGGCACCATTCTCGCAGTGGCCCCTGGCAGTAATAAAAAGATTGAGTGGAATGCAAAAGAGGAATTAGGTGCCAACTTTGAAGGGAGCATAGGGCTGGAGATCAGAGGCCGGGTTTATATTCCATTTGTGCGCCTTAGTGGGTTTGAAGAAGGAATGGTTGTAAAGCGAGGTGTAGTCTTCCCGCTAACGTGGAGTGGGGCCAGTCGCAATCTGCTTAACTTTGATTTGTATCACGATAATATTATGGTATGGCAAAAGACGGGGGTAGGTAACTCGGGATCAACAGAATTGATTATACCAACAAGCGTAAAGCCTGGAGACGGTTATAGATTTAAAATCAGCGATAGCAAGAACCAGGACGAATCGGTTTATAGCTCAGTATTTACGGTTAAAAGAAAAACTCCATTACTTTTAAAAACGCTTCCATTTTTGGTGGTAGGTGGATTGGTTTATTTTCTCTTGCCCGATAACACCGCCAAGAACAACGAGATTGTAGGGGCGCCTTGCCCGGATGGAACTAATGATTGTAACTAAAAAGTTATGAAAAAATTTATAGTAACAGCCTCTGGATTACCCTTAGCGGGTAAGTTGATCCAACAGACGTTATTGCTTTGCCTTTGTTTTCTGATAGAGATTGGATTAAATGCGCAAGGTTTTTCTGGCCGCACCAACGATGTGTACTTTAATTTTAAGGGTGAATCTGTTTTATCGGTACTGCCAAAAATAACATGGATCACTCCCTCTCAGGAATCATCTTTTAATCAAGCGCTTCAACTTACTATTTCCGCTAAAGTTCAATCAGATATTCCACTTAAAGATTTGAAACTTATACTACGGTTTGGATTGGAGAAGCGTGAAAGATCCTTTCCTTTGGACTCTTCCACCTATGTAAAGGATATTTCGATGCAACTTAATTTAGTGGATGGCGAAAATATCATTGAATTAATGGCCATCAACGAGAAAGGCGGGAGAGTGAGTAGTCAGCGTTCCGTTTTAGTAGGGAAAGATAATGTGGCTTTGTTGAGCGCTGATCGTAAAGATTATGCACTCATCTTTGCTACCGATAAATATGATCATTGGAGTAGTTTAGTAAATCCTATTTATGATGCTCATACTATTGAATCAATTCTTAAAGAAAAATATAATTTTCAGGTAGAAGTGGTGGAGAATGCCACATACGAGGAGATGTCGGAAAAATTGGCGGATTACAACGAAAGAAAATTTAACGTCCAAGATCAATTGATGGTCTTCTTTGCTGGCCATGGCTCTTTCGATGATGTGTTAGGCGAAGGTTCGGTAGTCGCTAGTAATTCACTGCGCAACGATAAAGCAAAAATTACATATCTCTCGCATCCCACGATAAAGAACCGACTTGAAAATATAAAATGCGAACATATCTTTTTAGTGATGGATGTATGTTTTGGTGGCACGCTTGACCCTGTATTGGCAGCTTCGCGCGATGCCTATGAGGAAGCCTCTGATGCAGAGTACCTGGTACGCACCTTATCGAAGCGAACGCGTAAGTATTTGACAAGCGGAGGGAAGGAATATGTATCGGATGGGATTGCAGGAAAACATTCACCTTTTGCAGCCAAGTTTATTCAGGCATTACGGGAAGTGGGTGCTGGAAATGACCGCATCCTTACTCTATATGAATTACGTCCTTATTTTATCAAGTTAGCTACCGAATCTCGTTTCGGAGGATTTGGATCGGATGTAAAAGAAAGTGACTTTGTATTTGTCACTAAGAACTAGTCTTCTCTACATCGTAATTTATAGGATACCTTCAGCGCATAATTCTCAAGTCGAAGTCTGACAGAATTGTCCTGTTTTTTTTGATCCCATCTTAATGGGGATTAGCCGTTTGATAAACCCAAACTTTGGAATTATCTTTCGTACTATGAACACTCGGGTTTTGGTACTTAATCAGGATTCTAGTCCGCTAATGGTTTGCTCGGTGCATCGGGCATTTGTGCTGGTTTACCTGAATAAGAGCGAACTGGTGCAACCTGCCAATGGGTATCGTTTAAATTCGGTTACCCAATCGTTTCCTATGCCTTCGGTTATCCGGTTAAACCGATATGTGAATGCTCCTTATAAGGGTGTAAGCCTCACCCGTCAAAATATTTTTAAGCGCGACAATTTTGAGTGCCAGTATTGCGGAACACGCAGAGATTTAACATTAGATCATGTAATGCCTAGTTCACGTAGCGGTGCTCATACCTGGACTAATCTGGTTGCTGCCTGTAAGCGTTGCAATGCAAAAAAAGGCGACTACACTCCCGAGGAAGCTCAAATGTTTTTGAAGCGCAAACCCTATAAGCCTTCTTATGCGCTTTTCTTGCGCGATGGCAATATTCAACAAACCGAGTGGGACGAGTATTTGGATTAGGTCTACTCCACTTTTGAATTTGAAATAATTTCTTAACTTCATTTATAATTAAGTGCTGTGCGTTCTGTGCGGTTGATTTCAAATCAATAGGTTTGAAAATTTTTTCTAAAAGCGAACTCGTTACTTCTTTGGATTGAATTCAAGTTCTGTAGTACATTAAGTTCAAGATTCCGACATTAAATTATTACACTATGAAAAACTACTTTTTCACAATGTTCCTTGTTGCAAACTTGGTATCCTTTGCCCAAGTACCAGGAACACTTTCATATCAAGGCATCTTGATGCAAAACGATGGCATCACTCCTTTGACAGACGGAACCCATAGTATAGTATTTAGCTTTTATAATGTAGGTTCAGGTGGCTCTTCACTTTTTACGAGAACCATTTCGGTGACAACCTCAAGAGGCTTATATACGTGTATCATTGGAGGAGGAACGGCCCCCAATGCCCCGTTCAACTCAACTGAAATGAATCAGATTGGCTCACAACAAATTTATATTGGGATCAAAGTGGATGCTGGTATCGAGCTTTTGCCCCGTGCCCAACTCACTACATCGGCCTATACTTATCAGGCTCAAAGTGCATACAGTATGACAAATGGATTTGTAGGCGGATCTACAGAAATAAACACAAGCGGAAACATAAGTACAACGGGATTTACCAAACATGGTGAAGAGTCTGTGGCTGTCAAGACCTGTTTGATAACTGGCACAACATCAGGTAGCCAGGGAAGTTACAAAGATTTTACATTATGTGGAGGTATAACTCTATCTAAGATTCTTTCGATTAGCGTTGTTGTAACAAATGCAAATGCAAATTTGGTTCCACCAAGTCTTGAATTTACTAGCACTCAATCTTCATTTTATTGGTATGTTATTGACCCTAATATATTAAGGATTCGGAATGGTGAATCCCCAACGAGCGCTGATGTTTTAAATAAGGCATTCAAGGCGTACGTCACATACATAGAGTGATGAGAAAAGTAGCTCATAAACGTAGCGCTACAAGTATTTGGAATATTTCAGCCTCACTTGTGAATTTGAAATAATTTCTTAACTTCATTTAATAATTAAGTCCTGTGCGGTGATTTCAAATCGATTGGTTTGATAAGGCATTCTAAAAGCGAACTCGTTACTTCTTTGGATTGAATTCAAGGTTCTTAGTACGATAGATTCAAAATTTGAGCTGGCATAAATCATTTCAGTATGAAAAACTGCTTTTTCGCAATGTTCTTTGTTGTGGTAAATCTGGTGTCCTTTGCGCAGGTGCCGGGTACACTTTCCTACCAAGGCATTTTAATGCAGAATGATGGGATCACGCCTCTTGCCGATGGCGCGCACAGCATTGTGTTTGATTTTTACACAGCTTCAACCGGAGGCACTTTGGTGACTAGCAGAACGGTTCCTGTAATGACTACGAAAGGACTTTTTACATGCATACTGGGCGATGGTGGCTCAGGAGGTGCAGCCTTACCTGCTTCTCTTGGCACTCAACAAATTTTTATTGAAATAAAAGTGGATGGCGGGGCTCCACTGGCACCGCGTGCACAATTAACACCTTCTCTTTATGCCTTTCAGGCGCAAAGCACTTACACTATTTCGGATGATGCGGTAACAACATCTAAGATTTTAGATGGTACGATTGTTAACGCAGATATTAATAGCGGTGCAGCAATTAACGATACTAAACTGGCGACTATAAGCACAGCCGGTAAAGTTTCGGGTGGCGCTATAAATTCAGGAACGATTGGAGGCTCAACCATAATAAATACAACAGGCACCATTACGGGAGTGTCCTTTAGCGGGAATGGAACAGGGCTTACAAACGTAAACGCCACTTCAATTACTGACGGCACTATTATCAATGCTGATATCAACGCCAGCGCAGCCATAGTTGATACTAAACTTGCAACCATAACTACTGCTGGTAAGGTTTCAAATAGCGCGACAACTGCAACCAGCACAAATACAAACAATGCAATCGTGGCACGAGATGCAAGCGGAAATTTCAGCACAGGAGTTATAACGGGAAGTGATTACGAATTCAGCACTTTAAAAACCTGTTATTACTCTATCGCACCGGATGAATTTGTTAGTTCAAGTGTTACGTGGGTTATTGATGGGCCAGCCCCATCTTATGGTCATCTCGCAACGGCAGGTACCGACACAAACATTTATGCAAACTTACACCTTCCTCAAAGTGCTAATATTACTGAAGTGCGATTGTACTATGTGGATAATTCATCGACTGACTTAGAGATCACGTTGAGACGAAAGTCGATTGATGGTTTAGTTACCGATATATTTGGAGCCGGTACTATAACCACACAGAACAATACTTCACCCAATCAAATATCTTTTAACCCTGCCCCAATAGACCCTGTTGAAAATGCAAACTTCAGATATGGAATTTTATTGGAGACAAGCGGGTCACAAGTGTTGATCTACAATGTAAGGATAACTTATACGATGAGCAAAGTAGGCAATTGAGTCAGTTGTGCAATTGATTCTTTTATTATTACAGGCAAAGAAGTAGATATAGAAAAGAGCATAGAAGCAAAATTGACAACATATTGACAAAAAAATAAATTAATTGTAAATGATCATATCAATACGATCCAAATAATTTTCTATGAAGCCCATTAAAGTTATCATTTTATTTATTTGCCTTGGCCATTTGAGCTTTGCCCAAGTACCTGGCACTCTTAGTTATCAGGGTATTTTAATGCAAAGCGATGGAATTACTCCTTTGACAGACGGAGCTCATAGTATAGTATTTAGTTTTTATAATGTAGGCTCAGGTGGTTCCGCACTTTTTACGAGAACCATTTCGGTTACTACCTCAAGAGGTTTATACACTTGTATTATTGGAGGAGGTACAGGTGCTAATGCTCAATTCAATGCAACACAAATGAACCAGATTGGTTCGCAACAAGTATTCATTGGGATGACAGTAGATGGTGGAAGTGAGCTTTCGCCAAGGGCGCAGTTAACTACCAACCCATATTCACTAAGAGCAGAAAGTATCACCAACACAGCTAATCCAACTGGAGGAAATGTTTCCTTTTGGGGAGCTAACAACACAATGAGTTGGGATGTAGGATTGTTTTGGGACAATTCAAACAAGAGATTGGGAATTGGTACAGCAACACCGGTAGGCCTTCTTGATATAAAGGGAACCATTGGAAACCTACGGGTATTTGACTACACGCTTCAATTTACTCGCCCTGGGACCAATTATTTTCATGCAACCAGTCCTGGAGGAAAATTTTTCTTTACTGTGAATGGTAACGTAGATACAAATCCTACAATGGTAGTTGATAACACAGGTGTTAGTGTTAATGGGGGACTTTCTTCTACGGGAGGAATCGTTGGTACAGGCTTGTCAACAGGAAATCATTACATTCTTGGAAGTCTAAGCCCTACCAGTGCGGAAGGAGCACCTGGCTCAGAGTCGGCAATAACAATTAGGCGGAACGGCACAGGAGGTGTGAAAAACTCAAATACTGCAGAAATAAAAGTATCCACATGGGAAAGTGGAATTAGCGGTAGAACTAGCATGGAGTTTTGGCTCTCAGGATTGCCAAATAATGAAAATAGCTTTGGTTCGTTTGGAGAAGTGCCGGTTTTAGTTTTGCATGGTGATGACCTCGGAGGCACATCTAATCAAGGACGGGTGGGGATAGGTACACTTGCAACAAGTGCAACCCTTTCAGTAAATGGTGATGCCAATAAAATTGGAGGTGGCACTTGGGGTGTTTTCTCAGATCAAAGATTAAAATCTGACATAAGACCATTTAATGATGGTCTTAATGTTCTAATGAGAATAAAGCCGAAATATTTTAAATATAATGGATTAGGCGCATTCAAAGCTAGTGAGCATGATGAAATTGGAATCATTGCTCAGGAGATTCAACCTATAGCTCCATATATGATAACTGAGGTCTATCAAAAACTCACGAAAGAAGATAAAGAGGAGACAGGTTTATTAATTTATGATGGTGGTTCCTCGCTCATCTATGTAATGGTAAATGCTATCAAAGAACAACAAACTCAAATTGAAGAACTTAAGTCTGCCAATAAGAATTTGGAAAAACGAATAGCATCTCTTGAAAGGAATGAAAATAAATCTGTTGCTAAACAATTAACTGCATCTAAATCTGAAAAGTAAAAGTAAATGCGCCTGGGATTAATATATTGTTTTATTCTTACAATCATTGGCTCTGCTAATTGTCAAGTTATCAAATTCCAATCCGCTGGAAATGGAGGCGCGGTAACTTCATCGAATGGAACTATTGTTCATTCAGGATATGTTGGTGCAGCTGTTTCTCAAGGGGCAGGTGCCAATAACCAGGCAGGTTTCTTTTTTGGTAGCGTTGATTACCGTCCAGCCGTCCAAGCATCTACAATTTCCTTTTCTGGTATTACTACAAATCAATTAACACTAAACTTCACCCGAGGCAATGGGGATAGAAGGATAGTAGTTGCCAAGGCCGGAAGTGCTGTAAATGCTGTGCCTGCAGCAGGTACAACGTATACTGCAAATGCTGCTTTCGGTAGTGGCGCACAAATTATTGCCGGCAACTATGTTTTGTTTGATGGCGGTGTAAGTGATGCAAATAGTGTTTTGGTAACGGGGCTCAACTTGAATACTACTGTTTACCATTTCAAAGTGTTTGAATATAATGGAAAGTATGCCGCTAACACTAGTAACATTGTATATCAACCCAATGATGCAGTTTTAAATCCATTAGCCTCTCCACCAACTGTGGCTTCATCAGCAAACTCTTTCTCGAACATAAAGAAAAACGAGATGACGCTAACCTGGGCGAATGGAAATGGTACCACTCGATTGTTGGTTGCTAAATCTGGCGTTGCGGTGGATGCCATTCTGGTTAATGGACAGACCTATACGGCAAACCCTGCATTTGGTGCGGGTACGCCCGTTGGCACAGGTAATTTTGTAGTCTATAGCGGCTCAGGTACCAGTACTACGATAACAGGCCTTTCGGCAAATACCCTATATCACTATAAATTGATTGAATTTAATGGAAGTAGTGGTAGCACGAGTTATGGAGTTAGTGCGCTTGCAAATAAGATTACTACTACGGTTGAACCAACTGCCACAACGGCTACAGCTATTGCTCAAACAGGGTTTAACGCAAACTGGAATGTAGTTACGGGAGCTACAGATTACTATTTAGATGTATCGACCAATAACTTCTCAACGTATACCACCGGATTTCAAAACCTGCTTGTGCCTGGGACTGGGCTTACCAAGACAGTGGCTGGGCTTTCTCCTGGAACTAATTATCAATTTAGAGTTCGCGCATTAAATTCCTCCGGACAGTCTGATAATTCGAATGTGATTTCTGTACTAACGGTATCAGCAACACCTTTACCTGCAGCATCCAATTTCAGTCAAAGCGGATTTAGAATTAGTTGGCCCACCATTCCAACGGCAATTGATTACTCCGTAGATGTATCGCAAGATAATTTCAGTACTTTATTAACAGGATATCCAAAAACAATCACCGCATTATTTCATGATGTAAGCGATCTTACTGATGGAACAAATTATCAATATCGGGTGCGCTCACGCAATGCTTCTGGCACTTCTCCGAGTTCTGCCGACCAAACTCAGATTACAATTCCTGCTAATCCGGTTTCAAAAGCTTTTTCAAATGAGACGGCTACTTCCTTTATCGCTAATTGGGATGTTGTTGAGGGTGCCGCTGGATATGAATTGGATGTAACCTTGGATTTTGAAAATTTTAACACGTTTGTAAGTGGATATGAGGCGAAGCCAGTTCCTGCTGCCGGTGACTTCAACGTAACTGGCCTCACGGCAAGTAACACCTATCGCTATCGCGTGCGCTCGTATAACTCAGCGGGTGTTTCAGGAAATTCGCTTCCTAAATTGGCGATAACAAAAAACTCAGATGGCACGGGTGGCAGCATAATTCCCACAGTAAGTCTTGTTGAAAATCAAAATTCACAAACTATGGTCAAGGCCTCAACCGGTGGTGGCTTTGGTACACTGAAAATTACCCTTAATCATAGAAAGATAACAGAAGCAACCTTTACAGCTGAGCCCGAGGTAACACTGACCGGAGCTAGTCATGAGGCAACCATAAGCCCCGCTTTTCTCGATGAAATTGGGATGGAATACTTCTTTACCGTAACAGATGGACTTGATAAAACTGCTCAAAGCAGCAAGGGCTATGTTTATAAGATTATTCCCTCACAGAGTATTCCCGCTCTTACCGCAGGAGGCACTGTTTCATCCTACCGAATTATTTCTGTGCCGCTTAAGTTAGAGTCAACCGATATACGGGATGTATTTGCAACCCTTATATCGAATTACGGAGGTTACAATAAAGAAAAGTGGCGATTGCTTAGATATCAAAATGGAAAGAATACTGATTTTGATGGACTCACAAGTTTGGGACAAGGAAAGGGCTATTGGTTCAACAGTCTTGAAACAGTTGAAATAAAAGTCGCGGGTCAGGCCATTGCGGCTAATCAGACTACTCCCTTTTTGTTACAACTTGAAAAGGGTTGGAATCAAGTAGGAAACCCTTTCTTGTTTAATATAGATTGGGATGATATCCGCACCGCCAATCCCACAGCCGATGTAGATCTCGACTATCTGGTGTTTGATCCGGCAGCGGCAGGATTTAAGAAATCAAACTCCCTGGTCTCCTGGGCAGGCGGGTTTATATATGCAAACTCCAGTTTGACATTACAGATTCCTGTTACCCTAAAAAATACAGCCGGTGGTAGAAAGTATAACGCAACTGATTTGATAGATTATTCAATTGATCAACCCAATTGGTTTATGCCAATTAGATTAAGTCAGGGTGATGGTGTGAATGACTATATCGGTTTTGGTATGCACCCGGAGGCTAAGGTAACGAAGGATCATTTTGATGGACAAACCGTGCCGCGCTTTATCAAATACCTCGAACTGAATTCGTATCACAGTGACGAATTCACACCTAAGTTCTCGCGCGATGTTGTGCCAACATCCAATGCCTTCACCTGGATCTATACGTTTGAATCAAATTTTGATGGACAAGAAGCAAGATTGGAATGGAACAATGAATTGCTTGGTGATAATACGGCACAACTTTTTTTATACGACACTGAAGCGGGGGAGCTGATTAACATGAAGAAGAGTTCTTCTTATTCATTTAAATCATCAAAAGCCAGAGACTTTAAATTCATATTTAGTTCGGACGATAAATCATTGCTGCCAGAAGTAGATGTAGTGGGTAAAGCTTTTCCAAATCCATTCACGTCATCGGTCACAATACCATTTATCATAAGCACAGGCAAACACGTGCAAATTGTGATGTATGATTTAATGGGTAAAAAAATCAAGAACCTCGCAGGTGATCAATTTAGTCAAGGTTACCATGAAGTAGTTTGGGACGGTACTGATTTTCAAAATAATCGGGCTGCGCAGGGAATGTATCTCTATGAAATGATAACGGAAGGTAAGCGAATGATTGGAAGAATTATTTTACAATAACGAGTATGGTTTTTAATAACGGGAGTTACGGCAAACAATACTTTAAATGTCAGGCTGAGTTTATCGAAGCCTATTTAAAGCTTGGACTAAAAGTTTTCGACAACAAAAAGCATGACTTGCATTTCGACATACTCAACGTGACAAGGCTTTTAAAGATGCCGGTTAATAAATATCGAATCCCATTTTTGCTAGCTATTACTTTTTTAAGTTTTGGCCCGATAGGCTTTGCGCAGGATTTCAAAATTAAAAGATTGGAGCAAGTGGGTGAGGTTATTAATTTGTATTACGATCTTTTAGATAGCACAGCCAATTCCACTCGAACCTATTCAATCTTTCTCTATTCTTCGCTCGATAGTTACACGATACCCTTGGCAAAAGTTTCGGGCGATATTGGACAAATTGTGAAGCCTGGCGGCAACCGCAAGATAAGCTGGAGTGCAAAGGAAGAATTAGGTTCTGATTTTGAAGGCAAAGTTGGTTTTGAAGTGCGGGGTAGCGAATTTATTCCATTTCTTAAGTTAGATGGTTTCAGAGGAAAGAAATCCCGGAAGCGAGGAGTGAAAGAAGATGTTACCTGGAGTGGAGGTCGGGCAAATAGTTTGATCAATTTCGAGCTTTATAGAAATGGAAAGTATGTGGCAGCGCCCTATAC
>Ga0154020_10003882_pt1 | contig 17885 bp, 17 predicted proteins | sample Klosneuvirus_201_FD_109709 | JGI IMG/M metagenome (GOLD analysis project Ga0154020, IMG submission 109709) | Active sludge microbial communities from wastewater, Klosterneuburg, Austria - Klosneuvirus_20160825_MG | ecosystem: Engineered > WWTP > Aerobic digester > Activated sludge | place...
GTGTTCGGCGGCGATCGTCCCGTCGTGTTCTTCCGGTCGCCCGAGGGCGCCGACCCGAAGAAGCCCCTGCCGCTGATCGTCGTGCTCCACGGCTACGGCGCGAGCGGCCTCCTGCAGTCGGTGTACTTCCGCCTCGACAAGCTGGTGGACGAGAAGCAGTTCCTCCTCGTCGCGCCCGATGGCTCGTCGAACAAGGGCGGCCCGCGGTTCTGGGCCGCGGTCGACGGCTGCTGCGAGGCCGACGGCAAGAAGGTCGACGACGTGAAGTGGATCAAGGGCCTCGTCGACGAGATCGCGTCGGTGTGGACGGTCGATCCGAAGCGCATCTTCCTCGTCGGTCACTCGAACGGGGGCGCCATGGCCTATCGGCTCGCGTGCGAGCCGAGCCACCCGTTCGCCGCGGCGTTCCTGCTCGCCCCCGCGTTCTTCGAGGCCCACACCGCCTGCGCCCCCACGCAGCCGATCTCGATCCGGCACCTGCACGGCACGGCGGACGAGACGGTGGCCTACGACGGCGGCACCATCGGGCTCCTCGGGCCGACGCTGTCGTTCGTGTCGGCGCCGAAGGCGGTCGCCGCGTTCGCGGCCCACAACGGGTGCGCCGCGACGCCGGACGAGAGCGCGCCGGCGGTCGATCTCGACCTCGACCTCCCCGGTGCGGAGACCAAGCCCGCCCGCTACCTCGGTTGTCGCGACGGCGTGGCGACCGAGCTCTACACGCTCGCGGGGGCCAAGCACGTGCCGCTGAACCTCACGCCGGAGCTCGGCCGCCAGATCTGGAGCTTCTTCGAGGCGCACCCGCGGCGCTAGACGGTGAGGGCGCTAGACGGTGAGGACGCGCACGGTGGGGAAGTACAGGCGAAGCCGCTCGAGGTCCTCGAGGTCGCTGGTGTAGACGACGTCGCCGCGGGATGCGGCCGACGCCATGACGATGGCATCGATCGTCGTCGCCGACGGCACGCTGCCGAGGGCCTCGCCCGCGACCGCGGCGAGTTGTTCCGAGAGCCACTCGATCACCATCCCGCTCCGGACGTGCTCCCGGGCGTCGGTTCGACCTCGCCACCACTCGGCGAGGACCACGGAGGGGACGGTGATGCGGACCTTCGCTTCGCGCGCCGCCCGGTAGACGTTCCAGGCACGTTGCGCGCGGCGCTCCAGCGCGATGAGCACGCCCGTGTCGAACGTGAGCCCCGATGCGGTCACGCGGCCTCGCCGCGCTTTCCGCGCTTGACCTTACGTGCGAGCTGCCAGCCCTCTTCCCACTCCCGTCGGATGGCCTCGGTCTCGGCGCTCGTGGGCTCGGGCCCTCCGTACCACCGCCACGCCCGGTCGAACGCCGCCTGACGGGCCCCCTCTGCGGCGAGCTCCGTCACCAGGGCGGAGACGTTGCCCGCGAACCGCTCGGCCGCGAGGCGCTTGAGCGTGCGCTTGGTCTCGCGATCGACGGAGACGCTGAAGGTCTCGGTCGCTCCCTTGCGGCGGGGCTTCGTCATGCTGAGCAGTGTAGCAGGAAGCTCGGTGTCGCACCTCCTGCGTCCGCGTGGGCAGATTTTCGATCCGAAACCCCCGGTTCTGCGTAACGTTCACGGTTCGAGCGCATGGCCATCGAAGACACCCTGGGCCTCGTGGGCACGACCGTCGGCGACAAGTACGTCGTCGAAGCGTGCGTGGGCGAGGGCGGCTTCGCCGTCGTCTACCGCGCCCAGCACAAGCTCTGGCAGAAGCCGGTCGCGCTCAAGTGCTTCAAGACGATGATGGACGCCTCGCCCGCGCTCCGCGAGCGGCTGCTCAAGGATTTCGTGCAGGAGGGCGCGTTGCTCACGGAGCTGTCGGCGCGCTCGGCGAGCATCGTGCAGGCCCGCGACATCGGCACGCTCACCACGCCCAGCGGCGCGTGGGTGCCGTACATGGTGCTCGAGTGGCTCGAGGGCGCGACCCTGGACGCGCTGCTCGAGGCCGAGGGTGGCGCGCGTCGGCCCTGGTCGCTGGAGCTCACGCTCGCCGTCCTCGAGCCCGTCGCCGAGGGGCTCGACCTCGCGCACCGCAAGAACATCAGCCACCGCGACGTGAAGCCCGCGAACGTCTTCGTCGTGGGCACGCTGCCGCGCCCGACCGACACGTCGCCGTCACCCGAGATGCACGTGAAGCTGCTCGACTTCGGCATCGCCAAGGTCGTGCAGTCGGCCGCCGAGCAGGGGATGACCCAGACCGGTGGGGCCCTCACCTCGTTCACGCCGGCGTACGGCGCGCCGGAGCAGTTCTCCCGCGCGCGGGGGGCGACGGGCCCGTGGACCGACGTCTACGCGCTCGCGCTGATCTTCACCGAGATGCTCGCGGGTCGCGCCGCGCTCGAGGGCGAGGACTTCATCCAGCTCGGCATGGCGACCGCGGATCCCGGCCGTCGCCCCACGCCGCGCACGCTCGGCGCGCAGGTGTCCGACGAAGTCGAGGCGGTCTGCGCGCGTGCGCTGTCCGTGAACCCGACGGAGCGCTTCCCGACCGCCGGAGAGTTCTGGAACGCGCTGCGCGTCGCGGCGGGGCATGCGCCTCGACGCACGATGATCGAGACGGGGCCAGCCCCCTCCGGCCCCTCGGCGCTCGCGCGCACCGAGGTCTCGCCCTCGTCTGCCGCGAGCGCGCGCACCGACGGACGCACGCCACCCGCCGTGACGCACGAGCCGACCGAGGTGAAGCCGCGCTCCAAAGCCCCCCTCCTGATCGGTGGCGTCGTGCTGGTCTCGGCCCTTGCGGGCGGCGCGATCTTCGCGCTCGGGCGGAAGGCCCCGGACGGAGCGCCGGCGCACCACGCAAGCAGCACCGCGTCGAGCGCCGCCACGTCCGCGTCGGTCTCCGCCGCCCCCAAGGGCTGCCCGGCGGGCATGGCCGAGATCCCGACCACCGCGTTCTTCATGGGATCGGACACCGGTGAGGACGAAGAGAAGCCGGCGCACAAGGTCCGCCTCTCGACCTACTGCATGGACCTCACCGAGGTCACCGTCGAGGACTACCTCGCGTGCTCGGACAAGGGCGAGTGCAAGCGGCCGTGGGCGGTCGTCGACTGGCCCGAGATCAAGGACACCGACAAGAAGCTCTACACCCCGCTCTGCAACGTCAACGACCCGGTCGGCAAGGCCAAGCACCCCATCAACTGCGTCGACTGGCAGATGGCGGTCTCCTACTGCGAGTACCGCGGCAAGCGCCTGCCCACGTCGGCCGAGTGGGAGCTCGCGGCGCGTGGCCCCGAGGGCCGCACGTATCCGTGGGGCGACGAGCTGCCGGACGAGACGCGGCTCAACGCCTGCGGCAAGGAGTGCGTCGCCTGGGGCAAGACCAAGGGCGTGCCGATGACGCCGATGTTCGCGGGCGACGACCACTTCGTGCACACCGCGCCCGTAGGCTCGTTCCCCAAGGGCGCTTCGAAGTTCGGGCTGCAGGACGTCGTGGGCAACGTCTGGGAGTGGACGGCCGACTTCGACGGCAAGTACACCGCCGAGGAGCAGAAGGACCCGAAGGGCCCCACCACCGGCACCGAGCGCGTCGTGCGCGGCGGCGCGTGGAACGGCTCGTTCGCGTCCTGGCTGCGGCCGAGCGCGCGCTACAGCTTCCCTGCGGAGACCAAGAGCCACGTGGTCGGCCTCCGCTGCGCGGCCACCCTCGGCGCCCCGGCCAGCGCGACGAAGAAACCGTGATTCGAGCGAAACCGCCGCGGCAGGCGGGCGTATCCACCCACGAACCCGCCGCGAGACGCGGCGAACACGAGGAGACACGGAACATGAACGAGACGAAGCACGGCGTTGTGGGACAGACCTCGATGCGTACGGCGATCCTGGCGATGGCGGCAGCCGCGTTCGGCGTGGGCGTCGCGGCCTGTGGCGGCGAGCAGCCCGCCGCGAAGAGCGCGAACGAGGTCCCCGCGGCCGGTGCGGGCTCCGCCGAGCACGGGTGCGGCGCCAAGAAGGACGGCAGCTGCGGCGCCAAGAAGGAAGGCAGCTGCGGCGCGAAGAAGGACGGCAGCTGCGGCGCCAAGAAGGAAGGCAGCTGCGGCGCCAAGAAGGAGGGCACGACGGAGCCGGCCCCCACGACGACGGCGGCACCGGCCACCACCACGATGGCCGCTCCGGCCACGACCACGGCGCCCGCGCCGTCCACCTCGGCGAAGCCGGCGGCCAAGCCCCCGGCGCCCGTCGCCAAGCCCGGCGGCGCCGAGGCAGGCTGCGGCGCGGGTGGTTGCGCGGCCAAGAAGAAGAAGTGAACGGAGCGAGCCGCGGCGAGCGCAGTGAACGGCGGCCGCCTCCACGGGCGGCCGCTCCAGGAAGAAACGCCGGCTGAAGCCATGGAAAAGGTGCAGGGGGTCGGCCTCGGGTTGCGGTTCGCGCTGGTCGACGAGATCCTCGCGCGGACCCCGGCCGACCTCCCCGCGCTGCAGTGGCTCGAGTGCCACCCCGAGAACTACATGCGCCGCGGAGGAGCCTTCCCCGCGGCGCTCGAGCATTGCCGCGAGCGGTATGCGTTCGCGACGCACGGGCTCTGCATGTCGCTCGGCGGCGTCGACCCGCTCTCGGCGCCCTACCTCGACACGCTGCGCTCGTTCCTGCGCACGATCGAGGCCCCCTGGCACTCGGACCACCTGTGCTTCTCGGTCGCGCACGGCGCGGCCACGCACGATCTGTTGCCCGTGCCCATGAACGAGGACACGGTGCACCACTTCGCGGCGCGCATCCGCGAGGCCCAGGATCGCATCGGGGTGCGCCTCGCGGTCGAGAACGTGAGCGCCTACGTGATCCCGCCGAACACCACCCTCGACGAGGGCACGTTCGTGCGGGCGATCTGCGAGGAGGCGGACTGCGCGTTGATGCTCGACGTGAACAACGTCTGGGTGAACGCGCAGAACCACGGCCTCGACGCGCGCGCCATCCTCGCCGCGATGCCTCTCGACCGGGTGGTCCAGATGCACGTGGCCGGCCACTTCTACGAAGAACCCGACTTCATCATCGACACCCACAGCGAGCCGATCTGCGAGGGCGTCTACGACCTGCTCGCCTGGACGCTCGAGCGCACGGGGCAGGTGCCGATCCTCCTCGAGCGCGACGACGATTTTCCCCCGTTCGACGAGCTCTACGCGGAGCTCGTGCGGCTCGACGCGATCCACCGCGCGGCTCCGGTGAAGGGCGCGGCGCGATGACCTGGCTCGACGACTACCAGCGCGACTTCATCCGGTCGCTCTTCGCGCGGGACGCGGAGCCGCACCTCGCGCGGCTCGGGCCAGCGCGGTTCCGGGTCTACCGCAGGATGGTGCGGCGTCGGCTCCGCGACCTCATCGAGTTCGCGCTGCCACGGTACGTCCGGGTCCTCGGGCCGGCCGGCTTCGAGGAGGTGACCGCGGCGTGGTTCGACGAGGCGCCCCCGACCTCACCGTTCCTCCGCGACGTGGTGGGCGAGCACGAGCGCTGGCTCGAGGCGCGCGGCGGGTTTCCGGGCACGCCGGCCTACACCCTCGATCTCGCCCGCTACGAGGCCGCGTTGCGCGAGGTCGAGTGGCTCGCCGAGGAGGTCCCCACCGGCCCGACCGCGCCGGGAGAGCTCTCGATGGAGCGCCCGGTCGTGCTGCACCCCGCGCACCGCCTGGTCGCGCTCGGTCACGCGGTGCACCGGCTGACGGCGGAGCAAGACCACGTGGTCGGGGACGCGCCCGCGGGGGCCTTCGAGCTCCTCGTCTACCGCGACCCCGAGAGCCACGAGCCGCGCGTGCTCGAGCTCGACGCGTTCGCGGCGCGACTGCTCGTGGAGGCGCCGCGACTGCCGCTGGTCGAGGCCGCGCGCGCCGCGGCGGTCGTGGCGGGCCTCGCGATCGACGGCGCCTTCGTCGCGACGTTCACGGACCTCGTGGCCGACCTCACGGCGCGGGGCGTGTTGCTCGGTTCGCGTCCCGACGCATGACCGTGCGTGGCCTCGCGGTGCTCGCGTGCCTCCTGGTCGGGTGCGCCCGTCGCGACGATCCACAGCCATTGGTTCCTGCGAGCGACAGCGCGCCCCTCGACAGCGTGCGCTACCCGATCGCGGCGGCCGGGACGGTCACGGTGCAGATCGACGCGCCGCTCGAGAAGTTCCAGGGCAGAGCCACGCTGCTCTCGGGCCACCTCGACCTCGACGTGCGCGATCTCACACGGGCCCGCGGCGAGATCGTCGCCGATCTCGACGCGTTCACCACCCAGACGTTCGGCGTGGCCGCGGACGACGCCAAGCAGACCGAGCACGCGCGCGACTGGCTCGAGCTCGGGCCCACGGTCGACGCGAAGCGTCGCGAGGAGCTCCGCTTCGCGCGGTTCGTCCTCGAGGCGGTGCAGTCGGCGAGCGTGAAGAGCCTCGCCGAGGCGAAGGAGGAGGGCGGGGCGCGTGTGGTGGACTTCACGGTGCGAGGGCAGCTGCGCATCCACGGCCGCAGCGCCGCCAAGATCGTCGAGATCCGGGTGGTGTTCCGGGGACCGCCCGACGCCCCCACGGAGCTCGCCGTCACGACGCGCGCACCGCTGGTCGCGAGCCTGATCGAGCACGCGGTCGAGCCGCGCGATCACCTCGGGAAGTTCCTGCGGGGCGCGTTCGAGACTTTTGGCAAGAAGCTCGACGACAAGGTGCAGATCTCGGTGTCCGCGCGGGCGATCCGGCCGTCACGGTGAGAAACTCGACGCGAACCGCAGGCCGGACCAAGATGCACCCGGTGCAGCGAAGGGTCGCGAGCCTCGGCCTCCTCCTGGGCGCGCTCGGCTGCGGGGGCGGTCGTGCGGGCACCCACGCCGAGCACGGGCTCGGCGCCTCGCCCGCGATCGAGCTCGCGCTGGTGGTCGCACCCACGGACACCGGGCTGTCTTTCACGCTCTCCGCGGAGGGCGCCCTGCCGCGCCGCTGGGTGCTGCAGAAGCGCTGGGCCGGCGAAGAAGAGGTGCTCGGGCACCTGACCGGCCCGACGATCGAGGGCTGCGGCAAGACCGTCACGCCGCCGCGCGAGGACCTCGGCACCCACGTAGGCTGGTCGCTCGCGGAGCGCTGCCGCAGCGTGAAGCTCCGCTGGCAGGTGAAGAGCCCGAAGCCGGGCGCGCTCTCGTGGGGCTGGGAGTTCGACCCGGTCGCGACCGACGGCCTGCGCACGGCGATCGCCGAGAGCACGCTCGTGTTGCCCGACGTGCCCGACGACACGCGGGTCCGGATCGAGGTGGGCTTCGCGGGGGTCCCGGCGGGGCAAGAGGCGCTGTGGTCGCTCGGCCCCGGCCCGCACACGACGACGACGCGGGCGGCGCGCCACGCCTACTTCGCGATCGGTCGCTTCGCGAGCGCCACCGACACGGCGCAGCAGCTCACCCTCGAGGCGCGGTTCGCCGAGGGCCACTTCGACGTGCCGGCGGCGCGGCGCGACCTCGGCAAGCTGCTCGCGGCCGAGGCGAAGATCTTCGCGCCCGACCGCCCCGAGACGCTGCGCGTGCTCGTCGTGCCGATGCCCCACGACGAAGACGCCGACGATCACGGCACTTCGCTGACGGGTTCGGCGATCCTGTGGATGGATGGCGGCCTCAAGTGGGGCGAGGCGCAGGCGCGGCTCGCGGCCCACGAGATGTTCCACCTGTATCTCGGCCAGATCATCGACCGCGGCGGCGACGAGCCCGACGAGCGCACCTACTGGTTCTCGGAGGGGTTCACCGAGCACTACACCGACGTGGTGATGGCCCGCGCGAAGGTCTACGATGCGCAGGGGTGGCTCGAGATGCTGCGCCTCCGGGTGCGGCGCTACCACCAGCACCCGCAGTGCGAGACCCCGAACGACAAGGCCGAGATGCGCTGGGGCGGGGCGGCGATCCAGCTGCCGTACCTGCGCGGATCGATGGTGGCCGCCTACGTCGATGCGGCGATGCGCCGCGCCAGCGGTGGCAAACGGTCGCTCGACGATTTGATGCGGACCCTGCTCGGGCGGGCCCGGCGCCACGAGGCACCGCTCGACTCGGAGCGCATGCTCGGGGTGATCGCCGCCGAGGCCGGCAAGGAGGTGGCCGCAACGGTCCGGGCCGTGGCGCTCGGCGGCCAGCGCCTGACGCTGCCCAAGGACGCCTTCGGGCCGTGCGTGGTGGTCACGGGGGAAGGGGACAAGCAGGACGTGGTCGCGGCCCCGGGGGTCGACCTCGCGAAGTGCTTCGCCAGCCTCTGACCCCCGCGGCGGCCGCCCGCAAGCCGCCACTCCCACTTCGGGCGTCATCCTGATACAACTGCGGCGGTGCTGATCGAGGCGGGCAAGGAGTGGGTCGTCGACGCGACGGGGTGTGAGGCATCCTCCCTCCGCGACCTCCCACGGCTGAAGGACATCGTTGCGCTCCTCGTGTCGGAGCTGCGGCTCTCCGTGGTGGGCACGCCGCAGTGGCACGTGTTCCCGGGCGAAGCCGGGGTCACCGGGCTCCTGTTGCTCGCCGAGTCGCACGTGGCGCTGCACACGTTCCCCGAGCTCGGGCTCGCCACCTTCAACCTCTACTGCTGTCGCCCGCGGGCCCCGTGGCCGTGGGAGCAGCGCCTGTCGTCGCTCCTCGGGGCCAAGGCCGTGACCGTTCGCTCCTTCGATCGGGGCGAGGCCGCGCGCACCACACCCGTGGAGACCAACGTCTCGGTCGTCACCGACTCGGAGGGTACGTGACCGTCAACTGCCCGAACTGCGGCGGCCCCGTCGAGTTCAAGGCTGGCTCGTCGATCCTGGTGCAGTGCCCGCACTGCTCGTTCGGCGTCGTCCGCTCGGACCGCGACATCCGCTCCGTCGGCCTCATCGCCGACCTCGCGAAGACCGACTCGCCGCTCTACATCGGCCTCCACGGCAACTTCCGCGGCATCCCGTACACCATCGTCGGCCGCCAGCAGCTCGACCACGGGCAGGGCCCCTGGGACGAGTGGTACTGCGCGTTCACCGACGGCCGCTGGGGCTGGCTCGCCGAGGCGCAGGGCCGCTACTACTTCACCTTCGCGGTGCAGCCGCCGCCGATCCCCTACGACCACGCGGTCCTCGGGCACCGGATCGACGTCGCCGGCCAGCCGTTCACCGTCGCCGAGAAGGGCTCGGGCCAGTTCGTCACCTTCGAGGGCGAGCTGCCGGCGGTGAGCACGCCGGGCGAGTATTTCGGCTACATCGACATCAGCGGCCCGAACAACACGTTCGGCACCCTCGACTACGGGCAGGGCAGCGGTCACGCGCCCGAGGCCGCGTACGTCGGCTACGTCGTGCCGTTCCCGGAGCTCGGCCTCCCCATCGATCCGGCGGCCAAGCGGCTCGCGGCGATGATGGGCAGCACCGACGGGCAGCCCACCGAGGGCAACTCCCTCAAGTGCCCGAACTGCGGCGGCAACCTCGAGTGCAAGGCGCCCGGCGTCAGCAAGCGCATCGCCTGCCCCTACTGCAACTCGCTGCTCGACGCCTCGCACGGGCCCCTGCAGTGGCTCGAGGTCCTCAACCAGCAGCAGACGATCCCCAAGATCCCCATCGGCGCCAAGGGCCGCCTCGACGGCATCCTCAAGGAGTCCGTCGTCACGGGCGAGGCTCCCACCGAGTGGATCAACATCGGGTACATGACCAAGGCGTGCGAGGTCGACGGCGCCTGGTACCACTGGGACGAGTACCTGCTCTACCACCAGACCAAGGGCTTCCGCTTCCTCACCGAGGAGAACGGCCACTGGAACGTGGTGGTGCCGATCGAGGTCGGCTCCGTGCAGGTCGGCGCGGTGTTCGACAAGTTCGCCACCTGGCACGGCACCCAGTTCCAGAAGTTCTCCGAGGTCGAGGCCGTCGTCACCCGCGTGCTCGGCGAGTTCTACTGGGAGGTCACCATCGGCGAGGAGTCGATGGCGTCCACGTTCATCCACCCGCCGAAAGGCCTCGCGCTGCACAAGGAGCTCGAGGGCGATGGCGACCGCGAGGAGATCAACTGGTCCGTCGGCCACTACGTCGACGGCAAGGAGCTCTGGAAGGCCTTCTCGGTGCCGGGCACCCCGCCCGTGCCGTACGGCGTCTGCGCGAACCAGCCGTCGACCGCCAAGGAGAGCGCCAAGGCCATCGGCCTCATGAGCCTCGGCATGATCGCGGCGTGGGTCGTCTGCCTGATCCTCGCCGTCGGCTCGGCGAAGGAGAAGAAGGTCTACGACGAGACCATCGACCTCCCGCTCCCGAAGGAAGACGTGGTCGAGAGCTACGAGCCGGGCGAGAAGGCCGAGAAGCCCGAGTCCGCGTTCTTCTCCGAGCCGTTCAAGATACCGGTCGGCAGCAACGTCGAGGTCACGGTCTCGACCGAGGTGCAGAACAGCTACCTCTGGGTCGGCATGGCCCTCATCCACGAGAAGACGGGCAAGGTCATCGAGCTCGAGGCCGAGCCGAACTTCTACAACGGCGTCGACGACGGCGAGAGCTGGAGCGAGGGCAGCAAGTCGGTGAAGGTGTCGGCGGGCGGGCTCGATCCCGGCACCTACGTCCTGCGCCTGCAGCCCGTCGGCGAGCCCGAGGCGCAGTGCGAGTCGCCCATCGGAGCGACCGGGGTGAAGCGTTGCGCGAGCGCGTTCCGCGTGACGATCGTCAACGACATCGCGATCGTGTGGCCTGGCATCCTGGCGTTCCTGTTCATCATCGCGTTCCCGATCATCGCGCTCATCCGGATGGTCACGTCCGAGAACAAGCGCTGGGAAGAATCCAACGTGGGGAGATGAGACGATGGTCGGAAGAATCATCTATGGCGTGGTCGGTGGCGGCTCGCTCTTGCTCTGGGTGGTCGCGTCGCAGGCCGGTTGGGGCGCGGGCGAGGCCAAGACCTACCAACTCGATCCCTCCGTCCGGCAGTCGCCCGGCGGCTACCGCAGCTTCTTCTTCTGGCACTCCGGCTATCAAGCCGGAAAGTAGCGCGAACTGACCCGAACGTGACCTGGGACGCGATCGTCGTCGGGGTCGGCGGGCTCGGCGCGGCGGCCGTCGACCACCTCGCGGCGCGTGGGCTGCGGGTGCTCGGCCTCGAGCGCACCACGGTGCCCAACGCGCTCGGGAGCTCGCACGGGCGCACGCGGGTGATCCGCAAGGCGTACTTCGAGGACCCGCGTTACGTGCCGCTCCTCGAGCGGGCGTATCCCCTGTGGGAGGCCCTCGAGCGCGACGCGGGCGTGTCGCTGTTGCGCCGGACGGGGTGTCTCGAGCTCGGGCCCCGTGGGAATGCGTGCATCGAGGGGCTGCTCGCGTGCGCGAAGCAGCACGGCCTGCCGCACGAGGTGCTGACGGCGGACGAGGTGCGGGCGAGGTACCCCGCGTTCGCACCGGGCTCCGAGGACATCGCGGTGTTCGAGGCCGACGGTGGGGTGCTGCAGGTCGAGGCCTGCACGCGCGCGCACGCCGATCGGGCGCGGCGCCGGGGCGCGGAGATCCGGGAGGGGGTGCGCGTCGCGTCGATCGACCCCGAACGAGCCACGGTCACGCTGGAGGACGGGACGCAGCTGTCGGCGGGCCACCTGATCGTCACCGCGGGCGCGTGGTTGCCGACGCTGCTTCCAGCGTTGCCGATCACCGTGGAGCGACAGGTGCAGCTCTGGTTCTCGCCGCCGCGCGACCTCGGCGCGTTCCCCGCGTTCATCCACTTCACGGAGGCCGGGAATTTCTACGGGATCCCCGGCGAAGACGCCGCGGCGCCGATCAAGGTCTGCCGGCACCACGGCGGTCGCGCGACGACCGCCGACACGCTCGACCGCGCGTGCGACGACGCAGACGAGGTGGTGGTCCGCGGGCACCTGCGCCGGCACCTCCCGCGGCTCGACGGCGCGCGGGTCGACGCCGCCGTGTGTATGTACGCGAACACGCCGGACGAGAACTTCCTCGTCGGCGTGCTGCCCACAGCGGCGCGTACGATCGTGGTCGGGGGTGGCTCGGGGCACGCCTACAAGATGGCGAGCGTCCTCGGCGAGGTGGCGGCGGATCTGGTCACCGAGGGCCGCTCGCGCTTCGACCTCGGCTTGTTCTCCCTCGAAAGGTCCGGACGATGGGCGCGATGATCCACAACGACGTGTTGCGCAGCGTCCGCTACATGCTCAACGTCTACGACGACACGCTGGTGTCGATGATCCGGCTCGGCGGCGGCGAGGCCACGATCGACGACGTGCGCGCGTGGCTCGAGCGCGAGGACGCGCCGGGATACCGCGCCTGCCCCGACTGGATCATGGGGGCGTTCCTCGACGGCCTGATCATCCACCGCCGCGGGCCGCGCGAGCCGGACCCGAACCGCCCGGTCGACCCCGTCGTGAACAACAACACCGTGCTCAAGAAGCTGCGGGTCGCCTTCGAGCTGCGCGAAGAGCACCTCGTCGAGCTGATGACGGCGGCCGGGTTCCAGGTGTCGCGGCCGGAGATGAGCGCGCTGTTCCGCAACCCGAACCACCCGAACTACCGGGCCTGCGGCGACCAGTTCCTGCGCAACTTCCTCAAGAGCCTGACGGCTCGGGTGCGTGCGGCGAAGCCGGGCTGATCGGTCAGGGGGCGCGTTCGCAGATCGCCGACATCACCTGGTCGCAGCTGCGGTCGGCCCAGCGGCCGCCGCCGACGACGGCGACGATCATGCGGGCGCACGCGCCGCTGCCGTTGGGCTCGCCGGTGTTCCAGTTGTCGAACGTGGCCGCCTCGCCGGTCGACCACTTGAACGAGGCCTTGGCGCTCGGGTCCGTCGCCTTGCGCGAGAGGCCGATCCACCGGTCGCTCGCGCCGACGCCCGAGGCGTAGTTGGTCTGCACGAAGCTCTGCTCGCCGTCGCTCGTGATGGCCACGAGGTGGGTGTTGCCGCCCGCCGCGACACAGGCCGCCTCGGAGGCCGCCCAGTTGCGCGCGGTCTCGAGCCGGAAGTAGCAGTGCCCGTTGTAGACCTTCGCCCCGGGCTCGGTGCAGGGGAGGCCCGCGTCGGTGCTGGTGTCGGGGACCGTGCCCGTGTCGGTCGCGGTGCCGGTGTCGGTCGCGGAGCCGGTGTCCGTCGTCGTGGTGCCCGTATCGGTGGCGGTGCCGTCCGGCGCCGTGCCCGTGTCGGTCGCGGTGCCGTCGGGCGCGGTGCCGGTGTCGTCCGCGCCGTCGGTCGACGTGCCCGTGTCGGTCGTCGCCGCGCCGGTGTCGTCGGCGCTGGTCTCGCTCCCGGTCTCGTCCTCGGGGCCCGTGAAGCTCGCGTCGGAGCCTCCACAACCAGCGAAGAGGGCACAGACGACGAGCGAGGGAAGGAAGGTGCGCATCTGCCGATTCTAGCAAGCAGGCGTGCACTTTCGTCAGGTGCCGCGCTCCCTACATCGACCTCATCGCGGCCCGGACCGGCACGGGCAACCGATAGCCGGTCTTGCGCGCCCGTCGTTGCCCGGCGCGTCGCTCGTCGTGCAGCTGCGCGAGGAACTCGTCGAAATCCACCTGCATCGTGTGTCGGCGGCTCGCGACGTACCGCGCGAACATCTTCGACCGCTCGCGCTCCATGTCCCGCTTCATCTCGGTGGCCGCGGGCAGGGGGCTCTCGCCACGGAGCCAGTCGGCGATCCACTTCGCCTGCGCCTCCGCGAGCGGCATGATCGCGCCGAGCGGCTGGTAGAGCCCGACGAAGGCGAGCCCCGGCTCGTCCGGGTGGAACGTGCGCCGGTAGAGCGGAAAATCGTTGTCCCTGGCCGCGAGCCACGCCGGATCGAAGAACGGGAAGGTGACCTTGTAGCCCGTGCACCACACGATGGCGTCCACGTCCTCGACCGTGCCGTCGACGAACCGCACGCGGCTCCCCTCGAGGCGCTCGAGGTTGGGCTTCGGGGTCACGTCGCCGCGACCGAGCTTGGCGAGCAGCTCGCTCGAGATGGTGGGGTGCGCCTCGCCGAGCCGGTGGTCGGGCTCGGGCAGGCCGTAGCGCTTCATGTCGCCGACCGTGAGCCGCAGCACCGCCTCGCCGAACGCCTGCTTGACGCGGAACGGCACCCAGCTGGGCAGCGGCACCGACTGGTCGAGCGGCTTGCCGAGCAGGTAGTGCGGGATCACCCACGCGCCGCGGCGCATCGAGAGGAACACCTTCTCGGCGACCCCCTTGCGGCCGAGCTCGCACGCGATGTCCATCGCGCTGTTGCCCATGCCGACCACGACGACGCGCTTGCCGACGAGGTCGTGGGGGTGGCTCGGGTCGACGTAGTGGTGCGAGTGGAACTGCGCGCCGTCGAAGCTGCCGGGGAACGGCGGCGTCGGCAGGCTCGGGTCCCAGTGGTGGCCGTTGGCGACGATGACCGCGTCGTAGTGGCGCACGCGCCCGTCCTCGAGCGTCACCCGGAAGCAGCCGTCCTCGCGCGCGACGTTGGCGACGCCGGTCTCGAACGAGATGCGGCTCCGGAGGCCGAAGTGGTCGATGTACCTGTCGAAGTACTTCGCGACGAGCTCGTGGTGGGCGAAGTCGGGGTAGTCGCGCGGCATGGGGAAATCCGCGTACTGCATGCGGTCGCGCGAGGTGTTGATGTGCAGCGAGCGATACGCCGACGACATCCCGTTCTTGTTGCCGAACACCCAGTTGCCGCCGACGCGGTCGCTCTTCTCGAAGCAGTCGAAGGGCACGCCGGCGTCGGCCAGCGCCTTGATCACCGGCAGGCCGCTCGAGCCGGCGCCGACGATGCAGGTCCGCGGGAGCGGCATCACCGCACCCCCGCGCGCGCGGTGTAGTCGCCGCTCGTGATGTGGGTGCCGCGGGGCGGGCCGTTCCAGAGCCAGGAGAACGCGCGCGAGCCGTCGGCCAGCGTGAGCTCGGTGCGGGTGAACAGATGCGGGTGGCCCTCGAACTCGTCGAGCTGGGCGAGGCGCGCGTCGTCCACGGCGTAGAGCTCGCCGTGCACCACGCCCCGGCCGAGGCGCATGCCGGGGTAGGGGCCCATGTCGAGCAGCTCGTACCCGATCGCCCGCGCCGGGCCGAGAAGCAGCGCGCCCGCGATCTGCCCGTGGTTTCGCTCACCCCGCCGCAGCGTCCCGTAGACGAAGACCCGGTTCACGCGGGGATGTTAGCGCGGGTCGGCCTTTGATATGAGGCCCCCCGTGAGCGAAGACGAACAGGCGCCCGTCGAAGAGGCGCCGCTGCACGCGCCGAACAGCGAACATTCCACCGCCGGTGGAGCTTCGCAGGGGGCGCCCCGCCGCATCTGGGGGCCGCCGCAGCGGGACGAGGCCTCGCAGAAGAAGGCCGAGGCCGACGGTCGTCGAGAGGCCGAGGGGCCCTCCAAGACCACCGCCACCCTGCTCCTCGTCACGGTGCTGGTCATCGCGACCTGCGGCCTCGTCTACGAGCTCCTCGCCTCCACCCTCGCGAGCTTCGTCCTCGGCGACGCGGTCATGCAGTACTCGACCGTCATCGGCGTCTACCTGAGCGCGATGGGCGTCGGCGCGTGGCTCTCGGGCTACGTCGTCGACGACGTGGCCAAGCGCTTCGTCGACATCGAGATCGCCGTCGCCCTGGTCGGCGGCGCCTCGGCCCCCATCTTGTTCTTCGCCTTCGCGCACCTCTCGTGGTTCCGCGTGGTGCTCTACGGCGTGGTCGCGCTGGTCGGCATGCTGGTCGGCATGGAGATCCCGCTGCTCCTGCGCATCCTGCGCGCGCGCTACGCGTTCAAGGATCTCGTGGCGCGGGTGCTCACCGTGGACTACCTCGGCGCGCTCGTCGGCTCCCTGGCCTTCCCCATCTTCTTCGTCCCCAAGCTCGGCCTCGTGCGTACGAGCCTGGTCATCGGCGGCATCAACGCGGTCACCGCGCTCGCCTCCACCTACCTCCTCGACGACGAGATCAAGAAGACCCTCGGGCTCCGTCTCCGCGCCCTCGCGGTCCTCGTCGCGCTCGGCGTGGGCGTGGTGGCGGCCGATCGCCTCACGCTGCTCGCCGAGGAGGGCCTCTTCGCCGACGAGATCATCTACGCCAAGCAGACCCCTTACCAGCGCATCGTCATCACCCGCGGCCGGGCGAGCTTCCAGCTGTTCCTGAACGGGAACCTGCAGTTCTCCAGCGCCGACGAGTACCGCTACCACGAGGCGCTGATCTGGCCGGCGATCGCCGCGCGGGTCGAGGCCGGCGACCCGGTCAAGCGCGTGCTGGTCCTCGGTGGTGGCGACGGCCTCGGCCTCCGCGAGCTCCTCAAGACCCCAGGGCTCGAGGCGGTCACGCTGGTCGACCTCGACCCCTTCATGACCCACCTCGCGCGCTCGCAGCCGCTGCTCAGCGCGCTCAACGAGGGCGCGTTCTCCGACCCGCGCGTCACCATCGTGAACGACGACGCCTACGTCTGGCTCGGCGCCCCGAAGAACGCGGGCCAGAAGTTCGACGTCATCATCGCCGACTTCCCCGACCCGAACCACTACGCCCTCGGCAAGCTGTACACGACCCGCATGTACGCGCTCATGAAGCAGCACATGCTCGAGCGCGCGGTGCTCGCCGTGCAGTCCACCTCGCCGCTGTTCGCCCGCAAGTCCTTCTGGTGCATCGCCCGCACCATGGAGCGCGCGGGGCTCGCCGTCGCGCCCTACCACGTGTTCGTCCCCTCGTTCGGCGAGTGGGGCTACGTGCTCGCCCGCGAGGGCAGCATCACGCCGCCGTCCAGGCTGCCGCCGCTGGCCAAGCCGCTGCGCTACCTCGACGACCCGACCCTGCGGGCGCTGTTCGTGCTGTCCCGCGACATGCAGTCGCTCGACGTCGAGGTCAACCGGCTCGACAACCAGGTGCTCGTTCACTACTACGAGGCAGAGTGGAAGCGGTATCTGTGATCGAACGCCTCGTCGGGAGGCGCCCGGCCCCGGCCCAGCGCCCGACGCGCTGGTGGCTCGACACGCTGCGGCGACGCCGCGAGCGCATGTACGAAGAGAAGCTCGATCTCTCGACCCCGATCGTCTGGGAGTCGGAGGCCGAGCAGCGCGCCGCCATCGCGTTCTTCAACGCGGCCTTCCGCGCCGAGGAGTCCGGCCTCAAGCAGGCCCACGAGCTCGCGGGCGTGGTCGAGCGCTGGGACCCGGAGCTCGCCGAGTGCCTGCGCCTCTACGGCGACGAAGAGGGCTGGCATCGCGAGCTGCTCACCGAGTTCCTCGCGTACCTCGGCGGCCAGGTCAAGCCGATGGGCAAGGTCACCGGCACGTTCTACCGGCTCTACGGGCGCGCCGAGCGCATGGACACCATCGTCCTCACGAACCTCATGTTCGAGACGATCGGCTCCACCACCTACCGCCTCGCCCTGCGGCGCGCGCGCCACCCGGCCGTGCGGTCCATGCTCACGATCCTCACGCGGGACGAGTCGTTCCACGTGCCGCTCAACGTGCACTTCCTCCGCGAGCTGCTCGCCCACGAGCGCGCGCAGCACGGCCTCGCCGCGACCCTCCTCGCCAAGGGGCGCCTGCAGGGGCTCTACCACCTGCTCTTCGTGTCGCTGCTCGGCAGCGCCTGGGCCAGCCGCCGGCGCGCGCTCGAGTTCGACAAGATCCCGTTCCCCGTGCTGTCGAAGGCCTACGCCGAGCAGCTCGCGCGCCTGTTCCTCCACGAGCACGACCTCGGCCTGCGCCCGCCTTCGGTGCTCCTCGCCGCCATGGGCTTCGAGCGCAAGCAGCTCCGTACCGGCGACTCCGCGGTCAGCGTCGAGGCCGCCGAGGCCGCGGCCGACCGCACCCAGGTCCAGGTCACGGCGCTCTAGGGGCACGTCGAGATGCCCACCCGACGCGACGTGCTCGCGACGTTCCTCGGGGCGGCGTTCGCCGGCGTCGCGTGCAAGAGCAAGGCGCCGGTCGGTCACTATCATGGGGAGCTCTTCGGCCCGCGCTTCGATCGCGGTCACAAGCTCCGCGACCCGAAGGAGCTCGCGGCCACGCTGGCCCGCACCGATCTGCCCGA
>Ga0154020_10003883_pt1 | contig 17880 bp, 17 predicted proteins | sample Klosneuvirus_201_FD_109709 | JGI IMG/M metagenome (GOLD analysis project Ga0154020, IMG submission 109709) | Active sludge microbial communities from wastewater, Klosterneuburg, Austria - Klosneuvirus_20160825_MG | ecosystem: Engineered > WWTP > Aerobic digester > Activated sludge | place...
TCGGGCAAGCGCGGCGTGGCTGGCTGGAGAAACACAATGTACTGAATACCCGTTCGCTGAAGGAACTGCGATTGCTGATCAATCGTACGATGTCATCAATACGCTAAGAATAAGGAGCAAACCATGATTTTCGCCGACCGTATAGCAGCTGCCGAGAAACTGGCGAAAGTGCTTGCTGAGTATCATGATAAGAATCCGCTGGTGCTGGCTATTCCCAGAGGTGCTGTGCCGATGGCCAAGGTAATTGCTGAACAATTGAATGGCGGGATGGATGTGGTGCTGGTGCGCAAATTGCGTGCGCCGGGAAATCCCGAGTTTGCCATCGGGTCTGTTGATGAAAGCGGTTGGGTTTATCTGACCGAGTATGCCGGGCGGGCGGGCGCTGATCAGGATTACATCAATCAAGAAGTATCTGCGCAGCTGGAAACCATCCGGCAGCGGCGCGCGCAATATACGCCTATGCACCCGCCGGTTGATCCCGCTGGACGGATTGTCATCGTTATTGATGACGGGCTGGCCACTGGCTCAACGATGATTGCCGCACTGCATGCATTACGTAACAAAAAACCGGCAGAATTGATTTGTGCCGTGCCCGTTGCGCCGCCGGAGACATTGCGGAAACTGGAGGGGAAGGCAGATCGAATCGTGTGCTTGTCCTCTCCTGATAATTTCTATGCGGTAGGGCAGTTTTACGGGGATTTTCCGCAGGTGACTGATGAGGAAGTGATTGCTTGCCTTGCTGATGCAACTGGGCCGGCGATGGACTAATTGTGTATTCTGTTGTTTAAAGGTGCCCTAAAATTAATAACGAGGAGATTGCCATGATACGAAACCCGATTGATATAGCTAGCCGTGTCAGCCCTAATTTATCCGCGCTCATTGAAAATCGCGTGAATAAATCAGAACTTGAACAGGAGATAACGCTCGCCAGTGTTCGTGATTTTGTGACCGGTCTGCTTAGTAATGCATTTACTGAAACAGAGCAACTGCACCATTTTGATATTAATGAATCACTGCTGGATGAATTGAATGCATTGATCGAGGAATTTGGCGAGTCGGCATTAGCCATTGACTTTGTACAGGAGAATGCCAGTGAGCCTTTATCACGAGTGATTGATGCCGTGATTAATGACAGGGATCAAGAAAGTCCGCCGACACTCGAAGCTGTAAGAAATGCGATGATTTCTGGCTTGTTAGCAAATTTGGTGGGCGCTGGTGTTTTGGATGAGGATGAAGATGATGTCTTGCTTGCAGAAATTGATGCGCTGATCAATAGGCATGGTGCCGATGCCCTGGCAGAAGAGTTTATACGTTACGAATAAAATAATCGCTCAATGCTTTTTTGTTGCAACAGTCATATTTCTGAGTAAAAATGAACCTTAGCATCGATTCTCAATCGAATTGCTTAATGGCTTCGGCTTTTTTTATTTATCTCTATTGACCTATGTACCTCGATAAAATTTACGTATTGCAAACGGGTGTGAGCCTTAAAATTTCGACCAGTGCTTTGCAAGAATTGATTGCAAATGCAATCGGTAAACAAAAGATTCCTGAACTCGAAAGCTTGCACAGCCTGTCGGATTTATGTGCTTATCTGTCGGTTGTGGTCAGTGAAGGTGCGGAAGATTTAATCAACAGACGGCAGCGTTGGATAGATCAAAAAATAAAAGCAGACTTAATCGCAGGGCGGCCGGTTCCATTCAACAACTTTTGCAATCTTTTCTGGCGCAATCTCGATGAAGATGATCCGGATGGCGACGAATGGCAGCAGTTGTTGGCAAGTGACCGATTTTATTCTCAATTGACCATGCTGCTGAACAAGTTGCGCATTGCTGAGCGCAGTCTGCAGCAATACAAGGGAGAAGTTCCTGATTGGTATCTTGGTTCGGCTTAGCGGGTGACCACTTCATTAAGTTCGGTTTCTTCAGTCCGCGTATAGGGTGCAATCGTTATTGCGCTAGAGGGAAACATCCGGCGCAATGCGTACGCTATTTCTGCTTTACATTATGCCTTGTGACGGGAGCACTGAGTCAGCAAAATTCACCAAGGCACAATCTGCCCATCAAACGCATAAAACTTACCGGAGTCCGAAAATTTCAAATTGCTGATAACGCGGCGCATGCCGGTGACACTTTGCTCAGTCGAAATCAATCCATTCGGACCACCCATATCGGTTCTGACCCATCCCGGATGGAGTAGCACAGCGGTAATCTGGCTTGAACTCAAATCAATCGACAGGCTTTTCATCACGATATTGACTGCCGACTTGCTGGAACGGTAGATGTAGCTCCCGCCGCCACGATTGTCTGCGATGCTGCCCATTTTGCTGGTGATGGTGATGATGGTTTTCTGCTGGCTTCTGGAAATCTGCTGGATAAAAGCTTCGGCCATTTTCAGCGGCGCCATGGTATTGACCGCAAAGGCATAGTCCCATGCGGCATAATCCGTTTTTCCGAAAGTATCACCGTGCTCTGGCGGATAGACACCGGCATTGTTGATGAGTAAATCAATCGTCTGAGTTGATAATGCTTGAGATAATTGTTCAATTTGCTGGTGATTGGCTACATCCAACGGGTGAACAGTGATCTGGTCTGGATAGTGTGTAGCCAAATGATTCAACGCCTCTGCTGTTGCCGGATTACGGCAAGCTGCAAAAACACGCCAGCCATCTTTGACATACTGCCGGACAAACTCAAGTCCGATGCCTCGATTTGTTCCTGTAATTAATGCTGTTCTCATGTCCTTTCCTTATAATTATTCGATATTCTGTGTTTTGTCGCTGAAGTCCAAGCTTCACGGGCGCCTATTTTACAATGCTTGATAACCTCTCATGAGACTGTTGCAAAATGATGGTATCAAGCTTCCCTGTTTTTGCGCAGCATCCAGCAAAAACTGATAACATCAGCGCAGTCTGAAGATGTAAATCCGAGAGAGTTGCCCTCCATGCTGAGTTACCGACACGCCTTTCATGCAGGCAATCACGCCGATGTCCTGAAACATTTGATCGAAGTACAATTGTTGCGCTATCTGATGCAGAAAGATAAGCCGTTCTGGTATATCGATACCCATGCTGGCGCAGGCTGCTATGCGCTCGACCGTGGCTTTGCCGCACAGAATGCGGAGTACGAGAACGGCATCGCGCGCTTGTGGAATCGTGACGATCTGCCGGATGTGCTGGCCGATTATGTGTCGTTGGTGAAAAACATCAATCCGGACAAGCAGATGAAGCTGTATCCCGGTTCGCCCTTATTCGCAATGCACTTGTTACGCGAACAGGATCGGTTGCGGTTGTTCGAACTGCATCCGGCGGATAGCGAGATCCTTCAGCAAAACTTCGCCGCCGAGGATGCGCGGGTAAAAGTGCAGCGTGCCGATGGTTTCGGTGCGATGAAAGCACTGTTGCCCCCGCCACCACGCCGCGCGCTGGTATTGATCGACCCGCCTTACGAAGATAAACAGGATTATCGTCGCGTCTTATCGGCACTGGGCGAAGGCCTGAAGCGATTTTCCAACGGCATATATGCGGTATGGTACCCACAGTTGCAGCGCATTGAGGCAAAGCAATTGCCCGAGCAGCTCAAGCGGTTACCCGTGAAGAGTTGGCTGCATATCGAACTCAGTGTGCAGGCACCGGACAAAGGCGGCTTCGGTATGCATGGCAGCGGCATGTTTGTGTTCAATCCACCGTGGACGCTTTATGGGGTATTGCAAGCGGTGATGCCTTATCTCGTCAAGCAACTGGCGCAGGATACGCAAGCAAATTTCATTCTTGAAAAGCGCGAATAGAATCCTCATTCAGACAATCCTGGCTTACCTGTATGACTGGTAGAGAAAATTAAAATGCCTTGAATATCATGCGGCGCTGCGCTAGGCTATGAATTTTTTGCAGCGTTGCATATCCGGCAAACTCCTTAGATACTGACGTTGTCAAAGTAACCCTAACAATACCTATTGTAAAACCATGATTGAAATCATTGCTGCATTTGCCCGGTGGTCACAACTGGCTGCCAACCTGATTTTGTTTGGAAGCTGCGTTTTTTTCGCTATTATCGGGCAGCAAAGAACGGTATTTGAGTCGCCGTGGGTTATCCGGCTGGAAAGGGGGCTTCCGGGGATGGCTGGGGTGATCTTGCTGGGACTCGTGGGTATTTTGGCTACAACAACGAGTGAAGCAACCGCGAATATAGCCAATTTCTGGAACCCGGCAGCCTGGCTGGAAGTTGTGCTGCAGACACAAATTGGGCATATCTGGGTGGCTCGTGCATTGCTGGCATGCATGTTATTCGGTGTCATTCTGTTTTTTCAGCATATTCGGCGGGAACGGTGGCATTATTTTTCATGTGCTGTTGTCGCGTCGCTTCCTCTGATAGCAGGCACGCTCATGAGTCATACCAGCGCGGATGAGATGTCGTTTAAGGCAGTAGCGCCTTATGCGTTGCATATCTTGTTGGCTGGCGTGTGGTTTGGCGCATTACCGGCCTTTTTGTTTATTTTGTATAGCAATCATAACGAACCGGGTATTCCATCCAATGTGGCAACCTTAAACTATTTGAAGAAATTCTCGGCGGTTGCATTACCCGTGATGTTGTTGCTGGTGGTGACTGGTTTGATTGTTACCGATCGTTTGGTGGAGACCTTTTATCACACGCTGGTTTCCAGTTCTTATGGTTGGTTATTGATTGGTAAACTGAGTTTTTTGGCAATCATTCTGGTAATTGCCTATCAGGTGCGTAATAAGTGGCTTCCAATGCTTACTGATGGAGATACACAACAAAACAGTGAGAGTGTTATCCATTTAAAGAAATGGGTTGGCATCGAATTTATTCTGGCGTTATTACTGATACTTCTTGCAACTATCCTGGCTAATACGCTTCCTGCCAAGCATACGTTGATCGAGAACTGGCCTTATCCGTTTCGTTTTTCGATAAATGCGACATGGGATGAACCGAATGTGCAGGAAATGGTGTGGTCGGGCGTTGTGCTGTTTTTTGTAGCACTGGGTACGGTTTGGTTGGGTGCAAAAAATAACTGGAATAGAATGAAAAGAATCCTGGTTCCGGGTTTACTGGGGATCAGTTCGATGGCGATCGCCCTGCCGCCTTTGACCATCGAGGCTTATCCTGAAACGTATCTGAAACCAACCGTGCCTTTCGATGCGATTTCAATATCGAATGGATTTCAGTTGTTTACGCAACATTGTGTGAATTGTCATGGCCCGCAAGGCAAAGGAACTGGCGCTGTCATCGATCCGGAGGTCAGAGATCCAACGGATCTGTTGACCGGGCAGCATACGGCGAAATATACAGTGGGTAACGTTTTTCACCAGCTATCGCAGGGTATTCCGGGTACAAAAATGCCTGGCTTTGCTGCATCTTTGACTGAAGAAGACCGCTGGGATCTCATCAATTTTCTCCACGCGTTGTCGCGCGGTTTTGATGCGCGCCTGCTGGGCAGCATGATTGTTCCAGAGACTCCGGCGATTGCATCACCGGTATTTAATTATTCTGCGAGTGATGGTTCCGATGGTAATTTAAAGGATTTCCGCTTGCAGAAGAATGTGGTTCTGGTGTTATTCTCTTGGCCACAATCGAAGGAACGTTTTTTTCAATTGGCTGCAGCTTATGACAGAATCAAGGCGCTTAACACTGAGATTCTGGCGGTTCCAATTCATGCGCTGAATGAACAGGAATTGCAGCAAGTTGTCAGTATTGTTCCATTTCCAGTAGTCACTGAAGGATGGTCGGAAATCAAAGACACCTACTGGTTATACCGGCGTGTCAGGACGGTTCCCGATCTGTCGAGAAAAGGCATGTTTCCGGGACATATGGAGTTTGTAACCGATCGCTTCGGATACTTGCGTGCGCGATGGGTAGCCCAGTTTGAAGGATTCGGCTGGCAAAATATCGATGCGCTGACATTACAATTGACTCAACTCAACAAAGAAGGCGAAATTATGCCGCCGCCCGGTGATCATGCGCATTGATGCGCTGCACTGAGAATCAACGGGGACTGGAAACTACACAAGCGAAGAAAAAATACCACCTTATTATTTAAGTTGGTCATTCTTCTAAGCACGTTTTATAATCCGCACACAAAACAGTAAACCTAATCTTCCGGGGCAATCAGTGGGAAAGTTTATGACCGAGAACTGCTTCTAATAAGAGCATGAATCCAAATCTGCATCAGCTACAACCTTATCCTTTTCAGAAACTGCGTTTACTATTAGAGGGTGTGATACGCAATGCTGCGTTAAATCCAATTGATTTGCAGATTGGTGAGCCTAAGCATGCGACACCTGATTTTATTCGTCAGGCGATGATAGATAACCTGGATGGTTTATCCATTTATCCGACAACGCTGGGAACGCCAGCGCTGAGGAACAGCATCGCAGCTTGGATCAAACGACGCTTTAATCTGCCCGGTATCAATCCGGGTACCGAGATCATTCCCGTCAACGGCAGCCGTGAGGCGTTATTTTCTTTTGCGCAGGCGGTAATTGATACCAGCGCCAGCCATCCGGCGGTGGTTTGTCCCAATCCGTTTTATCAGATTTACGAAGGTGCTGCGCTATTGGCAGGCGCTACCCCTTATTTTATAAATACGTTGCCAGAAAATCATTTCAAACTGGATTATTCACAATTGACCGATGAAGTATGGTCACGCACGCAATTGATTTATGTGTGCTCGCCCAATAATCCAACAGGCGGTGTAATGCAGCTGAATGAATGGCGGGAATTGTTTGCGTTGTCTGATCGTTATGGTTTTGTGATTGCTTCGGATGAATGTTATTCGGAAATATATTTTGATGAGGCAGATCCGCCTTTAGGGGCATTGGATGCCGCGCAGCAATTGGGTCGTTCTGGTTTCCCGCGCTTGGTGGCGTTCAATAGCCTGTCGAAACGTTCGAATGTGCCGGGGTTGCGTTCTGGTTATGTGGCCGGAGATGCCACATTATTAGAAAAATTCCTGCTGTATCGGACTTATCATGGCTCTGCGATGAATCCCGCCGCTCAAGCGGCGAGTGCCGCAGCGTGGAGCGATGAAGCGCATGTGGTGGAGAATCGTCGTTTGTATGCGCAAAAATTTTCTTCGTCGATAGCATTGTTGTCAGATGCAATGACGGTGCAGATGCCGGATGCTGGTTTTTATTTGTGGATTAAAACACCGGTCAGTGATACTGAATTCACCAAACGGCTTTATCAAGATTATAATGTCACGGTGTTGCCGGGCAGTTATCTGGCACGTGATGCGCATGGCATGAATCCGGGAAAAGATTATGTGCGGATTGCGCTGGTTGCTTCACCGCAGGAATGTATCGAGGCCATGAATAGAATCAAGAGGTTGGTGATTCAACTGAGCTGAATTTAAATTATTAGGAAAAATTATGAATGAATTGAAAAGCATCATTGAAGAAGCTTTTGATCGCCGTGCTGATATTACGCCGCGCAATGTCGATGCCAATCTGAAGGAATCTATCGCGCAAGTGCTCAATATGCTGGATGGTGGCAAACTGCGTGTGGCTGAGAAAGTCAATGGCGATTGGGTGACGCATCAGTGGATCAAGAAAGCGGTGCTGCTGTCATTTCGTATCGAAGACAATAGTTTTATCAAAGGCGGTTTTTCCAATTATTTTGACAAAGTGCCGTCAAAATTTGCTGATTACAGTTCCAGAGATTTTCGTGACGGCGGTTTTCGTGTCGTGCCTCCTGCAGCTGTACGTAAAGGTTCATTTATTGCCAGCAATGTGGTACTGATGCCGTCTTATGTCAATATCGGTGCATATGTTGATGAAGGGACCATGGTCGATACCTGGGCAACGGTAGGCTCCTGTGCGCAAATTGGCAAGAATGTGCATTTATCCGGTGGTGTTGGCATTGGGGGTGTATTGGAACCGGTTCAGGCAAATCCTACGATTATTGAGGATAACTGTTTTATCGGGGCACGTTCAGAAGTTGTGGAAGGCGTGATTGTCGGTGAGAATTCAGTGATTTCCATGGGCGTATATATTGGCCAGAGTACAAAAATTTATAATCGCGAAACGGGGGAAGTCAGTTATGGCCGTATTCCGCCGGGATCTGTTGTTGTGTCAGGTAACTTGCCGGCTGAGAATGGAAAATACAGTCTGTACTGTGCAGTGATTGTTAAACAGGTTGATGCCAAGACCCGGTCAAAAACGGGTATTAATGAGTTGCTGCGCGGAATCTGAAATTGTCTGAGAGATACAAATAAAAAATCCCCTTGTGAGGGGATTTTTTATTTGGACTTATGATTATTCTTTGACAATCTGGTTATCCACTTTCTTGACCCCATCAACAATCCATGTGTGCATATTGACACGGGTAAGTTGTTCTTCATTTTTGACCGAGCCACTTAAAACTACATTGCCATCATCGACTTTAATTTCGATATTGGCGCCTTGTAACACAGGATCTGATTGAACGGCTTGGGTGATGCGTGCAAAAACGGTCGAATCATCATAAACAGCTCCTGGTGGTGGTGTGATCCAGGATTCATGTGTTTTTTCTGCATAGTTTTCGCAACTGCTCAGTATGAATAAACACATAAGAAGTACGGGAGAAGTAAATAGTTTATAACGAGTTTGCATAGTGTTTCCTTCCTGTCAATGTTTTTAAAAATTGAATGCGAATGTTGTAATGTAATTGTTCTATTGTGCAGCAGTTCTTTATGACCATCTCTAAAAATACAAATTTTGTTACAACACTTTGTTGCTCGAAAAATGTTTCCTTACATATCAGACATATGCTGCGTCACCATTTTTTGTTCACGCCTCGTTTTGTTTAGAACTTTGAATTTCTAGAGGTGGGCGTCCATGTATGCCCTTATGTTTGTATGTTATTTATTTCTTCTGATATATAGGGAATCATAACGCTACAGGCAGGATATAGACAAGCAGGTGTTATTAAAATGAAGTAATGACAAAGGTTTTCCAAGCACTTAAGGGCAAGTCTGAAAATCCAAAATTCGTCACATCACTTTGTTACTTACAAAAAGTTTCCTTACATATCAGTTATATGCTGCGTCACCATTTTTTTCTCGCGCCTCGTTCTGTTTAGAACTTTGAATTCTTAGAGGCGCCCTTAGAATACTTGTTTCTGGATTGCGGCATGTAAAAAGTGTTGTACTTGAGCGGTCAAATCACCCGTCAGGCAATCAAATTCTTTCACTTCATCAGTTTTCATGCCGCGTAGCCATGTGAGCTGCCGCTTAGCCAATTGACGAGTGGCAGCGATACCCATTTCACGTAATTCAGCGCTGTTTATTTTATTATCCAGGTAAAGGCAGGTTTGGCGATAACCGACACAACGCATCGATGGGAATTCAATATCAAGTGAAAACCGTTGGCGAATGGATTGAACTTCATCAATTAATCCATGGTTCAACATGGCTTCAAAGCGTTCTTCGATGCGCCGGTGTAGTTGACTGCGATCACCGGGGATGAGTGCAATGCTTATTTTCTGGTAAGGAAAGTCCGCTTGCCTGGGAGTTCTGAGAATCTCAGACATCGGTTTCTGGGTCAGATAACATACTTCTAGAGCTCGTTGAATGCGCTGACTATCCGTGGGTTTGATACGTGCTGCGGTTTCCTGATCCAATTCTTCGAGCTTTTGATGCATGGCTGGCCAGCCCAATTCGTTAGCCATGTTTTCAAGCATCAGGCGAAGATTCTTGTCCGCTGAGGGCAATATCGAAAGACCATCCTGCAATGCCCGGAAATAAAGCATGGTGCCGCCTACAAGTAATGGAATTTTATTGCGCTGTGTAATCTCATTCATGACATTTAATGCATCATGACGAAATTGTGCTGCCGAGTAGTGTTGGTTTGGGTCGATTAGATTAATCAGGTGATGAGGTGTTTGGGTTAGGGTTGCTGGATCTGGCTTGGCTGTTCCAATATCTAAATGGCGATAAACCTGAGCGGAATCAACGCTGATAATCTCAACTGGAAAATTTTCAGCAATATCCAGAGCAATTCGACTTTTGCCGCTTGCGGTGGGGCCCATTAAGAAAATAGCGGGTGGTAAGCGCGTTAAATATTGCATTCTGGGTTTTAAATGATGGATGTTGCAAAGTATCAGTCTAATAATGACTCAGTTGATGCTGAGAATGGTTGCAATTTTATATTCAAATAGCCATTGGACAATCAGCAAAACTCGGCTAAACTTCGAAAAATTCAACTTCTTGTGGGACAAGCCATTGAAAATCTTCGCAGCGGTAGTATTTCTTCTAATAGTATATAGCTTGGGATCGGCTCTGTATTATATGTATAAAGATAAAGGTCAATCGACACGCATGGTCAGGTCCTTGGGTATACGTGTTGGTTTGTCGCTTTTTCTGTTTATTGTCATGATGATATCAACCCGTTTAGATATGATGTCTGAATAAAAAACTTTCTCTTGCCAGAAAGTCTTGACGCATGTATTGCGATCAATGCGCTTGAAAAAAGTATCCAAAGATGTGGTTATCATTGGTGCAGGTGCTGCAGGAATGATGTGTGCGATTGAAGCCGGTAAACGGGGTCGCAGTGTAATGCTGGTTGATCATTCCCGCAAGCTGGCAGAGAAAATCCGTATCTCCGGCGGCGGCCGCTGCAATTTTACCAATCGCTATACCAAAGCCGAGAATTTTCTCTCCAACAATCCTCATTTCTGTCGTTCTGCACTTGCCCGATTTACGCCCCAGGATTTTATTGCGTTGCTTGAGAAACAGGGCATTCGCTATCATGAGAAAAAATCAGGACAATTGTTTTGTGATGACAGCGCCCAGCAAATCATTGACATGCTGCAGCGTGAATGCGCAGCGGTTGGCGTGGATTGGCAAATGCCTTCTCAGCTAAAGCAAGTCGAATATCTCCTGGCAGAGAAAGAAACACAACATACCGAGCGGAAATTCATACTGACGACTGAACGCAATACTTTAGAAGCAAGTTCATTGGTAATTGCCACGGGTGGTTTATCCATCCCGCAAATTGGTGCCAGTGCATTCGGTTATCAAATTGCCAGTCAATTTGGTATTCATGTGACCCCTTTACGGCCTGCTTTGGTCGGTTTAACTTTTTCAGGTGGAGATTTTGTCGGCTTTAAAGATATTTCAGGTGTGGCGATGGATGCTGAAGTGAGTTGCGGTGGCACGGCATTCCGTGAAAGCATATTATTTACGCACCGTGGTTTGAGCGGTCCGGCAATTTTACAGATTTCCTCTTTTTGGCAGCCGGGAGAATTCCTCCATATCAATTTGCTACCGCAACAGGATGTGCAACAGATTTTCCAAATGGTTAGACAAAGCGCCATAATGTTACCCAATCTACTGGCGCGCTACTTACCGAAAAGTTTTGTGCAGGCTTGGTGCGCAACCGTGCTCACCCAGTTATTAATTACTGTAAAACCTATGAATCAGTATCGTGATAATGAGTTGCGCCAGATTGCAGACAAGCTCCATGATTGGAAGATTATTCCCACTGGAACAGTGGGTTATAAAAAAGCAGAAGTGACGTTGGGGGGGGTCGATACACATGAATTATCATCCAAAACAATGGAGTCCAAACGCATACCGGGGTTGTATTTTATTGGAGAAGTAGTCGACGTCACTGGTCACTTGGGAGGGTTTAATCTTCAATGGGCCTGGTCCTCCGGTTATGCAGCCGGGCAAGTTGTCTGAATAGATTCATAAGATGTACATTTTAAGATGTACATTGGAAGTCTTAACGCTACTTACTCCCAGATAACAATTGACGTGGTTCTTTCAGAGTCAGCTAATTAAGCTGCTGAGTAGCCTATGATCAACCCACCCTTTATCAAGAGTTGTTACGCTTCTGATTTTGGTGAACGGTTGGGATGGCTCGCCAAGATCTGATAAAACTGCGACTGCACCGTCAAAATTTTGTAAACGAGTATAACCACTTACCGTGATGAGCGTAGGGAGGCTTGCAGCCAGTGCTGATTTCAAACCATTTTCCGAGTCTTCGATGGCGATACATTGTTGCGCGGTTAATTTGAGTTGATTGAGTACCCAGTAATAAATATCGGGTGCCGGTTTTTTCATCGGCACAATATCGCCAGCGCCTATCACGTCGAACCAGTCAATGGATTCTTCACCTAAAGTGGATTTTAGCAGGGCTGTGACATTCTCCATTGTCGTTGTTGTTGCAATCGCGAGTTTTATTTTTTCTTGGCGCAACTCATGGATTAATCGCGAGACACCAGGGCGTAATGGAATGTTGCCGTTTTCCATGAGTGATTCAAAGTATTTGGTTTTGGTTTTGTGTAAACTGATTATCCAGTCCGTCAAATCGTTTTTATTAAGTATGTGCGGAACATATCTTTCTATGTAATAGCGAATTCGTTCTTTCCCGCCGGTGACTTGCAATAGTTCGCCATAAAGGTTGATATCCCAATTCCAGTCGAGACCGAATTGTTTAAATGCAGCATTGAAGGCGAGACGATGACCATCCTGCTCCGTGTCAGCAAGAGTGCCATCAACATCAAAAAGCACGGCTTGAAGTTTATTATCTGTATTCGTCATTTTAATTCTGGTTATTGTTGAACGGATTATAGCTGGCACGTTGCAGGCGATCAATTATGGCAAACCAGCTGGGATGATCAGGCGGTGCCTCTATTATCATATAATCAAATGATGCCTGATCAAAGTGGCGTAATTTTGCATAGAGTTGCTGGCCATAAGTGACTGGATCTGCGGGCATGGAGAATTGTTGTATAAATTGATCCGAAGGTTGTGATTGATTGATACTGGACCATGTGATGGCTAGTATTCGCAGACCTTTTGCAGCCAATGCCAATGCGCGATCCCATATTTGCTCCGTCGAATATATTCTTAATGGTGTTGTGGGCGCATAGTGCGCTGGTAATGATCCGGATGTACGTATTGTTTGGTTTGTGTTGTGCGCTAACATAATCGGACTGTCCAGTACAAGTTCAAGTGCAGATAACGCAATTCCGCCTGGGCGGAGTATCTTGGGTGATCGATCATGAAAACTGATGATTGTACTTTCCAGACCTATTCTACAGGCGCCCCCGTCCAGAATCATATCGACCGTCGAACCCAACTCTTCTCGCACATGTGCCGCTGTGGTAGGACTGATACGCCCGAAACGGTTTGCGGACGGCGCAGCCAGCGCTTTTTTCGGTCCCAATGCTTCAAGTAGAGCCAGCGCAACAGGATGGGCCGGTATGCGCAACCCCACGGTATCCTGCCCGCCGGTCACGCTATCGGGTATGTGGCGGCTGCGTTGCAGAATCAATGTTAGTGGTCCAGGCCAGAAGTGATTGGCAAGTTCCCAGGCAGAATCAGGTATCGCTTGTGCCCAGTAATGTAAATGGGAAATATTTCCGATATGAACGATCAGCGGGTGATTAATCGGCCGCTGTTTTATTGTGTAGATTTTATTAATTGCAACCGGGTTGGTGACATCTGCGCCGAGGCCATAAACCGTTTCAGTAGGAAAAGCCACTGTGCCGCCTTGATGCAATATCTGAGCGGCTGCAGTAATCTGATCATATTGTTCCGGCGCCAGATCTGGTTTTCTTTGCCTGTATTGTGTGTGTTCCATTCGCGTGGTGATATTTATTGGTTTTCGATTCAAACGAAAGTGGTGTTAGGGCTATTCATTTATGTAATCACGGTATGTTGTCATGCCAGTCATAACCCAGCACACCTTGCATCATCCGTACGATATAAAAACTCAGCCAATTCAATACATAATTGCGCCATGTGAAAAAGCTTTTGTGTTCTGGCGTTACAGCGATGGATTCTTCTGCAATCGCGGCTTTTAAACTTGTTCTTAGCTCATGCGCAAATTGATGATCTTCAATAAAGATATTGGCTTCTCTCGCCAGGAGTAAACTGAAAGGATCAATATTGGAAGAGCCCACTGTTGCCCACTGCTGATCAATAACCGCTACTTTGGCATGTAAATAACTGCGCTTATATTCATAAATTTTTATTCCAGCTGCCAACAAATTTTCATACAGTGCCCGGGTTGCATGATACTGCAAACGATATTCAATTTTACCTTGCAATAAAAGCTCAACAGTTACGCCACGTTGAGCGGCATCCTTCAGAGCGCTGCTAAACTTTCTTCCTGGTAGAAAATAAGCATTGGCAATAATAATTTCTGTGTGTGCCTGGTTGATGGCTTCTAAATAAGCGTGCTCGATGCCATGACGATGGCGCCAGTTATCACGAATCAAAAATGCGGCTTTTTGATTCCCGCAAGGTTTGTCCGCCGGTTTTATAGTAACAGGGATTACCCAGCGTTTCTTTAAATGCACCCATGCGACTAACATCCATAAATGCTTCACAGCCTTATGGATTTGAATAAGTAGCGGACCTTTAATAGCAACAACATAATCAAAACGCGGTGTTAGTTTTTCCGGATTATGCTGATCATCAATGATATTGATGCCGCCGACAAAAGCAGTTTGTGCGTCAACAATGACTAATTTGCGATGCATCCGGCGCAGGCGATAGCGGCGGGGCATTGAAAAAATAAATTCAGGCCGGAATATCAGTACCTTCATGCCGGACTGAAGCATGCTGTCAATTTCTTTCCGCGGGAAATCCTGCGAACCGAAACCATCCAGCAGCAGGTGGACAGTCACACCGCGTTGTGCCGCTCGTTTTAAAGCCGCTGAGATTCTGCTGCCAACCGCGTCGTATTCAAAAATATAAGTTTCAATATGTATTTCGATCTGCGCTTTTTCTATTGCCGCTTCCAATTCCGGAAAATACTCATCGCCATTGTGCAGCAGGGTGATTTGATTGTTATCCACAAAATGAAAATTTCTCATGTGCGGGTTGTTAGTGCCGGAAAAATCTTTGCGGGCGTGTAGCTGACGATTTGCTCATTCTCAGGCACTGGTTATATGTGGCTATGAAATCTTCAGCATTCTATCCAATGCCAATTTTGCCAGCTTGGCTTCATCCTGGGGGACCTTGATCTGATTCACGACATTGCCATTGACCAGATTTTCCAATGCCCAAGACAGGTGCTGCGGATCAATTCGTGCCATGGTCGAACACATACAGACCATAGGTGACATAAACTGGACGATCTTTCCTTGGGATTTGAATTCTTCAGTTATCCGGCTAACCAGATTGAGTTCAGTGCCCACCAGCCAGCGCGTGCCACTTTTTGCTTCTGCAATGGTTCTAATGATGTACTCCGTTGAACCGACAAAATCGGAAGCCTTGCAAACTTCGTAACTGCATTCGGGATGAGAAATAACGATGCCATCGGGATGCTGATTACGAAAACGAATGATATGCTGCGGTTGAAACATTTGATGAACAGAGCAATGGCCTTTCCATAATAAAATTTTGGCTTTCTTAATTTGTTCGACGGTTAACCCGCCCATGGGCTCATCAAAATTCCATACCGGCATTTCATCTAATGGAATACCTAATTGATGTCCACTCCAGCGGCCGAGATGCTGATCAGGAAAAAACAAAACTTTTTCCCGTTGGTTGAATGACCATTGCAGAACTTTGCTGGCGTTACTGGATGTGCAAACAATGCCTCCGTGCTCGCCACAGAAAGCCTTGAGATCAGCCGCAGAATTGATATAGGTCACTGGCGTGATCGTTGCATCGGGATCCAGTATTTCCGAAAGCTCCCGCCAGGCACGTTCGACATTGGAAAGATTGGCCATATCAGCCATGGAACAGCCAGCAGCCATATCCGGTAAAATAGCAATTTGTTGCGGGCTGGAGAGGATGTCTGCTACTTCAGCCATAAAATGGACGCCGCAGAAAACCAGGTAATCAGCGTCAGTTTGCGCTGCAAGAAAGGAAAGTTTTAAAGAATCACCGGTCAGATCTGCATGCCGGTATACATCTGCACGTTGATAATGATGCGCCAGAATGACGGCACGTTTTCCCAGAATATTTTTGGCCGCAATAATACGTTGCGCGCACGCTTCATCCTGCAATTGATCATATTGTTCAAATTCAAAGGCTTTTTGATGCATTACGATTCTTTTCTCAATGGTTTGTAAAATGATACGCATTACTACTCTATCCTAAGATATGGATTCGTGCATGAAATTTAAAGGTCCACTGAAAGATGGTGCAGGAATCGATTCGTTAAATGCAGATTGGTGTTCTGTTATAATTTCGAGAAGGGTATTTTTTGATCAATAGGGTTAGATTGATGGCCATGATTATGGGATTAATGAAACGGGCAATATTTATAGATGGTTAATCGCCTACATATCAGCTCTCCTTTGATTCTACTGATTCTTCTGGCTTTATTGACGTTCTGGCTGGATCGGATAACACAGCCATCTGAACAGATTGGAGATAATAATTTGTATGTCAATCCAGACTATATTGTAGAAGACCTGTCCGGTATTCGTATAGATTACGAGCGGGAGATTCAACGTGAGTTCACAGCTGAGAAATTATTTCACTACCTCGATGAAGAAGTTACACAGATGGAGCAAGTAAGTTTTATCAATACCGAGCCGGACAAACCCTTGATGCGATTGCATGCAGATAGAGCTGAAATAAAAAGCAAAGGTAAGAATATTTATTTAATGGGAAATGTGACTGCAATCAGAGGAACTGATGATGAAAAGAGCAAGATCACTTTGATGACTGATTTCTTACATCTTATTCCGGATGAGAATCTGGTTAAGACAGATCAGGCGGTGACTATTACAAGATTGAATACCACGATCCATTCAACCGGTCTCGAATTCAATAATCGTATTGGAGTGATGCAGCTCCTGTCCAAAGTAAAGTCTGTGAATATAAATAAAAAATGAAACTAATTGTCACTTTGGGCTTGCTTGGTTTGTGCTTTATCCAGCCGGTCTGGGCTGAAAGGGCTGATCGTGAAAAACCGATTCATCTGGAAGCTGACCGTGCAACCGTTGAAGATGTGAATCGTAAAGAATCTAACCGAGTCAGTGTGTTTACCGGAAATGTGATCATGACGCAGGGAACTTTGCGGATTAGTGCTGACAAAGTGATTATGAAAGAAGATTTGCAGGGATTCCGGCATGCAACAGCCATTGGAGATCTTGTTAGCTTTCGTCAGAAACGCGATGGTCTGAATGAGTATGTTGAAGGCTGGAGTCAGCGGGCTGAATACGATAGTAAGACGGAAAAAATTGAATTATTCCGACAGGCGCGGCTAAAACGCGGTTCCGATGAAGTGCAGGGCGATTATATTTCCTATGATATGAATAGTGAATTCTTCAAAGTCATTGGCAGCAAGGAACGTGGCGATGAAACAGGTCCTGATAAGCGGGTGCGGATAACTATCCAACCTAAAAATAAATCTGAATAACACAAATAGCAACGCCAGAATAGAAACGGATGTGATTTCAGAGAATGAGCGAATTAACGGCCAGTAATTTAAAAAAACGCTATAAGTCACGCACTGTAGTGCAGGATGTTTCTTTCTCAATCAGCAGCGGCGAGGTGATTGGGTTACTCGGACCCAATGGTGCCGGAAAAACAACCTGCTTCTATATGATCGTCGGCCTGGTACCTCTTGATGGCGGGGGGATACATCTGGATGAGCGAGATTTAAGTCAATTGCCGATTCATCAAAGGGCAAAGCTTGGATTGAGTTATTTGCCCCAAGAAGCATCCATTTTCCGACGGTTGACTGTTGAAGAAAATATTCTTGCGGTATTAGAGTTGCAAGATTTGGATGAAGATACGAAACAGCGGTATTTAGATGACTTATTACACGATTTGCATATTAGTCATTTGCGTAATAATTCAGCAATCAGTTTGTCGGGTGGTGAACGCCGTCGTGTCGAAATAGCGCGTGCACTGGCATCGCAACCACGTTTTATTTTACTGGATGAGCCCTTTGCAGGCGTTGATCCA
>Ga0154020_10003884_pt1 | contig 17879 bp, 9 predicted proteins | sample Klosneuvirus_201_FD_109709 | JGI IMG/M metagenome (GOLD analysis project Ga0154020, IMG submission 109709) | Active sludge microbial communities from wastewater, Klosterneuburg, Austria - Klosneuvirus_20160825_MG | ecosystem: Engineered > WWTP > Aerobic digester > Activated sludge | place...
CGCGCACCTTGATGAGCAGCTCCAGCCCGTCCATCCCCGGCATCTGCCGGTCCAGCACAATGAGGTCCGGGGTGACGTCATTGAGCTTGTGCAGGGCGCCGTCACCGTCATGCGCCACGTCAACCACGTAGCCGCGCTGGGCCAGCGCGCGCTGCACCAGCTCTCCCATCAGGGGTTCGTCATCCACCACCAGCGCGCGCATCCACCCTCCACCGCCGTGGGCCATCCTAGGGGCACCCTCTGGGGTATTTCCAAAATCCCGCTGTGATCTCCTGGCGCCAGGGACCCTTCCGCAGGGCACCATCCACGTCCGGTGGAGGGCCTCCTCCGTTGGCCGCCAACGGTTGTCCCGGCGGAGTGTGGCGGGTTGCCCCTGCGGGGATCACCACAAAATTGTTTCCCAACCTCACGCCACGTCAGGCCTCCGCGCGGACCTTGCGCCCGTCGACAGTGAACCAGCGCCCGGCCCGCAGGTTCTTCGGGATTTCTGGCCTGTTTTGCCCCCTGCGCGGCAACCTGACGCGTCCCAACGGGGCTTTTGGCTACATTTGGATCCCCGCTGCGGAGCGTCATTTGAAACACGCATGTTACAATATGATCCAAAGTAGCGTCATTTGGGAACCATTTGCTCGCGCGGGTGCTTTCTCCAGGCAAAATCGTTGTGGTTCTCGATAAGGTGCCTGGTAGCCCAGTGAACACAAAGGGGGTCCGAGACCCATGCGAAACTTCCGGCAGCATCTTTCTCTCGTGGTCATCAGCAGTGCGCTGATGGCTGCTTCCGCTTGTACCTATACGACGGACGGGAACAACACCTCGTCCAACGGTGGGAGCAACGGGGGCGGTTCCTCCAACGGTGGCCAGGCTTCCAGCAATGGCGGCGGCACCAGCAACCCGGGCGGCACCAGCAACCCCGGCGGTTCCAGCGGCATCCCCGGTGGTTCCAGCGGCATCCCCGGTGGCTCCAGCGGCATCCCTGGCGGCTCCAGCGGTGCGCCGGTGGACTGCAGCGCCACGGTGTTCCGCGGCAACACGTACAACTGCGGAGCCCTGGACCGGTGCACCAACACCGACTTCAACTACGCGTTGGCCTGTTGCTCCTGTGACTCGGCCCTGTGCGAGCCGGATCCCACCTGTCCCGGCCCCGGCTCCAGCAGCGGCGGTGGCGGCTCCAGCGGCGTCATCAACCCCCCGGACGCCGAGAGCTGCATGCGTTGCCACAACGGCGCACCGGCCAATGACTACAGCGGCAACGGCATTGAGAACCCGCATCCTTGGGTCAATGTCCGCTGCTCCCAGTGCCACGGCGGCAACCCCCTGGCTACGGCCAAGGCGGACGCCCACGTCCCCCCCCCGCCCACCATCGGTGACAAGGAGTACCAGCGCTTCAACCCGCATGCGTACTTCAACCGGTTGACCCTCCAGGGCATGGATAAGCAGGCAGACTACCCGGATACTCGGACCGGGGCGTCGGGCACGCTCACGGCCGTGGACTACCTCCAGTTTGTAAACCCCGGTGACCTCCGTGTTGTGAAGGACGGCCGCGCCTGCGGTGCATGCCATGCCGGACATGCATCATGGGCCAAGGGCAGTCCCATCGTCACCGAGGTTGGCTTCTTCTCCAACAGCGCGTACTACGTTGGCTTGGAGAACTCCTTCACGGACCGCCGCGGCACCGCGATTCAGTATGACTACGACACCGCGGCCGACTACTCCTGGCGCGAGTGGATTGACAACGCGTACCAGGCCGGCAGCAGGACGCCCGGTCAGGTGGCGCGCACCAAGGAGATGTACGAAATTGGCCAGCTCAACGGCGAACTTCGTGACAACGCCGACTACTCGGCAGCGCAGTTGGCGGACGACCAGTACGACCCGGCCGTGTTCCCCGCCAAGACGGGCCGCGTGCGGGAAAACACCGCCCTTGGCAAGTTGTTCATGGAGCAGGTGAGCATCACCTGCGGTGACTGCCATGCTGGCGCCGCCGGTGCCAACAACCGCTACGGTGACTTCCGTTCCTCCGGCTGCACCGTGTGTCACATGAACTACTCCTTGGACGGCCGCTCCCGCTCACGTGACTCCAACGTGAACAAGCAGGAGCCGGTCAACCCGGACGCCATCAACGCTGCATTGGCCGAGCGGCCGCACGTGGAGACCCACCAGATCCGCAACGTGGCCAAGATTCTCCCCAACGGCGCGTTCATTCGCGGCGTTGCGGACACGGCTTGCGTGGGCTGCCACCAGGGTTCCAACCGTACCGTGTTGCAGTACTGGGGCATCCGTCTGGACCAGAACCAGGACCTGGCCAACAACTTCCAGTACCCCGCCAACCCGGTGACCTTCACCAACACCGCGCAGGACGAGCGCCTGTTTGACCCCAGCGTCAACAACCAGACGTTCAACGGCCGCAACGCCAACCAGTACATCCTCACTGAGGACTACGACGGCGACAACCGTGACGACACCCCGCCGGACATCCACTACGAGAAGGGCATGGGTTGCATTGACTGCCACGGCAGCCGCGACGTGCATGGCGGTATGGAAGGTGACCCGTCCTCCGGCCAGATTCACAGCCGCATGGACCAGGCGGTCAAGGTCCGCTGTGAGAACTGCCACGGCAAGATTGACTCCTTTGCCCCGACCACCCCGTGCAGCAACTACGCGGGCCAGACCGTGAACTGCGCCAAGGATGAGAACAACAACCCCATCCGCCACGTGTACCGTGATGCGCAGGACAACTTCTGGTTGGTGAGCCGCCTCAACGGCGAGCGCCACTACATCCCGCAGACCAAGGACACCGTCTCCCGCCAGGGCAACAAGCGGCATCCCATCACGCAGCAGCTGCTCTACAATCCCAAGGCGTCCTTCGCCATGGGCCGCGTGGACCAGGATCCCAACAACGGTGCCGGCCCGCTGCAGGCTGACCCCAACCTGGCGTCCAACGGCTTCAGTCACACGGACAACCTGGATTGCGCAGCCTGCCACGCCTCATGGAACAACCAGTGCACCGGTTGCCACTTGCGCACGCAGTATGACGCCAACCCGGCCAACTACTTCTTCTCCAACATCACGGGTGAGCGCATCCTGCTCAAGCAGCAGAACGCAGACTTCACCTACATCAGCCCGCTTCAGATGTACTTGGGCGTGAACAGCAAGGGGAAGATCACCCAGATGAACGGCGGCATGAAGGTGTTCTACGCCTATACGGATTTGGCGAACGCCACCTCCCAGGTCTTCACGTTCTCTGACCGCTCCGGCAACGGGAACAACCCCAACTTCCAGGGCCGCAATGCGCACCCTGCGTTGGGTATGTCCCAGATGTCCGCGCACACCACGCGCGGCAAGGTCACCGCCACCAACGAAGGTCCCCGGTACTGCGTGGCCTGCCACCAGAACCAGGACGGCCTCAACAACTTTGGTGCAGACTACGCCACGTACGCCACGGACTACTTCAACAGGAACTACGCAAACCTGAACTTCAACCTGTTGCAGCAGCACATTGGCCAGAACACGGGCAACCAGCTCAACAGCCCGTTCTGGGTGCACATGGTGGCAGGCTTGGGCACCGGCCTCTACCTGTTTGGCAAGGATGCAGCAGATGCAACCGTGGCCTGTCCCATCAACCCGTTTGATGCCAATGACAACCGGTTCTTCTGCCAAGGCACCAGCCCCCAGGACCGCTTCAACAACGGTGGCCTGGATCTGGTTGCCTGGGACCTGGACCGCTACGTGGAATGGAACCCCACCACGTTCACGGGTGGCGTCTCCAACACCATGGGTATGCACCCGCTGCTCAACGCAGCAGGCAGCACCCTGCGCGCCGGTGGCTTGAACCTGAACCACACCGGTCCGCTGGGTTCTCCCATGATCAACAAGATTGCCAACACCAACAACGCACAGGGTGGCAAGGTTCTGGACAGCTGGATGGATGCCGATGGCAACGCCCAGGGCAACCTGAATCTGAACGCCCTGCCGTAATGATTGTCTGAAGGGGGGCCCGCAGCTGCCACTTCGCAGTTGCGGGCCCCGCCCTTCCCCCCTACACCTCCCAACAACAAATTCGGAAAACTTCGCAGCCAACGTGTGCTGCGGGAGGCCTCACCATGCGCCACGTTGTCCTGAGCCTGCTGTTGTTCACCGCCGCGGCCTGTAACAAGCCCGCTGCCAGCACCGCCGCAGCCCCAACAGACCCGGCAGGCAAGGCCCCCGCCTGGGGCGCCACGCCCGCCAATGCCCCAGGCGCACCGCCAGGCGCACAACCGGCCTCCCAGCCCAAGCCAGCCGGGTCACCCCCCGGTGCGCAACCCGGTGCCCAGCCCGGCGCGCAAAGCCAGCCCGCCAACGCTGTGCACGGCAAGGCACCACCCACCCAGGCCACCGGTGACGTCCTCAAGGGCACCGTGGAAGAAGCCATCCACGCCGGCCCCTACACGTATCTCAAGCTCAACCAGGGTGCCGGGCAGGTTGCCATGTGGGCGGCAGTCCCCACCACCAACATCCCCGTTGGCACCGGCGTGGCGGTGCTGGTGAGCACGGTGATGACGGACTTCTACAGCAACACGCTCAAGCGTGGCTTCCCGGTGGTCATCTTTGGAACGTTGGCCGGCGGCCGCCTGCCGGACGGCGGCGCGGTCAGCCCCAACCCCAAGTCCCCGCACTGAGACGTTGATGGCTGCAGGTTCCAGAGCCGCCACGCGCCAGACCCTGGCGGGTGTTGTTCTCCTGGCCTTTGGCCTGGCGTGCACCGGCGCATTTCCCGTGGGGGGCGGCGCAAGGGACTGCTCGCAGGCTGAAGGGCAGGCGGTGCCCAACGAAGGTTGGGCGCACGTCATGGAAGGCACCCCGCTGAGCTACACCGCCAATCCGCCGGCCAGCGGCCCGCACTACCCGCGCTGGGGGCGGTACAAAAAACACGTGACACCCCTGGCCCGCTCCTACTGGCTGCACAACATTGAACATGGGGCGGTGGTGTTGCTGCACCGGTCTGATGCCCCGGCAGAAACGGTGGCGGCGTTGCAGGCCGCCTATGATGACATCCCCGTGGACGTACCGTGTGGCCACAAACGCGCGTTGTTGACGGTGGATGACGCGTTGGACACGCCGGTGGCCGCGGTGGTGGTGGACCGGGTCATCAAGGACACACGCCTGGACGCAGCACGGGTGAAGGCGTTTGTGACGGCGTGCCGTGGCCAGGGCCCGGAAAACGTCTGCACCGACGGTGACGTGGGCCAATGAAAGAATCGCCCGGAATACGCCGTGCATTGGTGGTGTTGCTCTGGAGCCTGTGCGCCTGCAGCGGGCGCCAGACCCGGCCGGTGGAGGTGGTGGAGCCGGACCTTCCGCGCGTCACCGAGGGCGACGTGGCGCGCGCCATCCCGGCCACAGTGAAGGACCGCGAGGGTTGGGCCGCGGACATCATGGACGCGCTGGAGGAGCTCAAGCTGGGCCGCACACCGGTGGCGGTGTGCAGCGTGCTGGCCATCCTGGAACAGGAGAGTGGCTACAAGGCCAACCCCGAGGTGGCGGGTCTGGCCGCGCTGGTGCAAGGCCGCCTGGACACCTACGCACAAAAACTGGGGCCGCTGGGGCGTCCCGCGTTGCGCACACTCTTGGAGGGCAAGGCGCCGGGCCACAAGGAGACATTTGAAGCACGTCTCAAGAAGGTGCGCACGGAGAAAGACCTGGACGTCATCTTCCGCGAGCTGTTGTCCTATTACGAGCACAAATATCCCAAGGCCATGGCCATCCTGGACGCATTGGGTGGGGTGTTCACCGCGCAGCACCTGGAAGACCTCAACCCCATCACCACCGCCGGGAGCATGCAGGTCTCCGTGCGGTACGCCACCGAGCTGGGTGAGCGCCGTGGCCTGCATGGCTCCCAGGTGCGTGACGCGCTGTACACCCGCAAAGGCGGCGTCTTCTACGGTACCGCGCGGTTGCTTGGATATGACGCTGCGTACACCGACGTGGCGCACCGTTTTGCGGACTACAACGCCGGGCTCTACGCCGCCCGCAACGCCGCGTTGCAGGAACAGGTAAGGGAGATGACCGGGTTCAAGATTGCCGCCGACGGTGACCTGTTGGCGTACAACCGCGCGGGCCACCCAACGGATGCGGTCACCAACACCGTCAAAGCGCTTTTGGCGTGGCGCTCCAAGTTCGCTGCGGACTTGTCTGATTCGGCCATGCGCCGGGACCTCAAGCGCGAAAAAACGCAGGAGCTGGAAGAAACGGAGACGTACAAGGCCATTCGCCGCACCTACCAACGGGCCACCGGAAAAGCGCCGGCGTATGCGCGCATGCCGGAGGTGACCATCAGCTCACCCAAGATGAAACAGGACCGCTCCACATCCTGGTACGCGCGCAACGTGAACATCCGCTACCAGGCGTGTCTCAAGCGCTTGAAACCACGTCCACCCACCAGCTGAGCGTGGCCACCGCGCGCTTGCGTTGAGGGAATGGAAGCCTTCAAGCTTGCGCGCATGGTCCACTGCACGCGCGGTTTGATGGTGACGGGCTTGTTGTTGGCTGCCTCCAATATGCTGGCCGCGCCGGTCCGGCTGCTCAAGGCACCGTTGCACGTGGTGGGGGACGCCCGTCTGGTGCACGTCCACGCCGAAGGGGTGACGGCGGGAGAAGTCCTGGCGCGGGTGGGTGGCGCCAGTGGCCTGGAAGTCCGCGCCATGGGGCCGGGCGCCACGCTGCCGGTGTGGGTCCACGCCGACGGGGTGGACCCACGTTTGCTGATGGACCGCGTGGCCGCCAGCGTGGGGCTGGTGGTCACCGAAGAACAATTTGCGGGCGCGCGTGTGCTGGTCGTTGCTGGCGTGCAGGATACGGCGGACCGCGCGTGGCAGCGGCGCATGTTGCAGCTGTCCCTGGTGCCAACCTCCATCAAGCTCATCCCCACCACCGCGCCGGAGGAACTTGGAGCGCTGGTGCGCGCGCACGTCATGGGGCCGCGCGGGCGTGTGGCCCCCGTGGCGCCGCGCAACCTGCTGGTGATGGAGGATGTCCGGGAACGGCTGCAGCTGGCTGAAAAGCTGGCCATGCTGTTGTCCCCCAACGCCAACGCAGGGCCCATCATCCTGGCGCCGTTGCCCACGCAATCCGTGCCGCAAGCGCCCACGTGCAAGGCGGGCGCGGTGTTGCCGGCGTGGCGCGCGTTGGATGTGGCATCTGGTGCGGCCCGTGGTGAACCGGTGGGTCAGGTGCTGGTTGCGGTGGCCAGCTTGCAATCCAAGGCGCTGGTGGTGGGCTGCGGTGGCAACGCGCCGGCGTATGTTTCTTTTGGGCGCGGCACGGTGATGGAGGAACTGGCGCACACCCACGGGCTGTGGATGAGCAAGGAAGGCGCGGACCATGCCGACAAACCCATGTTGGAACGCGCGTTGGGGCCTTCCAGCGTGCCCATGGCCGTGGATGCCGGCCTGGAGGGCGCGTTGCGCAATGTGGTGTGGCAGGCGCGGTCCCCGGAGGTGGGGCCAAGCATGTTGTTGTTTCCCGCGCGCAAGCCGGACCAGTACCTGGCCGCGCTCAAGGACCTGAACCTGGGCGTGGTGAGCGTGCTGCCCACCATGGGCTGGGTGGTGGTGGTGACGCCGCGGGATGATGAAGCCAAATACGCAGACCGGCTGCTGCGCCAGCTGGTGCCGCGCGCGGATGCGTGGCCGGACACGCGCCTGGTCCCCGCCGAGGAGGTGGCGCCGGCGGGGCCTCAGTGAGGTGCGGGCGCGTCTTTGATGGTGACGCGCCACTCATCACTGTTGGCCTGAAGCTCAGGGGCGTACATGCCGTAGCCGTGGGTGGGCATGGCGTGGAAGCTGCCGGGAATTTCCGCGCGCAACCGGTAGCTCAGCCGCAGTTGTCCCTGGGACAACGTGCCCAGGAAGAACGCCACCTTGTCATCCCGCAGCTCCATGTTGGCCACCGCCTCGCCGTAGGTGGTGCCACTGCGCAGGGCCACCGCCTCCATGCCCGCGGGTTTGGGGTCTTCAAACGCCAGGAAGTCATACGAGTTCTTTGACGTGAGGGTGAGGTCCACCTGGACCAGGTCCCCACTTTGAAGCGTGGCGCCCGACGCCAGCGGCTCTTTGCGGTAGGCCACTTCGGTGGCTTGGACGGCCTGGCCGCGGTCTCCAAAATTGGTGAGCTGCCGGTCGTTGCGCACGAGCTTGGAGTACGTGCGGTCCACTTTGATCTCCAGGCCCGTGCCCTTCACGTCCTCCTCCAAGGTGAAGAAGGACAGGTAGGTGTTGAAATAGACCGCACCCTTGCCGCGCCGCTTGAAGGTGAGCGTGTGTTCCCCACCGGCCAGGCCTTCGCCCTTGAGTTCAACCTGCGCGTCATAGGTGAACAGGTTGTCCTTGTTGATGCGCACCGTCTTGAGCTTGTGGCCGTCCCACAACACGTCCAGTTCGTAGTCCGGGGTGCCTTCTCCGGAGACCTTCATGTGGTTGGCCAAGGCGGACACCGTCATGGCGGTGTCCCGCGTGGAGTCCCAGTACCAACCGTGTTTGCGGTTGTTGAGCAACCACTTGATGACGCGGGAAGCACGCGGGTCCTTGGGACGCAACGCATCCAGCGCGCGCACGTACATGGCGTTGGTCTCAATGTCGTCCTGCCACCAGCGCCACCACGCGTTGCGGTCGGTGTCCAGCCAGGACGTTTCATTTTCGTTGTCTTCCTTGAGGAACTGTTCAGCCTCACGCAACAGCGTCTGGGCCCGCTGGGTGTCCTTGTGCAGGTGGTAGGACAACGCCAGCAGGAGCTTGCCGTAGGGGCTGAGATTGACGCGGCGGTTCCAGAGGTGTTTCTCCAGTTTTTCGTGGCGCTCCCCGTAGCGGGCCAACACCCAGGCAAAATACGCGTCGGTGTCGTTGGCGTAGTCGTGTTTGTCGTACCAGGAGAGGTGCGCGTCGGTGAGGTTGCGCATGGCCGCCACGCCGCGGCTGAGCATGCTGGAGTCCACGTTGAGGCCGGATTCCTGCGCGTCCTTGAGGGACATGAGCACGTACGCCGTGGTGTAGACGCTGGAGGAATCATCCGCCCACCAGCCCCAGCCGCCGTCTCCGTGTTGCATGCGGGTGATGCGGCGCATGCCCACGTCAATGATGTCCTGCAGCGTGTCCTCGTCAAACACGGGGTGACGGCGGAAATGGCGGTACTGCTGTTCCAGGCGGCCGCGGTCCTGTTGTCCCTTGGGCGTGAGCTGTTGCGGGTTGAGGTTGGCGCGAATGTTCCCCAGGGCTTCCAACGTGAGCCCGCCGTGGTCCATGAGCGTCTTTTTCACCAGCACCGCGGGGATGAAGCGGGACAACGTCTGCTCGGTGCAGCCGTAGGGGTAGTCCAGCAGGTAGGGCAGGGCGTCCAACATGGCGCCGGCCAGCGTGGGTGAATACCGCACCGTGAGGACGGAAAGTTCCGGGCGGCGTTCCTTGGGAACGTGAACGGTGATGGTCTTCTCCATGCCATCTTTTGCGTTGACCGGAATGCTCCCGACGTTGCTGAGCGTCTTGGTCATGCCGTGCACCAGGACTGGGAAGGAGAGTTCCTTGGCGTCCCCCTCCACATCCGCGGTGGCGGTCATGCGCACGGTGGTGGTGCCTTCACCGGAGACGTTGACCTCAAAGTCCACACGTTTTTCGCCGAGGGAAGGCACGTCCACCTTCACCACCTTGGGACTTTGCGTGGTGAGGTGCGCGTCCAGCAGGTCCAACGACACGCTGACGTTCTTCTTGCCCGGGTACTTGTTGTGGACAATGGCGCTGAGGATGACGCGGTCGCGTTCGCGGAAGAAACGGGGCGCCTCCAGGCGGATGAGCAGCTTCTTGGTGGACACCACGTCCTGCGTGGCCTGCCCCGCCTGCGTGTTGCGGCCCAGGCCAGCGGCCTTGATGCGCCAGGTGGTGAGGTTGTCCGGGAAGGTGACGGTGATCTTGGCGGTCCCATCCGTGCCGGTGCGCACGCTGGGCGCAAACAGCGCGGTGTCGGTGAATTGCCGCCGCACCGTGACCGGGCCAGAGCCGGGGCTGGCGGTGGCGTCTGCTGGTCTCTTGCGGGCCTCTTCATTCCCTTCGGCCTTGGATTCCTTGGCGCTGGCTTTGTCCGCCGAGGGTTCCGGAGCGGCGCGCGCGGCCAGCGCCGCGGGTGCCGCAGCCTGACGCGCCGGAGCGTCGTCACGTTCGGATTCACCGTTCTTCTTCTGCTTTTCATCCTTGGCCACGCCGCCACGCACCGAACCACCACCGCGGAAATCCACGTCCTGCTGGAAGATGCGCTGGCCCGCGGCGGACAGCCGGTAGACCGCCTGCAGGTCCGGTGGATTGAGGTGGTAGTTGTAGATTTCAAACTTGCGCGTGAGGTTGGACTCCAGCTGCATGTGATGGGTGCGTTTGCGGCCCCAGAAATGGGCGCGCGGGTCCGGCGTGAGGTCCCCCTGGATGTAGAGGATGGCCGAATCAAACACGCTCACTGCAAGGTCCGCCTGGACAGGCTGACCGTCCTTGTTGGTGGCGGTGAGCGTGATTTCTGCCTTGTCCCCGGGCTTGTATTCCTTCTTGTCTGCTTTGACGCTCACGTTGAGGACGGAATCCTGCGGCGGCACAAAAAACTCGCGGGTCTCCTGGAAGACGGAGCCGTCTGCCACGGTGGTGGCCTCCACGTGGAAGTTGGGAACATCCTGCGCGGTGATGGGGATGGTCACCACGCGGGTTTTTTGTGGCATGGCAATGACATCCCAGGTCTTGAGCACGCCATTTTCCGCGCGGGTTCCCAGCAACACGTGCGCGCCGGGACGGTTGACGTTGATGAGCAGGCGCGCGGTGTCACCCACCTTGTATTCACGACGGTCCGTGATGAGCTCCAGGCCGTTGAACCGGTAGGTGCGGCCGTTGAACCCCGGGCCCATGACCCACACCACGGTGGACGCGCGCACTTCTTTGCCCCACGCATCCGGTGCAACAAACGTGAACTTGAACTGCCCGGTGGACTTGGAGCGCCAGCGCACGGTGGTGGGGCCCAGGGCATCGGTGGTGACGGGGATCTCCTCGCGCTTCTCCTCGGTGAAGGTGTCCCCGTTGTCCCCGCGGTAGATGACTTCTTCCACCACCACCTTGCCGGTGACCGGGTGTGGCTTGCCGTCCGGCAGGCGCGTGGTGATGGTGAGCGCCACCGAATCACCCGCGTCCCAATACCCGCGCTGCGTTTCCACAAATGCAAAGTACGCGTTGCGTGTGACGGTGACGCTGCCTTCGCCCTTGATGAGACGGCGTGACAGGTCGGTGACCTCGGCCACCACGGTGTAGCGGTGGTCGGTGTTGGCGTACGCGGCCTTGGCCGGCGCGGTATCAATGTTGACCTTGAGTTTTCCTTCGGCGTCCAGGCGCCCTTCCCCTTCAAGCACCAGCTCCTTGGCGGGCTCCGGCGGCGGGCCCCACCAGGGGTACCAGATGGCCGGATGTGGACCCACCGCGTCCCACCACGCAAACCAACGGTAGCTGTAGAAGCACAGCCCGTAGCCCACGCCGTAGAGCCAGTCCCACGCGCCCGGCGCGGCATAACTGGAGTCATGGTCCTGGCGGAACACCTTGTAGTGGACCTTGGCGCCGGCCACGCCGCCACCAAAAAGGTAGTTGGCCTCAATGACGGCGGGAACCTTGTCCCCAAGGCGCGCCTGTCCTGCAGCAGAGACGGTCACCGTGAATTCGGGTGACTTGTATTCCTCCACGCGGAACTGCGCGCCACCGGCTTCGGTCCACGTGCCGTCTGCGTGGATGGCCATGCTGTAGAGCCCCAGCGGCGCGTTCTTCTTGAGGTCCAGGTTGAACGTGGAGGAACCAAACTCATCAGCCTTGACGGTCTCCTCCAGGAGTTTTTGTCCCTTGGGGTCCTGGACGCGCACGGTGATGTTGCGCGTGCTGGTGGCCGGTGCGTAGACGCCATTGCGCATGGTGCGCACCCAGACCTTGCCCTGCACCTTGTGGCCGGGGCGGTAGACCGGACGGTCGGTGACGACGAGAGAAACGTTGCGGTTGACCTCCGAAGAGCCATTCCAGCCCTGGTAGAAATAGTGGTTGCCGGCGTAGGAGACGCGCCCCTGCGAACGCACGGTGACAAACGTCTGCCGGTCCCGCCGCGCCTGGGTGACCACACCGCGGTCATCGGTCTTGAAGTTGGCCGTGCGCGAATGGCGGATTTCCCGGTCCTTGGCCCAATCCGACCAGTACTCAAACAGCTCCACGTCTGCCTTGGCCACCGGCTGGCCGCTCACGGCATCCACCACCCACGTGACGTTGCTGCCGGAGACCTGTTTGTGCAGTACGGCCATATGTTCCAGCAGGTACACGCCCCGGGCCAGGCGGGTGCCAGAGGCCACGTCCGTTGCTTCCACCACCCAAAGGCCCGGTTCCTTGATGGGAGAGGCGAGCGTGTCGTCGGCGTAGCGGCCACCAGGGTCCGGCTTGAGGGGCGGGGAAAAACGCACCACGTCTTGCGTCTTGTAACGCGCAAACCACGGCTCATGGTCCTGGGTGAACGCGTAGGCCAGGTTGTCCGGGGACAACGCATCCCGGTCTGATGGGCGGCCACCACCTTCACTCCACGCGGCCTTGAAGTCCTTGAGCACGTGCTCCAGGTCCATGCGCGTGGCCACCACGTTGACGCCGGTGCTGTTGCGGAACCGCACATGCAAGCGCGCGGGCCTTCCTGCCGGTTGCACGCCCATCTCCAAAAACGTGAGCTCCGGGCGTTTGAGTTCCTGCAATGCGGACTGTGCTTCGGAGGTGTGGGCTCCCGTCTTGCGTTGTTCCAGGTACGCTTCATAGGCGCGCGTGGCCTCATCATACTGGCGGCGTGACTGGAAGTAGGTGCCCAACAGGAACTGGCCTTCATCCGCCGACGGAGTGGCCGGGTACTTCTGGCCCAGCGTGCGCAACAGCCGGGGCACGTTTTCATCTTCGGGCACACGGTAGACGCCCAGGTGCGTGGCAATGAGGCCCAGCACCTCGTCCTCCTTGAGCGTGTGCAGCACCGCACCTTCCACTTCCTTTTTGTAGGGATTGGCGCCCAGCCACCACCAGTTGGACAAACGCTGCAGGCGTTCCACGCCGTCACGGGTGCGGAACATCATGGCGCGGGTCAACAACGCGCGCGCGGCCAGCGTGTGGTCCTTGGAGGTGTCCAGCCGCTCAATCTCATCCAGGATGAACTTGAGCTTCCCGGTGTCATCCAGCCCCGCATCATACGCCTTGGGTTGCGGCACAAAGATGACCTGGCCATCCGGGGTGACCGGCATGCCGCGCGGTGCGGTGCGTTGCAGCTGCGCATCCCATCCCCAGTAATATCCATGGCGGCCGCCGCGGCCCCGTCGGGGGGATTCGTCGGCCTGTTCGTCTTCACCCTCATCTTCCTCCAGGCCATCATCCGCACCGGAACCCCACGCGTACCACCAGTATTGCCAGGTGGCGTCAAACCAGGTGTAGCGGGCCACCGCACCGCTGAGGTCAAACAGCGTCTCCAGCCGTTCTTCATTGGGGATGGCGGTGGCCTTCACCATGAGCACGCGTGCGGTCTCCAGGTGCGCAATGGCCTTGGCGCGGTCTTCCTTGAAGGTCTGGGTGGGGATGCCCTGCGCATATTGGTTGCGAATGTATTTTCCAGCCGCCGTGGTCCCCCAATGCGGAATGGCCAGGTAGGTGTTTCCCAGGATGCGGTGCAGCCGTGCACGTGCGGTGTCGTCGGAAAGTGCGGGCAACGCGTCTTCCGCTAGCGTGAGTCCTTCGCCGTATTCTCCCAGCGCAAAAGACATGCGCATGGTCGCTTCGGCGGCTTCAACACCGCGCGCGTCTGTGGGGGCGTGCACCAACAGCGCGGCGTAGACGTCCAGGGCCTCCTTCCACAGTTGTTTGTTCTCCAGCTCCAACCCACGCGTCCACGCGTTGGCCGCGGGACGTTTGCGCGCCTTTTGTTGCGCATCCCAGCGGGCGTCACGCTCCATGCGCTGTTGCGCAAGTTGGGCGGCGCGCGCCTCCGGCGTGTTGTGCGCGGCATTGAAGGTTTCTCCCACGGGCAGGGGATTTCCCGGCGTCACTGGCGAGGTTGGCGTGTCCCCGCCCGCACCGGCACCGGCGGCATCCGGCGCGCGTTGGGCGCCGGTCTGGCAGGCGGCGGCGCACCACAACAACGCGTAGGGGAGGGCATGGCGTGCACGCATGGCAACGTCCTTGGGCTGGGGAAGGGTCCAATACGGCTTCAACGGCGCAACGGCCCCAAGGTTCTACCCGTGGAGATCACCGGTGCGTCAAAGGGCTGCGTGGGATGATGCGTTGCGTCTCAGGCGCCGTTGGCCGGCGCCTTGGCGGCGGGGGTGGGCATGGCCTTGAGTTGTTCCTTGAGTTGCTTGGCGGCCAGCGCATAACCGCCGTCAGACCCGTCCACAAAGTGGATGTGGTTGCCGGCAAAGTCCTGGATGAAACACGTCATGAGGGCAGAGTCTGACACGTGGATGCCGTAGACCACCGCACCGGTGGCGCGCTCGGTGTCCAGGTAGGAGACAATGCCCTGCAGCTCGGCGTCTGAGACGTCCAGGACCATGCGCAACATCTCATCAAACTTGCGGAAGTCCGTGTTGGCGGCGACGTCACGTTTGTAGGTGGCGCCGTCAAAATCGGCGAGCTTGACGCCCTGGCCCATGAGGAACGTGGCGAGTTTCACCATGAGGCGCGCGCGCAACCGGAACAACCAGAAGGAAAACCCGCGGGAGGCGCCGCTGCGCACCGAGGCCTCAACGCGCAAATCCGCCGGGTTGCTGGTGAGGGACAACGCGGCGCCGTCCACCGGCCGCATGCCGTCCATGCCCATGTGCGCGGCCTGGGTGATGCCCGCAAGCACGCGCTGGTAGGTCAGGCGCGTGGTGATGGGGTCCTTGGCGCGCGCAAACACCAGCAGGGAGACCATGCGGTCCTTGCGGGTCTTGATGGGCTTCCAGCGGCATTCAAAGCCCTTGAAGATGGACCAGTCCGGTTCATCCGCCGGGGCCAGCGCGTAGAGGGCGCCGTGGACGGGGTCCTTGACCAGCTTTTCGGCCGCACCCAGGCCGCCACCTTCAAACATGGCCAGGGTGACGTTGGGGGAAACGTTGTAGCGCGCCACGCGCACTTCCTGCCCGGCGCTGACAAGGTCCTTCACCGGGACAATTCCGGCACGCAGCTCCAGGTCAAACGCATCCTTGGCCAGCAGGATGGCGTTGCGCGCGGCGTGGATGGCAGCGTCTTTGCGCCCTGCGGGGATGAGCAGCGTGGCGCCGTCACCGCCAAACACATACGGGAACTGCACGTCTGGAATCTGGTTCACCACCGCGGTGATGGTGGACACGCCCAGCGCGTTGACGTCCTTGTAGCGGCCGGCTTCAATGGCCTTGGTGGAGCCTTTGACGTCCGTGATGAGGACAAACCAGCTGTCCGGGACGCGGTGGTACACATCTGTATTGGCCACGTCCTCAAACCGGTCAAACGCCGGCAGGCGGGCGTAGAACTGGTCTTCCGGGGTGAGCGGGGGCAGCTCCATAAGGTGGAACATGCCCGGCAGCGGGGGGAAATGCACGTGCCGGGTTGGATGGCCGTCCACACCGTGCGCGGGGTCACGGCGAGGCGCGTGACGGGGCCGCGCTTGGGTGATCCCTGGCCACGTGCGTTTGTGTGATGGCGGGCCTATCCTGGAAGCCGTCTTGTTGTGTTGAGGAGCATCCCATGGCCGGCTCGGCGGTGTCCCAGAAGTCCAAGGAATGGACCGCCTTCACGGCGGAAGTGAAGACCCAGGCCGGCCTGTTGTTTGGTTTTGTGGCGTTGTTCTGGGCGGTGTTTGCGGTGGACACGGTGCTGGGCGGTGCGTTGCGGCCCCTGGGCATCCACCCGCGGACCACCCAGGGTTTGTGGGGCATCCTGGCCGCGCCGCTGTTGCACGGTGGGTTGTTCCACATTGTGCCCAACACGGTGGGATTTTTGGCGCTGGGCTGGCTGGTCATGTTGCGGGACACGCGGCATTTTGTGCTGGTGACGCTGGCCGGCGTGGTGGTGGGCGGGATGACGGCGTGGCTGTTGGGTTCTGCCGGCAGCGTGCACATTGGTGCCAGCGGAGTGGTGTTTGCGTTCTTTGGATTTGTGCTCATGGGCGGTTGGTTCAGCCGCAGCCTGGGCAGCGTGTTGTTGAGCGTGGTGGTGGCCGTGGCGTGGGGCGGCATGGTGTTTGGCGTGCTCCCGGGGCAACCGGGCATCAGCTGGGAGGCGCACCTGGGCGGGTTTCTTGGCGGTGTGTCCAGCGCGTGGCTGGTCGCCCGCGCCAACTCCCGCACCCTTGCCCGAGCCTGAGCCCGCCAGAACGTTCACGCGGGCACACGTTTCCGACGGACAAGCCAGGCCAGTGCCGCGGTGATGACCCACAGCGTGATGGCCTGGTGTCCGTGGTAGCGCAGGATGGAGTGCCACACCGGACCAATGAGGTCCCGGCTGGTGAGCACAAACGTCAACCCAATGGTGACAAACGCGGCGCGGGCCAGGCGTGACGCAGCGTCGTTGATGGGGCGTGCCAATCCCAACGCCAACACCTGCAGCGGAACGTAGAGGTGCACCATGTGGAACAACCGCGTGTCCGGGCTTACCAGGAGCATCACCACCATCATCAATGCGGCGTCTTCCAGGCGTATCTGCCGTCCTCCGCCGTGGCGGGCGACCATCCACAACGCCCAGAGGAACACCGCCAGACACCACGCGTAGGTGATGGGCTTGAAGCGCGCCTCGTCCTCCGGCGTGGCGGTGAACACGTAGTTCCGCGGCCCCTCCAACTCCACGTGCGCCAGCGCGCGCGCCACCACGCCGTGGATGGACTGGTTTTCAATGTTGGCGCTGCCCACCACGCCCAGCTTCTCCCGCTGGGAGACCTCCAGCCAGCGTTGTGGGAGGGCGGTGGCCTCGGAGGGGCCAAACCACAGCACCAACGCCAACGCCGCCACCAGGCTCCAGCCCACAATGGACCGCAACAGACGCCACTGCCGGGTCACCACAAAATACGGGACAAACACCCACGGGGTGACCTTCACCATCGCCAGCACAAAGAACAAACCCGCCCGCGTGGTGTGCCCGCGTTGTGCGTCCAAGAGGCAACGCCACAAGAAGAAATGGATGAGGACGTTGACCTGGCCCAGCTTGAAGTCATTGTTCCAGCAGTTGAGCAAGACCAGCAGCGGCAGCCACGTGAGCACCAGGCTTGGTGTGCGGGGCAGCGCCCAGACACCCACCGCGGCGGCGTGGGTGCGGTGCATGGCGGTGACCATCCAGACCTTGAGTGCAAACCACAGGGCGCCACCCCACAGGTAGGGGAGCAGCGCCCAGGGCACCATGAGCAAGGCAAAATACGGCAGGTAGAAGACGTAGTATCCGACGCCAGAGGGCATGTAGATGTTGAGGTGGTGCAGCGCGTATTGCCCCACGTCCCAGTAACAGCGGAAATCAATGTTGTGCCGCAGCACCACCCTGACGGCGTAGGCCCCCAGGGCGGCCAACAAGGCCGCGTAGACCAACCAGGTCAGGCGCGGGTTTCTCGCCGGGGACGCGGATTCCATGGCGCGCACCCGTGTGTCAGGCGTGCGCGGGTTGTCAACGCGTCATAGCGCGCACCTCTATCCGGACCCGCCATGACGCGCACGCTGAAAACATTCTCAAATGAGGTGCATTGACTTTTTGTGAATTGCGGAGGACGCTCACGAAATGCTCAGCTTCCTCCTCCCCCCCCCCCCCCACAAGGCCCCCCCCTCCCTTTTTGCGGCCTCTGCCCCCCCGCCCGCCCTTGGTTTCCTGCTCGCACGGGGGGGGCGCCGGGGGTGGGGTTGCCCC
>Ga0154020_10003885_pt1 | contig 17878 bp, 11 predicted proteins | sample Klosneuvirus_201_FD_109709 | JGI IMG/M metagenome (GOLD analysis project Ga0154020, IMG submission 109709) | Active sludge microbial communities from wastewater, Klosterneuburg, Austria - Klosneuvirus_20160825_MG | ecosystem: Engineered > WWTP > Aerobic digester > Activated sludge | place...
GGCCGATCATGCTGGAGATGTTCAGCGTGCTCTTCGTGAACAGCAGCGCCAGCATGACGCCGATCAGCGCCAGCGGCAGGCTGGCCATGATGGCAATGGGCTGCAGGAAGCTGCCGAACTGGCTGGCCAGCACGATGTAGATGAAGATCGCCGCCAGCGCCATGGCGGCCAGCAGGCCGCCGAAGGCCTCGGCCTGCTGCTGCATGCGGCCGCCGATGTCGAAGCTGTAGCCCGGCGGCAGCGTGGTGGCCTTGATCAGGGCCTGCACGTCCTTGCCCACGTCGCCCGCACTGCGGCCCTGCACGCCGGCGAACACGGCCTCGCGGCGCTGCAGGTTCTGGCGCCGGATGACCTCGGGGTTGAACACGTTTTCGATGGTCGCCACGCTGTCCAGCGTGATGGGTGTGCCGTCCTTGGCAAACGCCACCGGCAGCGCACGCAGCTGCTCCACACGTTCACGCTGCGTTTGATTCAGGCGCAGCACGACGTCGACCTGGTCGCCGTCGGGTGTCGTCCACCAGGTCGCGGTCTCGCCGTTGACGTAGGCACGCAGGCTGCTGGCCAGCTGCGGCGCGGTCAGCCCCAGTTCACGCACCGCGCCGGGCTTGAGCTTCACGGCATAGGCCGGCAGGCCCTGCTGCACCGAGCTTTCGACGTCGACGACGTTCGGGATCTTCTTCACCTTCTCGGCGAACTCCGTCGCCACCTTGGCCAGGCCTTCGGCGTCGCTGCCCAGGATGGCGACGTAGATCGGCCGGTTGAAGCCGACGCTGGCGTCGGTGCCGGGAATGCGCGCGATGTCCTTGCGGATGGCTTCTTCCACTTCCTTCTGGCTGCGGCTGCGGTCCTTGCGGTCCTTCAGCGCGATGTTCAGCCAGGCCTGGTTGCGCTGGCCGGCGCCGCCGACCCAGGTGGACACGTCGCGCACCTCGGGCAGCGCCAGCACGATGGCCTCGATCTGGCGCACCTTGGCGTCGCTGCGGTCCAGGCTGCTGCCCACCGGCATGCGCAGCGACAGCTGGGTGTAGCCCTGGTCGGTTTCGGGCACGAACTCGCTGCCCACCAGCGGCGCCAGGCCCAGCGCGGCGACGAAACTGAAAGCACCGACACCCGTCACCACGCCGCGCGGCGTCAGCGTGGCCAGGCGCCAGCGGCGCGGGCTGGCCTTGTCGCGCCGGTTCTGCGCATCGAAGCCGTGGGCGTAGACGGGGATGCCGAGCCGCAGGCGGCGCCAGCCCAGCGTCCAGCGCCGGTCGCTGAAGATCCAGTGGATGGCGCGTTCGTAGACGCGGTGCAGTGCGTCCATCGCGGCGTCGGTGGCGCGGATGGCGTGGCCGATGACGGGCCAGCGCTTCAGGTGCGCCGAAGGCGGGTCGTGCCACACCGAACTGAGCATCGGGTCGAGCGTGAAGCTGACGAACAGGCTCACCAGCACCGCCACCACCACCGTGATGCCGAAGGGGTAGAAGAACTTGCCGATGATGCCGCCCATGAAGGCCACCGGCGCGAACACCGCGACGATGGCGAAGGTGGTGGCCATCACCGCCAGGCCGATCTCCTCGGTGCCTTCACGCGCGGCACGGAAGTGGTCCTTGCCCATGCCGACATGGCGCACGATGTTCTCGCGCACGACGATGGCGTCGTCGATGAGCAGGCCGATGCACAGGCTCAGCGCCATCATCGTCATGAAGTTCAGCGTGAAGCCGAAGGCGTAGACGGCGATGAAGCTGCTGATGACGGCGATGGGCAGCGTGAGGCCCGTGATGATGGTGCTGCGCCAGCTGTGCAGGAACAGGAAGACGATGGCGATCGTCAGCAGCGCACCTTCGATCAGCGTGTTGCGCAGCCCGTTCAGGCTGCCCTTGACCCAGTCGCTGGCGGCATACACCAGGCGCAGCTCGACGTCGGGCGGCAGCGTCTTGCGCACCTCGTCGACGGCGGCCTTCACGGCGTCGCCGGCGGACACGATGTTGGCGTCCTGCTGCTTGAAGACGTTGAAGGTGATGGCACGCTGGCCGTTGATGCGCGAGAGCGAATCGGGTTCACGCTCGCGCTCGACCAGCTGCCCCAGGTCGGCCAGCGTCAGGCTCAGGCTGCCGCGGCGCGCCACCACGAGGTTCTCGAACTGGCGCGGGTCGCGCACGCGGCCTTCCACGCGCAGCAGCACGTCCTGCGTGCGGTCCGACAGCAGGCCCACGGGCTGGTCGGCGTTGGCCTCCTTCAGCGCGCCGGCGATCTCGGCCGGCGTCACGGCGTAGGCGCGCAGCCGCGCCGGGTCGAGGTCGATGCGCACCTCGCGCTGCGTCAGGCCCTGCACCTCGACACGCGCCACGCCCTCGACACGGCGCAGCCGCTTGTCGACGGCGTTTTCGGCCAGGATCGACAGCTCGCGCGCGCTGCGCGTGGCGCTCACCAGCGCCAGGTTGACGACGGGCTCGCTGTTGTCGTTGTTCCAGCGCGCGATCGTCGGCGCCTTCACGTCCTTCGGGAAACCGCCCTGCACCACCGCGACGCGGTCGCGCAGGTCCTGCAGCGCGCGGCCCATGTCGGCGTCGAGGCCGAATTCGATGTTCACCCAGCCCGTGCCCTCGCGGGCGCCCGAGGTGATGCGCTTGACGCCGGCGACGCCGTTGACGGCTTCCTCCAGCGGCTTGATCAGTTCACGTTCCACGGCCTCGGGGCTGGCGCCGGGATAACGCACTTCCATCCAGGCGCCGGGGAAGCTGATGTCGGGCATCTGCTCGACGCCCAGCTTGGCGTAGCTGAACAGGCCCAGCACGCACAGCGCCACCATCACCATGGCGGCGAAGACCGGGTTGTTGATCGAGACCCGCGTGATCCACATGGTTCGTTCCCCCGCCTTACCTGACCAGCGGTGTCGACGCCGCAGCCGACGCCACCGGCGCCGTCCTGTCGGCGACGACCAGCGCCTTGGCGCCTTCACGCAGGTTGTCGAAACGCGCCGCCAGCACCTGGCTGGCGGGCGTCACGCCCTGCAGCACCTCGACGCGGCCTTCACGCGCGTCCTTGCGGCCCAGCGTGACGGCGCGGCGTGCCAGCAAACCGCTTTCGATGACCCAGACATGGTCCTGGCCCGAGGTGTTGCCCACCGCGCTGGCCGGCAAGGTGAGCCGATCGGCGTCGTCGGCCAGCGTGGCGCGGGCCAGCGCGTACTGGCCGGCGCGCAGCGTCTCCTTCGGGTTGGCCAGCGCGATGGTCACGCCGATGCTGCGCGTGCCGGGTTCGGCCGCCGGGGCGATGCGCGCGATGCGCCCGGCCACCGGCTGGTCGACGCCTTCGACCTGCACCTCCACGGCCATGCCCGGCGCGATGCGGCTGACCTCGTGCGTGCCGACGCTGCCCGCCAGTTCCAGCGTCGCGAGGTCGACGATGGTCAGCACCGGCTGTTCGGCGGCGATCTTCTCGCCCGGCAAGGCGTGGCGCTTGGCGACGATGCCCGAGATGGGCGCCAGCAGGCTGGCGTCGCGCAGGCCGACGCGCGTGGTGTCCAGCGCAGCCTGCGCGGCGTTCAGCTGGGCGCGCGCGGTGTCCAGCGCCGCGCGTGAACCGTCCAGCGCGCTGGACGAGATGAACTGCTGCGCCGCCAGGCGCTCGTTGTTGGCGTGTGCACGCTCGGCCTGGGCCAGCGTGGCGCGCGCCGATTCGAGCTGCGCGCCACGCTCGGCCACGCGGCTGGCCAGGTCGGCCAGCTCGATGCGGCCCAGCAGCTGCCCGGCCTGCACGCGGCTGCCCTCGGCCACCGCCAGATGCAGCAGCGTGCCGCCGGCCTTGGCGCGCAGCAAGGCCGTCTGCGGTGCCACCAGCGGGCCCGAGAATTCGACCACCCCGGGCAGCCGCGCCAGCGCCGGCTGCACCACTTCGCGTGGTGCAAATTCCAGCGGCACCTCGGGCTTCTTGTCACCCTTGCCGTCCTTGCCCGGCGTTGCCGTCGATGCCGACTTCGCCACCGCCATGCCCGGCGCCAGGCCAGGCAGGGCCAGCACACCGGCCTGCCATGCCCCGCCCACACCGGCCGTCACCACCGCCACGCCGCCCAGCAGCCACCACGTCTTCTTCATCCCGTCTCCCCTCGACCCGATGCGCAGGTCAGCGCTTGTCGACGCGGCGCAGTGTAGGCAGCGCCGCGGCGCGGCGGGCGGGCTTGCGACGAAGCGCGGGCCGCGGGCGACGAACTGCAGTCGGCGGCGAAAGCCGGTGGTGCCGCGCCCGGCCGGCGCTCAGACGGTATCGATCGCTTCGGGCGCGCGCGCCCGCGCCCAGCGCTCGAGTTCGGCGGCCGGCAGCGGCCGGCTGAAGAGGTAGCCCTGGCCGGCGTCGCAGGTCAGCGCCTGCATCAGCACCGCCTGGCCCTCGGTCTCGATGCCTTCGGCCACGGTGTTCATGCCCATGGTGCGCGCCACGCGCACGGTGGCCTCGATCAGCACGCGGTGGTACTCCACCGTCTCGGCGTGCTTGACGAAGCTGCGGTCGACCTTCACGGTGTCCACCGGCATCTGGTGCAGGCAGGCCAGGCTGGAATAGCCGGTGCCGAAGTCGTCCAGCGCCAGGCGCACGCCCAGCGCCTTCAATTCGCGCAGCGTCAGCTGCACCCGTTCGTCCTGTGCGGCCAGGCTCTCGGTCACTTCCAGCTGCAGCTGCCCCGGCGCCATGCCGCAGGCCTGCAGCACGCCGCAGACGTCGGCGACGATCGACGCCCGCTGCAGCTGCGCGCGCGACAGGTTCACCGCCAGCTGCCCCGGCGCCAGCGGGCCCAGGCTGCGCTGCCACTGCACGAACTGCCGGCAGGCGGTTTCCAGCACGAAGCTGCCCAGCGCATCGATGAGGCCGCACTCCTCGGCCACGGGCACGAAGTCCGCCGGCGGCACCAGCCCGCGCTGCGGGTGGTTCCAGCGCACCAGCGCCTCGACGCCCGCCATGTGGCGGTCGGCCAGGCTCAGCACCGGCTGGTAGACGACAAAGAGCTCGCCGTCCTTCAGCGCACGCCGCAGGTCGGACTCGACCTCCAGCACGCGCACGACACGTTCGTGCATCGAATCGTCGAACAGCACCCAGCGGCCGCGGCCGGCACGCTTGGCCTCGTACATCGCGGTGTCGGCGTTGCGCAGCACCTCCTCGGCCTCGGCTTCGTCGGCGGCGCTGTCGGCGCCTAGCCGCTGCGCGTCGGCGCAGACCACAACGCCGATGCTCACGCTGCTCTGCACCGGCGTGTGGTCGATGACGTAGGGCTCGCCCAGTTCCTGCAGCAGGCGCCCGGCGATGAGGCCGGCGCGCTGCGCGTCGCCGACGCCGTCGAGCACGACGACGAACTCGTCGCCGCCCAGGCGTGCCGCGATCGGGCCGTCCAGCCGCGCCACGGCGTCGCCGGGGCGCAGCGCCAGCGTCAGGCGCTGCGCCAGCTGGCGCAGCAGCTCGTCGCCGGCGCCGTGCCCCAGCGTGTCGTTGACCTGCTTGAAGCGGTCGAAGTCCATGAACAGCACCGTGAAGCCATAACCGGCATGGCGCCGCAGGTGCGCAATGGCCTGCTGCAGCCTTTCCATCACCACGGCACGGTTGGGCAGGCGCGTCAGGGCGTCGGTGCGCGCGCTGACGTGCAGGCGCTGCTGCAGTTCGCGGCTGACGGTGATGTCGCTGAAGCAGGCGACGACACCGGACACCTGCCCCGCGCTGTTGCGCTGAGGCTGGGTGTTGACCATCAGCCAGCGCAGGTCGCCCGCCGGCGTGTGCACGCCCATGGTTTCGTTGTGCAGCGGCAGCCCGGTGGCCAGCGTGCGCACGGCGGGCAGCTCGTCGGGCGGGTAGTCGCTGCCGTCGGCGCGCAGGCAGCGCCAGCGCGGGTCCGGCGCGGCCCGGCCCTGCATCTGCGCCAGGCTCAGGCCGAGCATGCGTTCGGCTTCACGGTTGGCGTCGACGATGCGGGCGTCGGCGTCCAGCACCGTGACGCCGGCCGGCAGCGCCGCCCACAAGGCCGCCAGCTTGGCCTGCTGCTGCACACGCGCCGTGGTGTCGCTGCAGACACGGACAAAGCCGCGCAGCGCCTGGCCGTCCTCGTGCAGCGGGCGCAGGTCGACGTCCAGCCACAGGTCGCGTCCGTCGCGCGTGCGGTGCAGGCCCTCGATGCGCAGGCCCTGGGCTTCCTGGACGGCCTGGCGCAGGCGCTCGTGCACCGTGGCGTCGGCCTGCGGGTGCGCCAGCAGTTCACCGGGGCGCCGGCCCAGGGCCTCGGCCAGCGGCCAGCCGGTGCCGCGCGTGAAGGCGCTGTTGGCCCAGACGACGAGGTCGTCGGCGTCGGTGATGAGCACCAGCGCCGTGGTGTGCTCGGCCACCAGCGCCAGGCGCTGCAGTTCGGTGGCCTGTTCGCGCAGGCGCAGCCCATGGCGGCCCACCGAGCGTGCGGTGGGCTCCACCACCACCAGCCCCAGCACGCCCAGCAGCACCAGCAGGCCGGCCAGGCCCCAGCGCAGTTCGCGGCCGCCCTGCTGCGCGCGCGCTTCGGCGGCCTCGCGCAGGCGCCACGAGAGCTGCTGCGCCGCCGCCAGCGCGGGCCCGGTCTCGGCCTGCACGGCCGCGGCACTGGCGCGCAACTGCGCTTCGCTGCCGTCCTCGGCGTGGCGCAGCAGGGTCTCGCAGCGGTACCACAGCCGTTCACGCGCCGCCTGCCACTGCACGAGCGTGTCGCCCAGGCGCAGCCGCAGCTCGGCCGAGCGCGCCATCTGTGCCGACAGCAGGGCTTCCATGCGCAGCGCGTCCTGCACCGACGTGCCGACCAGCCGTTGCAGCGCCTGCGCCTGGCGCGCGCGGGCGGGCCCGTCGTCGGCCGCCTCGACCACCATCGCCGCCAGGCGCCCCGCCTGCTGCGAAAAGGTGCGCTGCTGGCCCGCCTGGTCGAGGATCTCGGTGTCGGCGGCGTGCAGGGCTTCCAGGCGCAGGCTGCTCCAGCCATGCAGCACGACGGCCATCGCCAGCACCGCAAAGGCCAGGTACATGGCCACACGCACGCGCCGCTGGCCCATCACCGGCGCAGCCGCAGCCTGGCGCGCAGGGCGGGGCAGCGTCGACGAAGGTGGGTTGGCAGTGGGCGGCATGGGGTCTAGCGGGCGGCGGGCAGGTGCGTTCCGGCCTCGCGGGCCGGGGTCTCCCCACGGGATATCGGCCCCGGGTGCCGCAGATGTAGGGTAGCCACACACCACGCGCCGCCGCGGGGCGGCCCGCGGCCCCGGGTGGGGGGGTCAGTGCTCGCCGGCCGCGGCGCGCTGGGCGCAGCCCCAGGCCAGCGCCCCGCACAGCGCCGCGGCCCAGAACACCGCGGGGTAGCCCAGGCGTTCGATGAGCCAGCCGCCGCCCACGCCGCCGATCACGCCCGACAGGCCATAACCCAGCATGGTGTAGAGCGCCTGCCCGCGGCCGCGCAGGCGGTCGGGGAAGTGGCGGTGCACCAGCGCGATGCAGGCCGCGTGATGGCCGGCGAAGGTGACGGCGTGCGCGGCCTGCGCCAGCCCCAGCACCGCCGGCACGGCGCCGCCGGCAGCCACGGCGGCGAAACGCAGCGTGGTGACGACGGCCACCAGCTTCAGCCAGCCCACCGGCGACAGCCAGTGGAAGAAGCGCCCCTGGAACCAGAAGAAGGCGATCTCGGCCACCACGCTGACGGCCCAGAAGGCGCCCACCGCCGCCTTGCCGTAACCCAGCGAGACGAGATAGAGGGAGAAGAAGGCGTAGAGGCTGACGTGCGCCAGCACGGTGAAGAAGACCGAGGCGAAGAACCAGGCCACGGCGGGCTGGCGCAGCCGCGGCAGCACCGGCGGCGCGGGTTCGTCGTGCACGGCGCCGCTGCGCGTGGCCGGCAGGCGCAGCGCGGCGGCCAGCAGCAGTGCGTTCATCGCCGCCACGAACCACGGGAAGACGCCGATGCCGGCAGCTTCCAGCAACGCGCCGAAGCCCGTCACCGAGACGATGAAGCCCACCGAACCCCACATGCGCACACGCCCGTAGCGCGCCGGGTCGATGCCGCTGGCGGTGTGCAGGTGCTGCGACAGCAGCGCCTCGTACAGCGGCACGACACCGCTGTTGGCCAGGAAGAGCAGCGCCACCATCAGCGCCACCGGCACCGCGGCGCGCACACCGAACAGGCCCAGCGCCGCCAGCAGCGCGCCCAGGGCCGCCAGGCGGATGAGCTCGACGCGGCGGCCGCTGTGGTCGCCCCACCAGCTCCAGGCGTAGGGTGCGATGACGCGTGTCCAGCTCTGCAGCGAGGCCAGCGTGCCGATGAGCAGCGTCGAGTAGCCCAGCGACTGGAACCACAGCGGCGCGTAGGGGTTGAACAGCCCGATGGCGGCGAAATAGGCAAACGACAGCGCACCGAAACGCACGAGCGGGCTGCCCGGAGGCCCGGCGGGCGGCGTGGCGGCCGCGGCCGCCGGCGGCACGGTCAAGGCGCGCGGGCCGCGATGGCCGGCACGGCCAGGTGCACGTCGCCGTTCTGCGCGCGCTGGCGCAGCACGTGGTCCATCACCACCAGCGCCAGCATGGCCTCGGCGATGGGCGTGGCGCGGATGCCCACGCAGGGGTCGTGTCGGCCGTGGGTTTCCACCACCGTGGGCTGGCCCTGGCGGTCGATGCTGGCCTTGGGCAGGCGGATCGAGCTCGTCGGCTTGATGGCGATGCGCACGACCAGGTCCTGCCCGGTGCTGATGCCGCCGAGCACGCCGCCGGCGTGGTTGCTGGCGAAGCCCGCGGGCGTGAGTTCGTCGCCATGGAAGCTGCCACGTTCGGCCACGGTGGCGAAGCCGCTGCCGATCTCGACACCCTTGACCGCGTTGATGCCCATCATCGCGTAGGCGATGTCCGCATCGAGCTTGTCGAAGAGCGGCGCGCCCAGGCCCACCGGCATGCCGTGGGCGCGCACCTCGATGCGTGCGCCGCAGCTGTCGCCGGCCTTGCGCAGCGTGTCCATGTAGGCCTCGAGCTGCGGCACGATGGCCGCGTTGGGCGCGAAGAAGGGGTTGTTCGGGATGTGCTCGGCGCTGTCGAAGGGGATCTCGATGTCGCCCAGGGCGCTCATCCAGCCCAGGAAGGTGGTGCCGCGGTTTTCCAGCAGCCACTTCTTCGCCACCGCACCGGCGGCGACCATCGGCGCGGTGAGCCGCGCCGAGGAACGCCCGCCGCCGCGCGGGTCGCGCAGGCCGTACTTGCGCCAGTAGGTGTAGTCGGCGTGGCCGGGGCGGAAGGTGTCGAGGATGTTGCCGTAGTCCTTGCTGCGCTGGTCGGTGTTGCGGATCAGCAGGCAGATCGGCGTGCCGGTGGTGCGGCCCTCGTAGACGCCGGAGAGGATCTCCACCGCGTCGGGCTCGTTGCGCTGCGTGACGTGGCGGCTGGTGCCGGGGCGGCGGCGGTCGAGGTCGTGCTGGATGTGTGCTTCGCTCAGGGCCAGGCCGGGCGGGCAGCCGTCGATGACGCAGCCGATGGCCGGGCCATGGCTCTCACCGAAATTGGTGACGCGGAACAGTTCGCCGAAGGTGGAGCCGGACATGGAGGCAGCGGGGTCGGGCGGCGGCGCCGGGGCGCCTGACCGGAAAAAGGGAACAGCTGCGGCAACAGTGCCGCAAGGCGACCGATTGTCGCAGCCTCGGGCCCGAGGCGGGCTCAAGTGGGCGCCGGCGGCGGCCGAAAAGCCCGTCCATGGGGCGTCGCCCCGCAACCCGGCACGCACCGCATGCGCCCTGCCCAGCCCGCCCGAGGTAAACGATGACCCGTTGGACTCCACCCCCGGCCTTGCGCGGCCTGCGCGCGCGCCTGCTCCTGGCCTTCGGCAGCATGCAGCTGGCCATGCTGCTGGCCTGCGCGCTGGCCGGCATCGGCATCTGGCAGCTGCGCGCCGAGCACCAGAACCGCGTCGAGCAGTCGGCCCGCCTCGCGCTGGTCACGCAGTGGTCGGCGCTGGTGCAGACCAACCTCGACCGCGCGCTGCACGCCACGCGGCTGGACGCGCTGGCCGGCGACGACGAGGCCCTGCGTGCACGCGTGGCCCCGATGCTGGACCGCCTGGCCGAGGAGATGTCGCAGACCGCGACGGCCTCCGCGCAGCTGCAGGAGCGCGCGGGTGCGGCTGTCGCCGACGACGCTGCGCTGACGGCAAAGGTCGCCAACGTCAACGGCCTGCGCAGCCGTTTCGTGACGCTGCGCGCGCAGATCCGCGACGACCTGCAGATGGGTGAAGGCGCCGCGCGGGTCACGGCCGAACTGGCGCCGGCGGCACGCGACATGGTGCAGGCGCTGACCGCACTGGCCGCCGAGATCGACCAGCGTTCGGCGGCCGCCGACGCTGCGGTGCAGCAGCGCGCCGCACAGGCCCTGCTGTGGCTGGCGCTGGGCTGCCTGGCGGCGGGGCTGGTCGGCCTGGGTGTGGCGCTGGGCACCGCGCGCGCCGTCGTGCGGCCGCTGCAGGCCGCTGCCGAACTGGCGCGCCGCATGGCCGGCGGCGACCTCAGCCAGTCACCGGCCGTCACGCGCAGCGACGAGATCGGTGAACTGCAGGGTGCGCTGCTGGAGATGCAGTCGTCGCTGTCGCGGCTGGTCGATGGCATCCGCCAGGCCGCCGGAAGCATCCAGCGCGCCAGCACCGACGTCGCCAGCGGCAACCAGGACCTGAGCCGGCGCACCGAACAGGCCGCCACGTCGCTGCAGCAGACCGCAGCCGCGATGGAGCAGGTCACGGGCATGGTGAAACACACCGCAGACGCCGCCGGCACCGCCAACCGGCTGGCGAGTTCGGCCGCCGGCACGGCGCAGCGCGGTGGCGAGGTCGTGGCGCGCGTGGTGGCGACGATGGACGACATCAACGCCGCCTCGAAGAAGATCGCCGACATCATCGGCACCATCGACGGCATCGCCTTCCAGACCAACATCCTGGCGCTCAACGCCGCGGTCGAGGCCGCGCGCGCCGGTGAGCAGGGGCGCGGCTTCGCGGTGGTGGCCGGCGAGGTGCGCAGCCTCGCGCAGCGCAGCGCGCAGGCCGCGCGCGAGATCAAGGGGCTGATCAGCGGTTCGGTCGAGCGTGTCGAGGCCGGTTCACGCCTGGTGGGCGACGCCGGCGCGACGATGGACGAGATCGTCGGCAGCGTGCAGCGCGTGGCCGCCATGATCGGCGACATCGGCAGCGCGACGGCCGCGCAGACGCAGGGCATAGGCGAGGTCAATGCCGCGGTGAACTCGCTCGATCACATGACGCAGCAGAACACGACCCTGGTGGGGCAGAGCGCCTCGGCGGCCGAGCGCCTGCGCCGCCAGGCGGATGAACTGGCGCAGTCGGTGGCGGTGTTCAAGCTCGCCGGCGGCGCGTCGAACTGAGGCGCGGCAGGGCCAGCCGGGCGCGCTGGCCCGGCCCTTCGCCAGGCAGGACCGGTCCACCGGACCGATCCTGTCCGGGCTCAGCCCTGCAGGCCGCGCCGGGCCAGAGGCCCGGCCCTTCGCCAGGCAGGACCGGTCCACCGGACCGATCCTGTCCGGGCTCAGCCCTGCAGGCCGCGCTCGGGGCGGGTGCCGGCGTCGCCGTCGGCCGCCTCTTCCGGCCAGTCGCGGATGTAGGCCTTGAGCATGCGGTTCTCGAAGTCCTGCGCGTCGACGACGGACTTGGCGACGTCGTAGAACGAGATCACGCCCATCAGCGTGCGCCGGTCGAGCACCGGCATGTAGCGCGCATGACGTTCCAGCATCATGCGGCGCACTTCGTCGACGCCGGTCTCGGGCGTGCAGGTCAGCGGCGCGTCGTCCATCACGCTGCGCACGTGGCGCTGGCCCAGGCTGCCGCCGCCGGCCACCACCGCCGCGATGACCTCGCGGAAGGTGAGCATGCCGGCCACGTCGCCATGCTCCATCACCACCAGCGAGCCGATGTCGAGTTCGGCCATCGTCCTCACGGCCTCGGCCAGCGGCTGGTCGGGCTGCACCGTGTAGAGCGTGTTGCCCTTGACGCGCAGGATGTCGGTGACTTTCATGGCAGGCTGAACCCCGGTGTAGGGCCACGGCGGCCCGGCTGATCGCAGGTCAATATAGCCCACAATGAAGCGGCTTCCACAGCCACCGCAAGGAACGCCATGGCCGGATACGCCGACCCCGGATTCGACACCCTGGCGCTGCACGCCGGCGCCGCGCCCGACCCCGCCACCGGCGCGCGCGCCGTGCCGCTGCACCTGTCGACGAGCTTCGTGTTCGAGAACAGCGAACATGCCGCCAGCCTGTTCAACCTGGAGCGTTCGGGCCACGTCTACAGCCGCATCAGCAACCCCACCAACGCGGTGCTGGAAGAACGCATCGCGGCGCTGGAAGGCGGTGTCGGTGCCATCGCCACGGCCAGCGGGCAGGCGGCGCTGCACCTGGCGATCGCGACGCTGGCCGGTGCGGGCGCCCACGTCGTGGCCAGCAGCGCGCTCTACGGCGGCAGCCACAACCTGCTGCACTACACGCTGGCGCGTTTCGGCATCGCGACCACCTTCGTGAAACCCGGCGACATCGACGGCTGGCGCGCCGCCATCCGCCCCGAAACGAAACTGCTCTTCGGCGAGACGCTGGGCAACCCGGGGCTGGACGTGCTGGACATCCCGACCGTGAGCGCCATCGCGCACGAGGCCGGCGTGCCGCTGCTGGTGGACGGCACCTTCACCACGCCCTGGCTGATGAGGCCCTTCGAACACGGCGCCGACCTCGTCTTCCACAGCGCCACCAAGTTCCTGTGCGGCCATGGCACCGTGGTCGGCGGGCTGCTCGTCGATGGCGGAGCCTTCCCCTGGCACGCGGCCGCACGGTTTCCCGAACTGAACCGGCCCTATGCCGGCTTCCACGGCATGGTGTTCAGCGAAGAAAGCACCGAAGGCGCCTTCCTGCTGCGCGCGCGCCGCGAAGGCCTGCGCGACTTCGGCGCCTGCATGAGCCCGCACACGGCCTGGCTCGTCCTGCAGGGCATCGAGACCTTGCCGCTGCGCATGGCGCGGCATGTCGAGAACACACGCAAGGTGGTGGGCTTCCTGGCTGCACACGCGATGGTGGCCGGCGTCGGCTACCCGGAACTGGAAACACACCCGGGCCATGCGCTGGCCAAGAAACTCTTGCCGCGCGGCTGCGGCGCGGTGTTCAGCTTCGACCTCAAGGGCTCGCGCGCGCAGGGCCGAGCCTTCATCGAGGCGCTGAAGCTCTTCAGCCACCTGGCCAACGTCGGCGACTGCCGCAGCCTCGTCATCCACCCGGCCAGCACGACGCACTTCCGCATGGACGACAGGGCGCTGGCGGCGGCCGGCATCACGCCGGGCACGGTACGGCTGAGCATCGGGCTGGAAGACGCCGACGACCTGATCGACGACCTGAAGCGCGCCTTCAAGGTGGCGGAGAAATCATGAGCCCCCAGGCGCACATGCGTTCGTTGCCCGCCGAGGGCGCGCGCGCTCTCCTTCAGACGGCGTGGCGGAGCACACCACCGTGATCCTGACCGTCGACGGCCGCGAGGCCTTTGCCTACACCGGCGGCAGGCCCTTCGACCCCGCCCTGCCCTGCGTCGTGTTCGTGCACGGCGCGGTGTGCGACCACAGCGTGTTCACGCTGCTGGCGCGCTGGTGCGCGCACCATGGCCACGGCGTGCTGGCGGTGGACCTGCCCGGCCACATGCGCAGCGCCGGCCCGGCGCTGGCGAGCGTGGAGGCGATGGCCGAGGAGCTGCTGGCGCTGCTGGACGCCGCCGGCGTGCAGCAGGCCGCATTCGTCGGCCACAGCCTCGGTTCGCTGGTGGCGCTGGAGGCCGCGGCACGCGCACCGCAGCGCGCCACACGGCTGGTGATGATCGGGACCTGCGTGCCGATGCCGGTGCCGCAGGCGCTGCTGGACCTGTCGCTGGCCGACCCGCCGGCGGCCGTCGACCGCGTGGTGGGCTTTTCGTTCTCGACGCTGGCCGCCAAGCCGTCCTACCCCGGCCCCGGCGTCTGGCTGCGCGGCGCGACGCGGGCCCTGATGCGGCAGGTGCTGGCGGTGGGCGAGCCCCGGCTCTTCCACACCGACTTCGCGGCCTGCCACGCCTACTCGGGTGGCCTGGACGCGGCCGCCCGCGTGGCCTGCCCGGCGCACCTGGTGCTGGGCGCGCAGGACCAGATGGCGCTGCCGCGCAACGCGAAGGCCGTGGCGCAGGCCCTGCAGGCCACCGTGCACACGCTGCCCGGCGGCCACTTCCCGATGCAGGAGCAGCCCGACGCGACGCTGGGCGTTTTGCGCCGCGCCCTGGCCTGAAGGCGGCGCGGCACCGCAGCACGTCGCGCTGCCACCCCTCGGCGGTGGCTGACACGGCGCTGCCGTGCCGGCGCCGGCCTCAGCGGCGGTCCAGCGCGTCGGCCAGCAGCAGCGTGTCCAGCCCGGCGCGCTGGCGGAACGCCGCCGACGCCGCGCTGGGCGTGAGCAGCGTGCGCTCGACCAGCGCCTTCATCGGCGTGCCCGCGGGCTCGCACAGCAGCACCAGCCGCGCGTCGCCGCCCTCGTCCAGGCGCGCCACCCAGTCGATGGCCTCGAGCAGGTCGAGCACGGGTTCCAGCTGCAGCGGGTCGGCGCGCAGCACGGTGGCCAGGCCGGCCAGCGACAGGCCCCGTTCGCTGCCGGCGCGCGCCGCCGCCAGCAGCCGCAGCACCGCCAGCGCGAGCTCGAAACGCCAGCCCGGCAGCGCTTCGCGCGTGCTGACGCGCATCTGCAGGCTGGGCGCGTAGGCCGCGATCACCGCGCCCAGCAGCACGATGACCCAGCCGAGGTAGATCCACAGCAGCAGGATGGGCACGGTGGCGAAGGCGCCGTAGACCGCCGAGAAGGTGGGCACCGAGACGACGTACCAGGCCAGCAGCTGCTTCGCACCTTCGAAGCCCAGCGCGACGAAGAGCCCGCCGGCCCAGGCGTGGCGCCAGCGCACGGCCGTGTTGGGCACGAAGTGGAACAGCGCCGCGGTGGCGCCGGCGAAAAGGCCGAACTGCACCGCCTCCAGCAGCAGCTCGACGCCGCCGGGCAGCCGCCCGACCAGCCCGCGTGACGCCGACACCGCGTACGAGGTGAGCGTCAGGCTCACGCCCAGCAGCAGCGGCACCAGCGTCAGCCCGGCCCAGTAGACCAGGATGCGCTGCGCCAGGGGCCGGCGCCGCCGCACACGCCAGATGGCGTTGAGCGTGCGGTCGATGGTCAGCGCCATGGCCATCGCGGTGGCCACCAGCAGCAGCAGGCCCAGCGTGCCCATGCCGCGCGCCTTGGTCGCGAACATCGTCAGCGCGCGCAGCACCGGCCGCGCGATGTTGTCGGGCACCAGGTTCTGCAGGAAGTACTTCTGCAGCGCGGCCTCGAAGCCCGAGAACATCGGGAAGGCCGTGAACACGGCCAGCATCACGGTGACCAGCGGCACCAGCGCGATCAGCGTGGTGAAGGTCAGGCTGCCGGCGGTGAGGCCCAGGCGGTCTTCGCGGAAACGCGCGCGCAGCGTGCGCAGGGTGTCGAACCAGGGCCAGGTGCGCAGCGTCTGCAGCAACTCGGTGGCGTAGCCGCCGAGGCGACCCTGCAGGCGCAGGAGAACATTCATGCTGGCTATGATGCCGCATGACCCCCGAAGCCTCGCTCGACGCCGCACCGCACACCCCGCCCCCGGCGCCGCCCGACGCCGTCGTGCGCGGCAGCCGCGCGGCGGCGCTGGTGGCGCTGCTGGCCCTCATCGCGCTGGGCCTCGCGTGGGAACTGTGGCTGGCGCCCACCGGCAGCGGCACGCTGGCCATCAAGGTGCTGCCGCTGGTGCTGTGCGTGGGCGGGCTGCTGCGCCACCGCATGTACACCTTCCGCTGGCTGAGCCTGCTGATCTGGCTGTATTTCATGGAAGGCGTGGTGCGCGCCGCCACCGAAAGCGGCCTGGCCGCCGCGCTGGCCTGGGCCGAGATCGTGCTCAGCCTGGTGATCTTCGGCGTCAGCGGGCTGTACATCCGCTGGCGCCAGAAGCGCGGCGCCGAGGCACGGGCGTGACGGCGCTGCTGCAAGCCCTGCGCGACGCGGTCGGCGCCGCGCAAGTCATCACCGAAGGCGACCGCAGCGCCTGGGAACGCGACTGGCGTCGCCGCTGGCATGGCCGCTCACTGGCCGTGGTGCGGCCCGGCAGCACGGCCGAAGTGGCGGCCGTGGTGCGCGCCTGCGCCGCGGCGCGAGTGGCCATCGTGCCGCAGGGCGGCAACACCGGGCTGGTGGGCGGCGGCGTGCCCGACGGCAGCGGCACCCAGGTGCTGCTGAGCCTGCAACGGCTGCACCGCATCCGCGCCATCGACGAGGCCAACCTGACGATGACCGCCGACGCCGGCTGCGTGCTGCAGACGCTGCAGGACGCCGCCGCCGCGCGCGGCCTGCTGCTGCCGCTGAGCCTGGCCGCCGAGGGCAGCTGCACGATCGGCGGCAACCTGGCCACCAACGCCGGCGGCACGCAGGTGCTGCGCTGGGGCAACGCGCGCGAGCTGTGCCTGGGGCTGGAAGTCGTCACCGCGCAGGGCGATGTATGGGACGGCCTGAGCGGCCTGCGCAAGGACAACACCGGTTACGACCTGCGCGACCTCTTCATCGGCAGCGAAGGCACGCTGGGCATCATCACCGCAGCGACGCTGAAGCTGGCGCCACTGCCCGCGGCCACCACCACCGCGCTGGCTGCCTGCGCCACGCTCGACGACTGCGTGGCGCTGCTGACGCTGGCGCGCCGGCGCCTGGGCGCCGGGCTCACGGGTTTCGAGGTCATGGGCCGCTTCGCGCTGGACCTCGTCGCGCGGCACTTCCCCGCCCTGCCCCGGCCGCTGCCCGAGGCACCCTGGACCGTGCTGCTGGAGCAGAGCGACACCGAAGGCGAGGCAGCGGCGCGTGAACGTTTCGAGGCCCTGCTGGGCGCCGCCTTCGAGGCCGGCACGGTGGCCGACGCCGTGGTCGCCGAGAGCCTGGCGCAGAGCCAGGCGCTGTGGCAGCTGCGCGAGAGCATTCCACTGGCGCAGGCCGAGGAAGGGCTGAACATCAAGCACGACATCGCCGTGCCGGTGTCGGCGATACCGGCTTTCGTCGAGCGCGCCGACGCCGCGCTGCAGTTGCGCTGGCCGGGCGTGCGGCTGGTCAACTTCGGCCACCTGGGCGACGGCAACCTGCACTACAACGTGCAGGCGCCGCCCGGCGAGGACGGCGCGCGTTTCCTGGCCGACGAAGAGCATGCCGTGAATGCGGTGGTCTTCGACGAAGTGGCGCGCTGCGGCGGTTCGATCTCGGCCGAACACGGCATCGGCGCGCTCAAGCGCGATGAACTGGCGGCGCGCAAGTCGCCGGTGGCATTGCAGATGATGCGGGCCATCAAGGCCGCGCTGGACCCGCAGAACCTGATGAACCCGGGCCGCGTGCTGTAGACACCCGCGGCGGGTGGCCGGGCGGCACGGGCAGGCGATGGGGCGGCCGCTCGTGCACCGGCCGACAGCGTGCCGGCCTTTACTGCACCGGGCCGTCGAGCGCGCGCGGCACCGGGATGGCCACCGTCTCGATGCCTTCGTCGAGCAGGGCCTCGCGTTCCTGCGGGCTGGCATGGCCGCGGATGCCGCGGTTCGGCGCCTCGCCGTAGTGGATGCGCCGCGCCTCTTCGGCAAAACGCGTGCCGACGTCTTCAGTGCGCGCCAGCAGCTGGCGCACGCCGGCCAGCCAGGCGGCCTGCAGGTTCGGCGGCGCCATCCCGTTCACCGAGGCCGTGACCTCGAGCGTGGCCGGGGCCGGTGCCGGGGCCGGCGTAGCCACCTCGGGCTGGGGCGCGGGCAGCGGCATCGGTTCACGCGCGCCGGACAGGTTCAGCCGCGGCGCCGAC
>Ga0154020_10003886_pt1 | contig 17875 bp, 11 predicted proteins | sample Klosneuvirus_201_FD_109709 | JGI IMG/M metagenome (GOLD analysis project Ga0154020, IMG submission 109709) | Active sludge microbial communities from wastewater, Klosterneuburg, Austria - Klosneuvirus_20160825_MG | ecosystem: Engineered > WWTP > Aerobic digester > Activated sludge | place...
ACGGGTGTAATTTAAAATTTCGTCGGGACTAGTCAATCCGCGCTCATTAATGGATTCATTTAAAAAACTAATGTTCAATAAACTCATAAAAGCACCCGGCACGCCATGCCCGGTGCTATCGGCTGTTACAATGGCAAATTCACCATTCTTTAATGGAGTGGCCCAATAAAAATCACCACTAACAATATCTTTAGGCTTAAACAAAACAAAGTGATCAGGTAAATTTGTTCTTAACAAAGTTTCGCTTGCTAATAAAGCCTGCTGAATTCTATTGGCATAATGTATTGAATCTACAATCTCTTTTTGTTTTTCCTCAACTAATAATTTCTGCTCGGTAATTAATTCATTGGCTTTCTTTTTTTGTTTGTAACCGCGATACGACATCGCTAACAAGATCAAAATACCGGTTAAACCCAATATTAAAAAGTTACGTTGCTTATTCTGATTCTCTATTTGGTGTTCTTTTTCCCTTAATTCATTTTCTTTTTTAGTGATGCTGAATTTAACATCCATTTCAAGTGTTTTTGCCTTCAACCGTTGATCCGAGACACTGTCGTTATAAGCCGAATAGTTTAAATGGTTATCATATGCCTTCTCAGTTTTGTTCAAGGCCTTATAACATTTTGATAAATAGAGATAACAATCCCGGTTCATTTCCGGAAGAATGAAATTCTTTAAAAGATCTAATGCGGTATTAAAATGAATAATGGCCGAATCATAATGCATTTCTTTATGATCAATGGTTCCTAATACAAAATGGGAGTTTAATTGCCCCTGAACAATAGGAATATTAGTGTAAATATCCAGTGCTTCTTTTGCTTTTGCCCGTGAATTTTTCAGATCGTTTTTTGCTAAACTGATCTCTGCCAAACTTAATATCGAATTGGCCATTTCAGATTGCTTATTATTCCTTCGGAAGAGATCCATTGCCCTTAGGCCATATAAGTAGGCGCTGTCGGGATAATTGTTATTAAGGTGCAGCAAGCATAAATTACTTAGTACAGTAGCGTATTGTACTTCATCATTCTTCGATAAATAATAATTTAATGCCTTGTAATTATAATCAACGGCTTCTTTGTATTTGCCTTGTTTACTTAAAAGTGTAGCATATAACTTATAGATTTTTTTAAACTCTTCTTCCTGTTGATTGGCTTTTAAATAATAGATATAATCCACACAATATTCTAAAGCAACATCATACAATTGCCGATGCGATAGATTGGTGATGAGCTGACCTGAGATACGTATTATACCATTTTGGAAGTGGATTTTTTTTGCCAAATTAAGAGCTGAAATAAAATACTCAACGCGCTCTCTTGATTTAAAATACTCGTAATGACCACCGAGATTAAACAACAGATTTACTTTAACCGAATCATTGGTGCTGTGGTTGGCAAGTAAGGTTTTTAAGGAGTCAATTCTTCTTTGATTCTGCGCAAAACCATTGAAAGTGAGAAAAGCCAAGCACAATATAATTCCTTTTATGCAGATTTTTCTCAACATTAATTTCTCTTGTTTGTTACTGTTTTTTCTTTTTTACCATAGTCAAAATGGTAGCTATTCCTACGGTATCACCTGTCGCACCATCTAATCCCAGTTTGTCGCGTACATTTTGCTCGCTGGCATCATAAATATCCACCATCCATTTTACTATGCCAACTTTAACTTCTTCACCATTGGCCGCTGTAAGTGGTTTATCGTTTTCGATTTTTTCTTTACAGGTAAAACGTACACCAATTGTCATACCCGGATAAATTGGTTTTGTGAAGCGGCATTCGTCGATACCGTAATTTAATAATACCGGTCCTTTTGGCGGATCAACAAATAATCCCGCGGCGCGTGACAATACAAAATACCCATGCGCAACCGTGCGTTTAAATATAGTGCCTTCTAAAGAACCCGGTTCCATGTGTGCGTAAAATTTATCGCCACTTAAATTCGCGAAATTCAAAATATCATCTTCGGCTACAGTGTGAGTAGGGGTGATCAAAGTTTCACTTACTTCCAGGTCTTCAAAATACTGGCGGAATGGATGTACATTTTTGATCTTATATTTTCCACCGTGCTGATAGTTGTTTAATACATTTGTTATTGTTGTTGGCGAACCCTGTATTGCGGTACGCTGTAGGTAATGGAATACCCCGCGTTTCCCGCCCATTTCTTCGCCACCACCTGCGCGGCCCGGACCACCATGCACTAACATAGGCATTGGAGAACCGTGTCCGGTACTTTCCTTAGCACACTCATTATTCAATACTAAAATCCGTCCGTGCATACAGGCTGCACCAATTACGTATTTACGTGCTACTGTATCGTCGACCGTAACAATTGAGCTTACCAACGAACCTTTACCTAATTTACTTAATTGAATCGCGTCTTCAATGGTTTTGTACGGCATAATGGTACTTACAGGACCAAACGCTTCTATGTTATGACAATCGGTGTTTACGAATGGATTTTCATTTAAGAAAATAATAGGTGGCATAAAACAACCTTTCGTTTTATCTGCACCTTTCACTTCGAAGTTTTCGAAATTACCAATCACTATTTTTTGCGATTTACTGAGTAGTTCCACTTTTTCACGAACTTCAACTAATTGTGACTTTCCAGCTAAAGAACCCATTCTTACACCTTCAACGTTTGGATCACCAATAACGGTTTGAGCTATTCGTTTGCCTAAAGCTATTTGCACATCTTCTACCAAATTTTCGGGAACAATTATTCTTCTTACAGCCGTACATTTTTGTCCGGCTTTGGTAGTAATTTCCCGGGCTATTTCTTTAATGAAAATTTCGAATTCCGGCTTATCAGGAGTTACATCTGTACCCAATACACAACAATTTAATGAATCAGCTTCCATATTGAAATGCACAGATTCTTCCAATAAACGCGGATGTGATTTCAACATTTTACCTGTAGAAGCAGAGCCCGTGAAAGTTACAATATCTTGATTCATTACATTCTCCAATATACCATTGGCGCTACCGCATATTAATTGCAAGGCCCCTTCCGGAACAATACCACTCGCGATGATTTCCTTTACAACAGCCTCAGTTAAAAACGAAGTAAGTGTTGCAGGTTTTACAATAGCCGGTACACCCGCAAACCAGTTAACCGCCACTTTTTCTAACATTCCCCATACAGGGAAATTAAAGGCATTGATGTGAATGGCAACGCCTTCTTTAGGCACGCAAATGTGGTGACCAATGAACGTGTTGTATTTAGACAAGCGGGCTACATCGCCATCATAACAATAAGTTTCATTAGGGAACTGACGGCGTAAAGAGGCATATGTGAATAAATTGCCAATACCGCCTTCAATATCTACCCAACTATCAATTTTTGTAGCACCTGTCGCCCAACTAATTTTATAGAAAATATCTTTTTTGCTCAATAAATGAGTGGCTAATGCCTTTAGCATCATTCCACGCTCTTGAAAGGTCATATTGCGTAGTTTAGGCCCGCCCACCGTACGTGCGTAATCCAACATTCTACCAAAATCCAGCCCTTTGCTACTCGCTGTAGCAATCGTCTCCCCATTAATTGCATTAAACAATTCTGTTCCTTTATCTGCGCCCGCTACCCATTGTCCGCAGGCATAATTTTTTAATTGATTCATAGTTCTAAGTAAAGCTTAAGATAGGATATAAATATAACAACATTTTTTTTTGAAAAAAGCTATTGTTAGCTAATAAAAGTAATATTAATTGCATTTATTTTATACTTTTATCTACCTGCAAAAGAAATGTTTTCAAACTTTAAATATCTGATACATGGAGGCTTCAAAAAGGCTTATGGATTGGTATTAATCTTTAGTTTCTATATTGGTCTAAATGCTCAGGAAAGCAGGATCGATTCGTTGATAAAAGCATTTAATTCTGCCACTGAAGATAGTATCCGATATGATAATTTATTAGATCAAATTGGATTTTACAGATTAAGCGACAATACTAAAGCCGGCGAAAAGGTAAAGGAGTTGAATGTTTATGCTAAAAAGATAAACAAGAAGACATATTTGGCGGGTGGCATTTTTCATAGTGCTGTTCAGTTCAGGAAAGAAGGCAATTACGATTCGTCAATTGTGTATTACATGCAGGCAATACATTTGTATGAAGAGTTGAAAAACGAAATGCAAGTGACCATGTGCTACGCTAGTTTAGGAATAGCATATTGGCAATTGAAAGAATTTGAGCCTGCTTTACGTTTTTTCAGAAAAGCGGAATATTTAATCAATAAACAAGGTAAACCCGATAGGATCTTAGCCAATTATATCAATATTGCCGGTGTATTCTTTGATCTTAAGCAATTCGATTCAGCTTTGGTGTATTTGAATAAGAGTAAATATTATGCCGAATTAAGTAAAGATACAGCCAGTATGGCGGATGTTTATGGTAATATGGGTTCAGTGTATTTGCTCATGAATGATACTGCACAGGCCATGCGTTTAAGTTTACTCGGTGTGGAGTACGCAATTAAAACAGATTATAAATATCAGCTCTTTACTTCCTACTCCAATATTGGTACGGTATATATGAAGCGGAAGAACTATAATGAGGCTGAAAGATATTTTGTAATGTCACTTGATATAGCCAACTTACTAGGTGCGATGGAGGGTAGGAGAGATAATTACAAAAGCTTGTCAGATGTTTTTAAAGAGACCGGTGAATATGAAAAAGCATTTCGTAATTTAGAGAAGTACATTCAGGTTAAAGACTCGTTGTTGAGCGAAGCCCGGATGAAGCAGGTAACCGGTTTGGAGGCGAAATATCAGTCGGAGAAGAAAGATAAGGAGCTAATAAAAGAAAAAGTTGCTTCAGAGAAAAAGACAGTCATCACGTATGCACTCAGTGTGGGTTTACTGTTGTTTTTGGTGTTGGCCTTTATTGCATTCAGAGGGTATTTAAATAAGAAAAAGTACGCAACAATTATTGAAACAGCCAATCAAGAAATTAAAATAAAAAGTACTGAACTGGCTTCACGAAATAAGGATGTAACAGATAGTATTAATTACGCCAAAAGAATTCAATATGCTATTTTGCCAAATGATGAAGCTATTTACAAGGCATTTCCGGAATCATTTATTTTTTTCAAACCCAAAGATATTGTGAGTGGTGATTTTTATTGGTTTCATGAAATCAATAAAAACGAATTTATTTTAGCTTGTGGCGATTGTACAGGTCATGGTGTTCCGGGGGCATTCATGACTGTAATAGGCAGTAATTTGCTAAATCAAATAGTTATTGAAAAGAAAGTATTTAGCCCGGCTAGAATTTTAACCGAAATCGACATGCTCTTAAATACCACCCTTAAGCAAGATTATGAGGAAGCAAAGGGTGTGCAAGATGGAATGGATATAGCATTGATCAAAGTAAATACCACTAAAAAAGAATATGTCATCACAAGTGCAAAACGTCCTGTTGTATTAATAAGAGATAACCAAATAATAGAGACAAAGGGTAGTAAGTTTTCAGTTGGTGGGATGCGCAGTGGCATTAAAGAATTTGCAGAACATACCGCTTCTTATAAGTCAGGTGATCAATTGTACATGTTCACGGATGGGTTTTGTGACCAATTTGGAGGAGATAAAGGAAAAAAATTCTCAAGTAAACGATTAAAAGAATTTTTATTAGAGAAGAATAAACTAACAATGGGAGAGCAAAAGCAAAATTTAGAGAACGCAATTATAGAGTGGCAGGGTAGATTGGAGCAAGTTGATGACATTTTAATAATAGGAGTTAAATTTATATGAATGCGGAAATAAATACAAAAAAAGAACACTGGGATTATATTTTTAAAGTATTCCCATTTGTGGATTTGCCGTTTAATATTCTTATTATTTATCTTTCTAATAATTGGTTAATCACATTAGCTTTTGTTGTTCTTTTTCCAATTGTTGCAACATCAACAATATATTTAAGTCAAAAAAAGAATTTTCAACCCGGCTATTGGATCATGGGTATAAATGGATTGTTATTTATTCCGTTTATGTATTATTCGGGTCCAAATTCACCAACTTGGTTAAATTTGATCGTAATTACAATTGGGTCTTCCTTTATGTTTAACAACCCAAGAATAGGACAATACATAATAGCTTTTTGGTCGTTTTGCATTGGTGGTTTTTTCTATTACATGGGTGCGAGTATGGAGTATTCTATTATGATCACCTTTGTTATATTAGGCTTCGTGATACTTTTCAGCAGAGCATTTGCATATATGCAACTTCAACAGGTAAGAATTGCAGAAAAGAATAAAGAAATTGAATTAAAACAAAAAGACATTACCGATAGTATAAATTATGCAAAACGTATTCAATATGCTGTTTTGCCGCATGAAGAAACGATATATAGAAGTATTCCCCTTTCTTTTATCTATTATAAACCAAAGGATATTGTGAGTGGTGATTTCTTTTGGTTCCATGAAATTAATAAAGATGAATTTATTTTGGTGTGTGCCGATTGCACCGGACATGGTGTTCCGGGTGCTTTTATGACCGTAATTGGAAGTAATTTATTGAATCAAATTGTGATTGATAACAAAGTAACTTCGCCTTCTAAAATACTTTCCGAATTAGATAATCTGGTAAGTGTAACTTTAAAACAAGATAAAGAGCGTTTACAGGGTGTGCAGGATGGAATGGACTTATCAATAATAAAAGTGAATAAATCCATTAATGAATGCATTATTACAAGTGCTAAACGGCCTGTGATTTTGTTTCGGAATAAGGAGATGACAGAATACAAAGGAAGTAAATTTTCGATAGGAGGTATGAGGAGTGGCAACAAGCATTTTGAAGAGATTAACATTAAGTATAATGAAGATGATGTACTTTATATGTATACTGATGGTTATACTGATCAGTTTGGAGAATACAAAGGGAAGAAATATTCAAGTAAGCGTTTAAAGGAGTTTTTTTTAGCAATGCATCAAGACACCGCTTCCAATCAAAAATCAAAATTAGACATTGAGTTTAACGGCTGGATGAGTACTCAAGAGCAAGTGGATGACATATTAGTTATGGGTATCAGATTTTAAAAATTATCAAAAAAAGTAAACGATGAAAAAAAGTTTATAAGAATTGGATTAGCATTAAGCGGTGAATTTATAACCAACTCCCCTGATTGAATGGAAATGTTTTGGTTCTTTTGGGTTCTCCTCAAAGTGTTTTCTGAATCCCAATATGAAATTATCAATTGTACGCGATGAAGCGTTTTCATTCACGTCCCAAAGTTGATTGATTATTTGATCACGGGAAATTACCTTGTTTTCGTTTTCGGTGAGTAATTTCAAAAGTCCAATTTCGCGTTTAGATAATTCAATTGACTTACCGCTAATATCAGTAATTTCAAAAGTGTCAAAGTTGATTTTGCATTTACCGAATTCAAACGTCTTTCTTAACAGAATTGGATTACGTTTTATAACATTTTGAATTCTCAAGAGCAGTTCTTCCAATTCAAATGGTTTGGTAATGTAGTCTTCCGCGCCTAGTTTTAATCCGGTTATTTTTTCAGTACTAAGATTTTTGGCAGTTAAGAAAACAACAGGCACATTTGGATTTATTGTTTTAAACTTATCACACAATTCAAAACCGTTAATTTCCGGCAACATCACGTCTAATAAAACCAGGTTAAGTATGCTGTTATTGTCGGTGAATTGTTTCAGCGCTACGTTTCCACTCGCGGCTGTTAGAACATGGTAATTTTCCAATTCGAGATTCAGTTTCAACGTCTCGGCAAGAGCCTCCTCATCTTCAACAAGTAATATATTTCCTCTAACTGAACTCATTTTATTCTCCCAATTCAAGTGTCTTAATTTCCCCTATGGCATTTCCTGCAATACCTTTCACTGAACCATATAAATGAGATGTGTTCAGCAGAACTTTTTCCAATTGCTTTTCACGCTCTTTCCATAACTTTTCCATTTGGATACGCTCCTTACTAATACCTTCTTTCATTGCCGAGAATCCTTCTACTATTGCCTCAATTTGCTGTTTAAATTCATTTCCGGTTAAATAATTATACAACATTTGCATTTTATCGCCTTTGTTTTCCTGACTAACAATCACACTTTGAATTTTTATCAAACTGTCGCGTAATACAAATGAAAGTGATTTTATTTCATAAAAATTGCATATCCAAACACCATCTCTTAAACCAAATCTATCCATGTCTTTCGGCATGGTTTCAGTAACGATCACCGCAATATTCGCGTTTTGGGCACGCATATCATTTTTTAGTTTATCTATCCATTCGTTGGTAAAGGCTTTGGTCCGTTTACTTTCGTAAATCACTTTGCCGCATACATTCCCTGTATTATCGCGTACTGTTTGAATGCAATCGGCACCTTTAATGCCTTTTCCAACTTCTTCAATTAAATCAAATGGAAAGGTGTTTTTGAGCATCTCTTCCAATGCCAATTCCTGAACTTCTCCCTGTAATTGCATGCTGCCTTGTTCGGCTTTACGCTTCATTTCATCAATAAGTTTATTCTGGTCATCAATTTGTTTTTCAAATTCTTTAAATTTGAGGGCGTTTCGTTCTTGTTCTTGTTTTTTGATCGTTTCCGAAATCGTTCCGCGTTCTTCGTTCAGCTTTTTTTGTAATTGTATCTCAAGTTCTGCTTCCTTATTCTTTAATTCCTGCTCCTTTTTCAAAAACCCGAGTTCTTTTTGGCGTGCTTCTTTCAGTTTTTCATCATTTTGCTGATTAATGTCTTCAAGCATTTTTAGTTTATTCTCATAATCAGAACTTACCGACTTTTTTATGCTCTCTTCAATGTTAAGTTTTTGCTTAGCCAAAGCCTCTTCCATTTGTTGCTGAGCACTTTCCAACTTATTCTTAAACTCTTCCTCCTTTTTGGCTTGCCATTCTTTGGCTTTGGTATTCAGCTCACGCTGAACCTCGTCTCTAAAGGCATCAGTAGCTTCAAACTCGTGCTGGCAGTTCGGGCACTTTATTGTTGATTTGTTGCTCATAATTAAAGGCAGCTTTTATGTAAATTTATAGCTTTTAGAACATACAAATTCGCATATTTATAAACATTTAATAATAAAAAAATGAAAGAGTTGATTCTGATCAGACATGCGAAATCTGATTGGACCAGTGAAAGCATAAAAGACATCGACCGTCCGTTAAATGAACGTGGTTATTACGACGCCTATTTACTCAGTAAATGGTTCAAGGATGAAATGCCATTGCCTGATTTAATTGTGAGTAGTCCGGCTACAAGGGCTATAAATACGGCCTTCATTTTTTGCAGAACAATGAATATAAAAGAAAGTGATGTACGAATTATTGAAAGCTTATACGAAAGTACCAGCAATGAGTATTTAAACGCCATTTCTTCTATTGAAAACGAATATAACAGAATTATAATTTTTGGACATAATCCGGCAATCACTAATTTGGTTAACGAACTTAATAATGATCTGACTTTTGAAAATATCCCAACTTGCGGAATAGTAAAAATAGGTTTCACTAGTAAATCCTGGGCAGAAGTAACAAAATCTAAAGCCGGTAAATTGATGTTAAATAAATTCCCAAAGAACTTTAAGTAATATCTAAATGAAAAAAAACAGATTTCCATACATAAACCGCGAAATTAGCTGGCTGTCGTTCAACGAGCGTGTATTGCAGGAAGCTGCGGATCCAAGCACCCCATTGATAGAACGGATAAAATTTTTAGGTATATTTTCGAATAACCGCGATGAGTTTTACCGGGTAAGAGTTGCAACCGTAACGAGATTGAGCAAACTCGGCAAGAAAGCAGTTGCATTATATGGAGACGATCCTAGTGAATTATTACCGAAATTACAAAGAAAGGTTATTGAACAACAATCCCGATTTGAGGTTATTTATACTGAAATCCTTAATGAACTCGCATCATTTAAGATATTTATTATTAACGAAAAGCAGTTGTCGCCCGGGCAAATTTCTTATATTAAGGAATATTTTCATTCAGAAATTCTACCTGCCTTGTTCCCTATAATGGTTGATGAAGGGAAAAGCTTTCCGTATATGAAAGATAAATCAGGGTATTTGTTTGTTAAACTTTCGGATGTTTCTCAAAAGAAGAAAAATAAATTCGCCTTAATTGAAATTCCTTCAAGAACATCTAACAGATTTGTAGTTCTGCCTGTTGAAAATGATAAAAAATATGTCATTCTCCTCGATGATGTTATCCGCTATTGCGTGAATGAAATATTTGAAGTATTCGGGTTCAAATCCGAAGGCGCATACAACATAAAGCTTACCAGAGACGCAGAGTTAGACATCGATAATGATGTAAGCAAGAGTATGCTCGAAAAAATAACCAAAGGTGTAAAAGACAGGAAAAAGGGATTACCTGTTCGTTTTGTTTATGATGCCGCCATGCCTGCAGACATGTTGGGTTTCATTATGAAAAAACTTGGTATGGATAAAAAGGATAATGCTATTCCCGGAGGTAGATACCACAATTTTAAGGATTTTATTAATTTTCCAAATTTAGGAGAAAAGAAGCTCATTTATAAAAACCCCTTACCCGTAGAACATAAGTATTTAAGAGATCCTAATAAGACAACTTTGAATACCGTTATGCAAAAGGATATTCTGTTACATTATCCTTATCATACATACAACCATATCATCAACCTTTTAAGGGAAGCTTCTATTGATCCAACTGTTGAATCAATTAAAATCACATTATACCGGGTGGCTGATTCATCACGAATTGCCAATGCACTTGTAAACGCCATAAAAAACGGTAAGCAAGTGTTTGTATTGGTTGAATTGCAGGCAAGATTTGACGAAGAGAATAATATTTATTGGGCTAATAAACTTCAGGAAGAAGGCGCTAAGGTGATTTACGGTGTGACAGGACTTAAAGTACATTCTAAATTATTCTTAATTACATCGCGCATTAATGGCAAAGAAATTAAGTGCGCCCACGTGGGCACTGGGAACTTTAACGAAAATAGTGCCCGCATATACACTGATTTTTCATTGATAACTTGTAATAAGCTTATTACCGATGAAGTAAACAGGGTGTTTGATTTTTATGTAGATAATTTTAAAGTAGGACAGTTTAAACATCTGGCAGTAGCTCCATTTTATATGCGGAAGGTTTTCACCGGGTTAATCAATAAGGAAATTGTGAATGCAAAGGCAGGAAAGAAGTCTGGAATTATATTAAAAATGAATAGTCTGGTTGATAAAGATATTATTCAAAAATTATATGAAGCATCCAATGCCAATGTGCCGGTTACGCTTATAGTACGTGGGGCATGCTCCCTTGTTACCGGTATTGATGGGTTTAGCAAAAACATTAAAGCTTTTAGTATTGTAGATAAATACTTAGAGCACGCAAGGGTATTTATTTTCCATAACAATGGTGATGAGAAAATTTATATTTCTTCTGCAGATTGGATGAGCAGGAATCTCGATAGCAGAAGTGAAGTGGCCGTACCTATTTATGACAAAGAGATACGCGCGCAGCTAAAAGAAATAATTAATATTCAGCTATCAGGTAATACTAAAGTAAGAATACTTAATTCTACGCAGGATAATACTTATAAAAAAGCAATGCCTGGAGAGAGAAAAATAAGGGTTCAGGACGAGGTATATAATTATATTAAAACAGATACGGATAATTATCTGAAATTAAATTCTAAAAAAACGAATAAATGATATTTGCAGCAGTTGATATTGGAAGTAACGCAATGAGATTACTTTTTTGCCGTGTCTATGAAATTGATGGGAAACCACATTTTTCAAAAGAGGAATTAATCAGGATGCCCATCCGCTTAGGTGAAGATGTGTTTTTGAAAGGAAAAATATCTGCTCAAAAGGAAGAGCGGTTAATTACGTCTTTAAGAGGATTTCACGAATTAATTAAAGCATATCAGGTTGAGGACTTCAGGGCTGTAGCTACGAGTGCCATGCGTGATGCTTCGAATGGTTCAGAAATTATTGTACGCGCGAAAAAAGAATCGGGCCTCGAAGTTGAAATCATTGACGGGAAACTCGAGGCAGCTTTGGTTTTTTCAAATCACATTGAGGGTATATTAAATCCTAAATACGCGTATCTCTACATTGATGTAGGCGGTGGAAGTACTGAGTTAACTTTGTACTTTAATCAAAAAGTAATCGCCGCAAAGTCCTTTAATATTGGAACTGTCCGCATGCTGTTAAATAAGGTTGATAAAGAAGAGTGGGATGAAATGAAAGCTTGGTTGAAACGTAGCACAGTTGGTATTCATCCTTTGTATGCCATTGGTTCTGGCGGAAACATCAATAAGATTTTCAAAATGACCAATAAAAAGGAAACCAACCATATTTCTTACGAAAAATTAAAAGGATTATATGATTTGCTATGCTCTTATACCTATGAAGAGAGAATAGAACGATTGGGTCTTAAGCCTGACCGTGCCGATGTTATTGTACCTGCAGCAAAAATATTTTTGTCAATTATGAAAACGGCTGACGTTGAAAAAGTATTTGTTCCGCAAATCGGATTGTCAGACGGGATAGTACATGAATTATATAATAAGTATAAAAAGAAAACAAAAGCATAGTAGAACGTGACTTTAACAACTTTATATATTTTATTCATCAATTTTGGAATTGCTGATGCCGTTGATATTTTATTAGTGGCATTGATTCTTTATTTGCTGTATAATATGGTTAAAGGAACCTCCGCAGTGAATATTTTTATCGGGCTCGCCTTTATTTATGTGATGTGGATAGTGATAAGAGCTTTAGATCTTAAGCTATTAAGTTCATTAATGGGAAAATTTGTGAATGTAGGGGTAATTGTGGTGATGGTGGTTTTCCAGCAGGAAATAAGAAAATTCCTACTTTATATTGGATCAAATGAATTCATCAGAAGCAGGAATTGGAAGAACATCTTAAAATTAAATTTGAGCAGTAAGTTTTCTGAGGAAATTGAATTGGATATAGATGCATTACTGAATGCTTGCTTTAGCATGAGCGAGACTAAAACAGGAGCACTTATTGTCATATCAAGGAAATCAGATTTAAAATTTTATATTTCAACGGGCGAAAAAATTGATTCTGCACTAACCGACAGGATGCTTGAAAACATTTTCTTTAAAAATTCACCTTTACACGATGGTGCCGTTATTATTTTAAATAACCGTATTGTTGCTGCAAGATGTGTATTGCCCGTAACAGAAAAAGCGAATTTCCCGGCCAATTACGGTATGAGGCACAGAGCGGCTGTGGGAATCACTGAAAATACAGATGCGATTGCAATTAGCGTTTCTGAGCAAACCGGAGCAGTTTCATTAACTACAAATGGAGAAATTAATGCCAACTTAAGCCGCGATAAATTGCGTTTCCTCATTGAAAAAAACCTTAAAATCAGCTGATAAATCGGCCTTAATTATATGAATCTTTTATCAGTAAATAATCTTTCCAAATCATACGGCGACAGATTGCTCTTCACAAAAATCTCTTTCGGAATAAACGCAGGTGACAAGGTAGCTTTAGTGGCTAAAAATGGCAGTGGAAAATCTACCTTATTCAAAATACTTAAAGGCAAGGAAATTGCAGATGAAGGTGATGTGGTATTCAGACGGGATATTGTAGTGTCATTTCTTGATCAGGACATTATATTAGACGAGAAATTAAGCATCATAGACCATGTTTTTAATAACGAAAACAAATTAAACAAGTGCATTAAAGCTTACGAAAAAGCGATAAAATATTCGGAAGAAGGACATCCGGAGGCGGCGAATTTATTGGAGGTTTCGTTGAGGGATATGAACGAACTCAACGCTTGGGATTATGAAAAGACAATTAAGGAAATCTTAACAAGGCTGGAACTTTTTGATTTCGAACAAAAAATAAGCACGCTAAGTGGTGGACAAAAGAAAAGACTGGCATTAGCTCAGGTATTAATTAATAAACCTGATCTGTTAATTATGGATGAGCCAACAAATCATCTGGATATAGATATGATTGAGTGGCTCGAAAATTATATTGCGAAAGAATCCATAAGTATTTTATTAGTAACGCATGACCGTTATTTTCTTGATGAAGTTTGTAATACCGTGATAGAACTTGATAATGGCAAAATTTTTGAATACAAAGGCAACTATGAATATTTCATTACTAAAAAGGCCGAAAGAGAATTAATTCTTAATGCGGAAATAGACAAAGCCAAAAATTTATACAGGAGGGAATTGGAATGGGTGAGGAAAATGCCAAAGGCCAGAGGAACAAAAGCAAAAGCCAGAGTGGATGCCTTTAGCGATGTTGAACAAAAAGCAAAGCAAAGACGTTCTGATAAGCAAGTTGAACTGAGTGTAAAAATGGAACGATTAGGTTCTAAAATTTTGGAACTCATTAAAATCACAAAATCTTTTGGCGATAAAATAATATTAGAACCATTTTCATATACTTTTAAGAAAGGTGAGAAAATAGGAATTATTGGTAAGAATGGGGTAGGGAAGAGTACCTTCTTAAATATCTTGCAAGGATTAGAAAATTACGATGGAGGTAAAATACAAACCGGTGAAACTGTTGTATTCGGTTATTATTCGCAAGGGGGAATTAAGGTGAGTAACGATAAAAGGGTTATTGAGGTTGTTAAAGATATTGCAGATTTCATTCCGCTGGCTAATGGTACACAGTTATCGGCTTCGCAACTTTTAACAAGGTTTAATTTCCCGCCTGACATGCAATATAATTATGTGAGTAAGCTAAGTGGCGGTGAAAAAAGGCGGTTATATCTGCTCACTGTTTTACAAAAGAACCCTAATTTTTTGATTCTTGATGAGCCAACAAACGATCTGGATATTGTAACCTTACAGGTATTGGAAGAGTTTTTATCTGAGTTTGGAGGGTGTGTTTTAATTGTTTCGCACGACCGGTATTTTATTGATAAACTGGTTGATCATGTTTTTGTTTTTGAAGGCGGCGGATTAATAAAAGATTATCCGGGAAATTACACCGAATACCGTGAGTGGAAGCAAGAACAAAAAGCGGAAGAGAAAGCCGTAAAAATAATGCCTGCAACGCAGGAATCGAAACCTGTGACTGTTGAAGTTCAACCTAAAACAGATAATTCAAAACGGTTAACATATAAAGAACAACGTGAGTTGGAATTACTGGAAAAAGAAATAGCGGATCTTGAATTAAAAAAAATCAATTTTGAAACCATGTTAAATGAAACTTCAGAATATGATAAGCTTCAGGAAATAAGCAGCAATCTCAAGCATAACGCTGAAGAGCTCGACAAAAAAAGCTTGCGCTGGTTAGAGATTCAGGAAAAATTAGTTTAAATTTAATATTAGTTGTTTTTAACTAAATACATAGAAAAAGTAACAAGACTGGGTGTTAGGCCGGAATATTCCCAATGGGAAATATTTTTAACCCGTAAACTCAATACAATAACACTGATGGCAGTGTTAAACATTACTCTGGCGTTCACGTTTTTTTTAATTTTTAAGGCATATGATTTTGCGCTTGTACTCGGAATAGTCATCTTAATAGCGCCTTTAGTGTGGCTGTTCAATAAGTACCGAAATTATATATGGGCCGCTTATACTTTCTATATCATTGGTTTTATATTTTTTATTTTTATGAATTTAATGCAAGGGAGGGAGTCATATGCGGCTATGTTTTATTTTCCGGTGATTATAAGTATGGTACAATTACTTGGTCGTAAGGAGACCATAAAACATCTATTTGCATTAAGTGTTTTTTGCTTGGTTTCAGTTATATGTGTTTTAATTGGATTTGAATACAAATGGTTGCACTATGATTTTGATTCCTTATTTATGATGAAGCTGATATATTTTAATATCATCCTTAGTTTAATTACAGCCTTAGGCTTTATTGTTATTGTGGTATCAGAATCTTTAAGACAGGAAAGAACAATAAAAAACATGCTTGCTGAAAAGGAGATTTTACTCGCAGAAGTTTTTCACCGTGTTAAAAATAATATGAATATTGTGACGAGTTTATTAAACCTTAAAAAAAATACTTCTGATTCTCCCGAAGTACAATCTGCACTCGAAGATTGCCGGAGTAGGGTTTATTCAATGGCACTTGTGCATCATAAAATATTTAACCGTGATAATATTATTGGACTGAATTTTAATGATTATATACAAGAACTAGTAAAAGACCTGTTGCATTCGTTAGGTGGTGATAATGTTAAAGTAACAATTAATGCAGACGATATCAGATTGAACTTAGCAACGGCTATTCCTTGCGGACTAATTTTAAACGAACTTATTACCAATTCAATAAAATATGCACAAGTACCGGGCAAGGATTTATGTATTAAAATTAGTGTAACTAAACAAAACGATTATATCGAATTACAAGTAGCCGATAATGGCCCGGGAATACCGGATCATGCGATTAATAAATTTAATTCATTAGGATTGGAATTGATTAAATCTTTATCGGAACAAATCGATGGTGCGTTCAAATTTTCTTCAAACAACGGATTAGTTTTTGATTTAAAATTCAAGAATGTTTAAGTTTATTTCTGAATAACCAATTTGAACAACTTGGTTGAACTGTCCTGACAATTTACCTTTATATAATAAACACCGTTATTTAAATTGTCGGTATTTATCTTATTTGTACCGCGTGAAATAGATTGAAATAAAATATTTTCACCAAGTAAATTATAAAACTCAACTGTGGCATTTTCATCATCAGTACTAATGTTCACTTCATTACTTGCAGGATTAGGAAAAACTGACACATTCGCTTCGATATTACCACAATTCTCTACAGTAATCATGGGTGCATATTTAAAGCTTTTATCCTTATCAGTTTGCTTTAAACGATAATAAATAAATCCTTTTTTAGCAGCTTTATCTACCGATTGATAACTGTTGATCTTATACGAAGTTCCTGCACCTTTCACATTAATCACAGCTTGCCATTCAATGCCATCGGCGCTCCTCTCAATGGTAAAATAATCGTTATTATGTTCTGAAATTGTTTTCCAACTCAAAACCACAAGATTATCAGTACAAGTACCGGTAAAATTTAATAATTCAATTGGCAATGGTGCGGTAGTAATTGCAGTAGGACAAGCTCCTACAAAACCAGATTGTGCGCCTGTATTTAATAATGTGATGTTTGTGTAAGAACCAGTTGATGTTGGAATAAAATAAACACCGCCGTAACCGGCCACGCTAAGCGGACCAACAACTAATCCGGAAACACCCATACATACCAAACCACTTAAACTAATAGCACCGCCGGCTCCACCTGAAGCGCTAATTGTTCCGTAATCATTTGTATTAACCGAATTCATCCGTAAAGTAGCAGCCTTTACCGGAGCAGAAAATTGCCATTGTATAGTACCTGTTCCTGCCGAGCTCGTCCAAGGGTTCATAGCACCCGGATCGGCATAACCCACATGCGGACAACCGGCTGCCGACGCTGTTGAAGTTCCTGAATTGGTTGTACCCGTTAATGAAGTTGTAATGCCTGCAACTGCCGGACAAACTACCGTGTAAACAGTTAATGGCGATACAGGATTAGGATTTGCCTTTTGGGTATATGTAATGGAATTGTCAATTAAAGTTTGAGTTGGTTTTACTATAAATTCATCACTCGCATCGCTTTCATAAATACTGAAATAATAAGTCACACCCGCAGTTAGACCTGTGATTTTTGCAGAAGTTCCTGAACCATTATACACCACATAACCGGAGTTGATGTGTTGACCGCTCCCGAATTTGTTATTGGCCTTATAATTGGTTTCTTTTTGCAATGAAATATTTTCGGGCGAAGTAGAAGCAATAATCAACACTCGCTGACCAATTAAGGGTTGCCAGTTTAAAGTTAAATAAGACTCGCTGGCTTTTATAGATAAAGTATTGGTAGCAGGACTAAATCCGAAG
>Ga0154020_10003887_pt1 | contig 17874 bp, 3 predicted proteins | sample Klosneuvirus_201_FD_109709 | JGI IMG/M metagenome (GOLD analysis project Ga0154020, IMG submission 109709) | Active sludge microbial communities from wastewater, Klosterneuburg, Austria - Klosneuvirus_20160825_MG | ecosystem: Engineered > WWTP > Aerobic digester > Activated sludge | place...
GGGACACTATACGCCAGAGAAAATCTGCTTACTTCGATTAATACAACCGGTGCAACAAGTCTTTCCTATTTTGAATGTCCATTTAACCAAATAACATCGCTTGATCTTTCTAGCAACTCTTCTCTTACAACACTTCTGTGCTTAGGAAATCAAATTTCAAGTTTAGATGTCTCTGCAAATACTGCTTTGTATTATCTAAATATTGGTATTAATCCAATAAGTTCAATCGACCTTACAAATAACTTAGCACTTCAAGTACTTTATGCAAATCAAAGTCAATTGACTTCATTGGATGTTTCAGCAAACATTCTTTTGAATTCACTCGGAGCTCAGTTTACTCCGCTAACAAGTCTGAATGTTCAAAATGGAAATAATTCAAACTTTGCAGACTTCAATGTAACAAATAACCCAAGTCTTGCCTGTATTCAAGTTGACAATGTAAATTATTCGAATTCCAACTGGAGTGCCGGTAAAGATGCATCAGCATTGTTTAATGTAGATTGCGGATGTACTGTAAATATTCCGGATGCAAATTTTAAAAATACTGTATTAGCAAACGTTGCAATTAATACAAACAGCGATGGAGAAATTCAATGCTATGAAGCATCAAGCTATAATGGACTTTTAAATTTATTTGCAACAGGAGTTACTGATTTAACGGGGATCGAAGCCTTCACCGGCATTACAAGCTTGTCAATTAATGGTAACAATATTGCTACAGTAAACCTATCTGCTAATACTGCATTAACATCTATTGAAGCCGGCGGAAGCAGTATCTCAAATTTCATTTTACCTAGCACAAGTACATTAACTTATTTGGTTTGTGAATATAATGCGTTGACGACCTTGGATTTATCCGTATGTCCTGCTTTGACAGAAGTTTGGTGTCGTGGCAATCAACTAACGAGTTTAAATTTGTCAGGTAATCCGGCATTATTGCATTTACATACTGAACAAAATAATATTACCGTGCTTGATGCCTCAGCGAATCCATCGCTTATAACTTTAACAGCATCATCTAATCAACTTACAAGCATCAATCTCTCAGCAAATACTGCTTTGGAATCGTTAAACATTAATAGTAATTTGATTTCAAATTTAGATGTCTCTTTAAATACAGCACTGAGCACAATAGCCGTAAATTCAAATCAACTCACAACTTTAAATATTCAAAATGGTAATAATACTATTTTATCCTATTTTGATGCAACCGGCAATCCTTCACTACTCTGCATTCAGGTTGATAATGCAATATACATGAATACTAACTGGAGCGCAGGCAAAGATGCGGGTGCGGTATTTAGTACTAATTGTGCATGTACGGCAACGAATGACTACAGAACTGTTGGTAGCGGTTGGTGGGAAGATATTTCCTTATGGGAAACGTATGATGGCTGTGCTTGGGTACCTGCGAGTTCTGTTCCTTCTCCGCATACCCCAACCAGCTTAGACAACAATATTACTATATCTAACGGAACCTCAATGATCTTTGAATCAGGTGGAGATCTGGATCAAGTGATAATAGAAACCGGTGGAACTTTAGATGTAAGCTATTCAACTTTGAATGTTCTTGATGGACCGGGCACAGACATCAATTCAGCAGGGCAGTTGATCATTGACCATGCAGATTTCAATTGTACTGGCCAAACGGTTATAGCTGAACTTGGCGAATTAGTGATAAAAAATCTTAGTCATGTGAATGGGCCCGGAACTATTACAATGGAAGGCGGAAGTACAGGAAGTAATTTTGGTAGCGGAAATAAATATATAGGAGATGCTTTAACATTAGACATTCAAGCTTCAGCGGATTGGAACTGGAACACCTACTCCAATTTTCTTTTTGTAGGTCCAAATAACATAATCAACAACGCAGGTATCATGTCATTTACAAGCGACATGGACTTTAATGCTTTCGACGGAAGCGCTGCTTGTACAATTAACAACACGGGAGTAGTTGAAGTTAACTCGAGTACAGTTTACTTCGATCCTGAAATCACATTTAACAACGTTGGTGGTCAATTCGATCTATTGGCAACTAGTCTTTTTGAAATAAACTCGGCACCAACGACATTTAGTGGTCAAATCAACATTGGAACTGATTGCGAATTTATTGCGAATGCTGCAGTTCAATATACAGGAAGTTCATTTACCAATAATGGTATCGTGACAGCTGACAATCTTGAATTGTTTGCTGTAGGCATGAATTTTTACGGAACGGGTACAATCACAAATCTGACGATGAATAATAATGATGATGTAGGTATGTATGGACAGCAAACTATATCCAATTCACTACAATTTCAAGTTGGAAAAATACATACATTAAGTGGCGGTAAAATAATAATCGGTGCTGCTACAACTGTTAGTGGCGCATCTGCTTTAAGCTATGTGTCAGGAACAATTCAACAATATTTCTTAGCAGGCTCTAACCCAAGAACAATTGATATCGGCGATATAAATTATTATGCGCCTGTAATTCTAAACCCGAATCTTGCTGATGATGGAAGTTTCACAGTTACAGCATATGACGGTGATCATCCTGATATTTCAAGTACAACGATCGATCAATCAAAAAGTGTAAACGTCTATTGGAACATAACACACGATTCGGGAACATTAAATTCAGCAAGTGCTACTTTTAACTGGGATCCTGCAGTTGTTGACGTTTCATCAAATACTTCTTTATTCAGAGTCGGGAAATTTGATTCGCCAACGTGGACCTATCCGGCTGTTACAAATCTTACTGCAACATCACTTGAAGTGCTTGACCTGACATCGTTCAGTGATTTCCAAATTGGAGAAACGCCACAAACTCCGGCTTCTGCTTTAAGCTTAGGAGGTGGAAATGATATTGTAACAATTGCAGATGACAATGCACTTGAACCAACTGATGCAATCACAATTGAGACCTGGGTTAAGTTGAACAATGCAGGAACTTATTCCGGACTTATCATGAAAGCTGAACCCGGCAACTGGGAAAGCGGATATGGTTTATCCATGAATGAATTCAATAATAATTTTACGTTTTTCATTAACAGTTGGTCATTGCACTATGTAAACTCAACTACAACCATCACCCCGGGTGTATGGTACCATGTTACCGGAACATATGACGGAAATTTCCTGAAATTATATATTAATGGAATACTTGAAGCCAGCACTCCATATTCCGGAACACTGATCAATACCGCTTATGACCTTCACCTTGGAAATGATAACGCAGGTTATGGTTTAGATGGAACTTTGGACGAAGTAAGAATATGGAATCGCACACTTTGTGCTGATGAAATATTGAACACAATGAATTGCGAAATTCCAACAACAGCACCTGGCCTGGTTGCAAACTACCATTTCAATCAAGGTTTTGCAGGAGTTGACAATCCAACAGAAACAACTCTTATTGATGCTACCGGAAATGGCTTTGATGGTACACTTCAAAACATTGCGCTCATTGGCACTCAAGGTAATTGGGTTGAAACAGGTGGGGTTACTACTGGAACATCATGCACGCCATTGACTGTAACAACTGTTTATGCCGATGCTGATGAAGACGGATATGGTGATCTGAATACTTCAATACAAAACGGAGACCTTTGTTCCATACCTCCAGGCTATGTTGCATCAAGTACTGATTGCGATGACAATAACCCACTCATTTATCCGGGAGCTACAGAAATTGTTTGTAATGGAATTGATGAGGACTGCAATGGAACAATCGATGATCTTCCATTTACGAACAATACCGTTTTTGTAAATTTTGCTGCAACAGGCAATAATGATGGAACAACATGGACAGATGCATTCACAAACTTACAATCCGCTATTGATGCAGTACCGGGCTGTACCTCTGTTCAAATCTGGGTAGCGGCAGGTACTTACAAACCAAATGCAGATCCAACCGGAAACACTAACCCGGCTGACCCACGCGAAAAAACATTTTATGCTAAAGACGGAGTAAAAATTTATGGCGGCTTTATAGGTAATGAAACGTCATTCAATCAACGCGACTTTAAAAACAACATTACAATACTCAGTGGAGATTTTAATGACGACGATGCTGTAACCGGAAGTGGATCTACATTATCCATTTCAGGAAATAGTGAAAACACATATCATGTTGTTGTTGCCAAAGGAACAATAGGTGTAACAATTGACGGATTCACCGTAAAGGGTGGAAATGGAAACAATACAACTTCATTTTTAGTAAATGGAGAAAACTTTGTCCATAACAATGGCGCCTTATACATCCACAGTGGAGTGAATAATTTTGTAAGTAACAATACCTTGGTTGGAAATTTCGCACAGAGTGGCGGTGGGGCAATTTTCACACGCGATGGTATAATGAACTTCCAAAATAATATTTTCACCCAGAATCAATCGGGCAATGTTGGTGGGGCGGTAAATTGTTTATTGTCCACAACTCATTTCGACAACAACATTTTTACCGGCAATAGAGCCAATACAGGCGGAGCTATTTACAACCAGCAAAACACCAATACACTTAGCAATAACACATTCTATAAGAACTCAGCCGGTCTTGGAGGAGGTTACTGTTCAAGGTTCAGCAGCACATCGATATTGAACAATAATATTTTCTGGGGCAACGATGCCAGTGGAAATACAAACACAGTCGGTGCTGATTTTGCGAGTTTAAATTCTTCTGTAAACACTTTTAGAAACAACCTTCTTCAGTTAGGTTCGACTCTTTATACAACAGTCGGAAGTGGCAACTATGACTTAGGTATAGCTGCAGTTGGAAATATTTTCAATTTAAATCCTGAATTTGCTGACTCCAACGATATTGATGGTGTGGATAATATACTACGCACCACAGATGACGGCTTGAATTTGCAAAGCTCCAGCCCTGCTAAAGATGCGGGTGACAACAGTTTGATTCCCGTAAACGTTACTGAAGATATTACAGGAGCTGCACGTATAGTTATCACCACGGTAGATATGGGAGCCTATGAAACAACGCTACCTGCTTGTGTTGTTAATATACCTGATGCAAATTTCAAAGCAGCATTGCTAGCAAACGTATTAATCAATACAAATAGCGATGGAGAAATTCAGTGTAGTGAAGCAGCAGCATACAGCGGTACACTTACTGTTTCCAACTTGGGTATTGCCGATTTAACCGGTATCGAGGCATTTACTTCCTTAACCGGACTAGTTTGTACAGGCAATTCACTTACATCATTAAACCTAAGCAGCAATGCTCAGTTGGTTACTTTATTTTGCAACCAAAATGCTCTTACTACTTTAGATTTAAGTGGCCATACAGCTTTACAAACGGTCTATTGCAGTCTTAATGCACTTACCAGCCTTGATTTATCCGGTTGTACTAGTTTAAGCATTCTGAATGGTGGAGGGAACCAGTTGACAAGCCTGGATTTATCCGGCAGTTTGCAACTCGCTACTTTGACTATGAATTCAAACCAAATTTCAAACTTGAATATTACAGGTATTACAGGATTGACCTTCCTTGAACTTGCCTTAAACTCATTGCCCGACTTAGACGTTTCTGCAAATGCAGGCTTAACATATTTTAATTGTGCAGCAAATGCATTGACAAGCCTGAACATGAAGAATATCAACTATTCTAATTTAACATACTTTAATGCAGTACAAAACTTCTCGTTATCATGTATAGATGTTGATGATCCATCATACATGAATACTAACTGGAGTGCAGCTAAAGATGCCGGCGCGTCATACAGTACCAATTGTTCTTTCGTTTGCAACTTGTCGCTTACAACTTCAGCAGGAGATACACTGATCGTTTGTGCAGAAAGCGGACAAACTAGTGGCAGTGTAAATCTGGTTCCACTGAACGGTATTGCTCCTTATACTTACACAGGAAGTGATACACTCAATCTTGTAGATGGAATTTATAACTACTTCGTAACCGATGGCAACGGTTGTACAGCAACTACTCAACTCGAAGTATTTGTTACCAATTGTATCATCCCATACTATGAGCCACCTGTCAATGACACACTTGACAATCTGATCGGATCGGAGTTAACACAGCTCTACACCTATCCGGATTCATTGGCTGATACAACTTCGAATAACAATATCTTCCTTATCAATGAAGTTTTAGGTGACGTACTCATCGAAGTAATTTCGAATATCGGACAATACAATACTTTGTATGCATTGTTGCAGACTCCGAATTATGGAATGACAGACATTATTGATAATGGCGATACGACTCTAATCATTACAGGTATGTTCCCTATTGCCAATCTTCCTAAGCTTGATTCATTGCCTATCCTTATCAATTACGTAAGACCATACTATGCGCCTATCAATGGAAATTTTGCCGGCACAGGATTAGCCATGTCTCAAGGTGATTCTGCACAGGCATCAGATCAGGCGAAAAAAGCATGGAACGTTTCCGGACAAGGCGTGAAAGTCGGAGTTATGTCTGATAGCTATAACACTAAATTCGGATTCCCTACGCCTGCTGACCGTGATGTTCAAAATGGCGACCTACCGGGCTCAGCAAATCCAAATTACACTAAGAATGTAATCGTATCCGAAGAGTACCCATATGGTGTCGGTCAAGATGAAGGTCGTGCCATGATGCAAATTGTACATGACGTTGCTCCAAATGCAGAACTGATGTTCCGCTCAGGATTCATCAGCGCAGGAAATTTTGCTGACGGTATCAAAGCCCTTCGTGATTCGGGATGTAAAGTTATCGTAGATGACATCACATACATCACAGAACCATTCTTCCGTGACGGTGTAATTGCTCAGGCAGTTGAAGAAGTATCTTCGACAGGTGTGAGTTATTTCACATCAGCCGGAAACTTCGGCATAAAATCGTATGAAGGAAACTTCACACCAATGGCTCCTCCTGCCGGTTATGCAGGAGTTGCACATAACTTCGGAGGAAATGATTATTTCCAAAGCGTAAGACTTCCAAAAGGAACTTATACAATTGCTCTTCAGTGGGACGATGAATTCTATTCTATCGGAGAAGCAACCGGAGCTTTGAATGACCTCGATATTTATCTTGTCGATCAATTCGGTGCAAGATTATTTGGATTCAACAGAGATAATATGGGTGGAGATCCATTAGAGATCCTTCCATTCATTGTAAAAGCTACTGCGGATGCGAATATAATTATTACCCGTAAAAACGGAACAGGAAATGTACGTTTCAAATATATCATCTTCCGTGGTGAAGGTGTGATCACCGAACACATTCAAAATAATTCAACGGTCATTGGTCAAGCCAATGCTGTAAGTGCTATGGCAGTTGGAGCGGTACTATATACAAACACTCCGGCTTATGGAGTAAACCCTCCTACTATCGCAACCTTCTCTTCACGAGGCGGATTACTTATTGATGGAGTTGACAGATTAAAACCTGATTTCGCTGCGCCTAACGGAGTAAATACTACTGTAAATTTCGGAGGTGTTAATATTGACAACGATGCATTCCCTAACTTCTTCGGAACATCTGCTTCGGCACCACATGCTGCCGGTGTTGCTGCATTGTTGATTGAAGCGAAAGAGAAATATTATGCAGGAGAAACATTCAACGGCGCACAAATGAAAGCGCTATTAAAATCTACTGCTATTTCTATGGCCTCTTCAAGTAATGATACTGCAAGCGGAGCAGGATTGATTCAGGCAGATGACGCTTTACAGACTTTTGCTAATCCATCGCCGCAGATTGATCATTATCACTTGCAGGATTCAGCATTTACACCAAGTGCTCAACCGGTAACACTGGAGATCTTCGGAACCTACTTTGCCGACAATGCTTCGGTGATATTCCAATACGATACACTTCCTGCAATTGTAACAAATGGAAATCATCTTGTGGTTGACGTACCTGAATTCCTGGGAAACCCTCCTCTAACAGTTTATAATCCTCCGATCTCAATTAGTGGATTAGACGGTGGAGTCAGCGACTCAATTTACTTTTTGAGCTCTGTTCCGCAGAATGTAAAAATCACGATCAACTCGGTAACTAAAAAGTTTGGAGAAATTATTCCGGCCTATTCTTTTGATGTTACTATCAATAACACTCCACTTGCAAGTACAGGACAAACGTTGACAAGCCTTGGATTAACTGATATCACGTTCAGCACCAATGCAAATACATTATCTGATATTGGCTTGTATTACAGAAGAGGAGCTTCGGCAGTTACAGATCTAAGCAATCCATTGTCATTGACTCTGTCGGAACTTTACAACTATCAATTTGTTGATGGTATTCTAACAATTGACAGAATGCCAATCTTGGTAACACCTCAAAATGTTACACTGGAATATGGTGATGCTATTAACGGAAAAAATATTCAATTCAATTATGTTTACGACGCTAGCAACATCGACCTAGCTGATCAGGCTACTTTCCTTGATTCACTTGAAACCGAACATCAATCTACTATGTCGAGTTCAGTTGTTTTTGTAGATGGTAAACAAGGAGTAAATGGAGTTACATTAACTGCTGCAGATTTCGCTAACATGAGTTTCCTTGTCAGCGGTAAAGCAGGAGTAAATGGAAAACAAGGAGTGAATGGAAAACAAGGAGTGAATAGTATTGTGTACGATACAACATATTTTATTCCTGTTCATCCTGCAACAATCTTCGATTATCATATAGACTCTTTAAATGCTGTGCTATATAATGGTAAGCAAGGCGTGAATGGTAAAGCTGGTGTGAATGGTAAAGCTTCTGTGAATGGCAAAGCTTCTGTGAATGGAAAGCAAGGTGTGAACGGCAAACAAGGTGTGAACGGTAAACAAGGTGTCAACAGCAGCACATTCAACGATGCATCAAATGAATTTGCAGTGTTTATTCTTGACTCACTCGATGTATATGCAGATCCAACTGATTCAATTGTCGGCTACACTTCAATGAACATGATCACAGGTTACACTGTAGGAACATGGGTTCTAGCTCCGGGAGTATTGATGTCTGAAAATTTCGATATCAGTTACGGATTAGGAAGTATAACAATCGTTCCTGAAACTCTGACTGTAAAGGCGAATGATCTTTCAGCGGGATGTAACGGACTACAACCTAATTATACGTTCACAAATTCTATTTACCAATATGAAGATGCAGATAGCAATGTTGTTTCAAGTGGACCAACCTTTACTATCCTGGACGACCAAAACAACAATGCAGGAAGCGGCAATCTTACATCGGGCACATATCAGATCATCCCAAGCGACCTGATTCAAGTTGATACGCCATACAATTATATACTGGTGTATGAAAACGGAACTTTAACGGTTGGACCGGAATTGAATGCAATAGCTGATGCAGGAATAATTACATGCAATGGTGGTACAACATCTGTGAATGTAATTGCAAGTGGCGGGACATTACCTTATACCGGTGACGGGACCCATACAGTAAATGCCGGAACACATTCATTCACGGTCACTGATGCCAATGGCTGTACTGCTGTTGCCTCGGTAACTGTAATGGAACCGGCTGCTATACTACCTTCGGCTTCTGCTACAGCAATTCTATGTAGTGGCGAAACTGCAACTGTTTCCGTTTCTGCAACAAGCGGAGTTGAACCGTATACAGGAATTGGCAACTTCATTGTTGGTGCAGGAACATATTCTTATACTGTCACTGATGCTTCAGGATGTACTGCTTCGACTACTATTACGGTAACAGAACCATCAGCGGTAATTGCATCATCTGTATCAACACCAATTCTGTGTACAGGTGGTTCATCTTCTGTTTCTGTTTCTGCAACTGGTGGAACTGCTCCATATACTGGAACAGGCGACTTTAATGTAACTGCAGGAACTTATTCCTATTCTATTGTTGACGGTAATGGTTGTTCGACAAGCACTTCAATTACTGTCACAGAACCAAACGCATTGACTGCCTCAGCAAATGCAAGTGGTTCGATATCTTGTTTTGGTGGTTCTGCTTCAATTGATATAAATGCTACAGGTGGTACTGCTCCTTATACAGGTACGGGCACATTCTCTCAGTTTGCAGGAACAATTACATATCCTGTCACGGATGCGAATGGTTGCTCAACAACGGTATCGATCACATTGAATGAACCTGCAAAAGTGGAAGGAACTACTTCTTCTACACCATCATCGTGCTCAAGCAACGATGGTACGGCTACAGTAAGTGCAACAGGTGGAAACGCACCATATACTTATTTATGGTCTAACGGACAAACAACTCAAACTGCAACCGCATTGCCAACCGGAATTTACACGGTAAATATTACTGATGCGAATGGTTGCGTTGGCATGAGTTCTACTACTGTTCTTGGCTCAGGTGGTTCTATAATTGTTCCTGGGTCTATCAGCGGACCTGCGGGGGCGTGTCGTAATTCAAGTGGCATTGTTTATTCTGTCGCTCCTGTTCCGGGTGCAACATCTTATCTATGGACACTACCATCAGGTGCAACAGGCACTTCACTTACCAACAACATTACATTAGCATTTGGCGCATCCTATTCAAATGGATTCATTTGTGTAGCTGCTGTTAATACATGTGGAACTTCAAGTACTTCATGTTTGAACATTCCGGTCAATACTGTCGCGCCTCCGGTACCTGCTCTTATTTCCGGCCCTAACACTCCTTGTGGTCCGGCTACATATACGTATTCAACATCTGCTCCGAATGCAACAAGTTACTCTTGGACCGTAACCGGTACAGGCGTTTCAATTGTTGGTGGACAAGGAACAAATACGATTCAAGTTAGCATTCCTCCAAACTTCGGACAAGGTTCTATTCAGGTTCGTAGTGTAAATTGTAAAGGTTCCAGCGCTGTACGAGGTATGACGATCACCGGCTTACCGGCTCACTCTAATCCTGTTACCGGACCTGTATTTGTGTGTGCAGGCGGAACTGCAACATATACTATGGGTACCGTTGTTGGCGCAACATCTTATGCATGGTCGATCACCGGTGATGCTACAGTGGTTTCAACAACTACAACTGCAACGACCACTTCAGCAACGATAAACTTCGGTCCGGCATGGACTTCAGGAATAATCATGATATCAGATATCAATAGTTGTGGATCGTATGCCCGAACATTCGCAGTGAACTCTACACCTGCTCAACCGGGATCTATTACCGGTCCGGGAAGTGGTGTTTGCAGATTGTCAGATGTTACTTATTCAATTGCACCGGTACCGACTGCAACATCTTATACATGGACAGTTCCACCGGGTGTATCAATTGTATCCACTGCACCAAATGGATTATCGATCGTAGTGAATTTCTCACCGGCGTTTACATCGAATTCCGCGACGATCTGTGTTGCTGCTTCTAGTGGATGCGGCACAGGACCTGCACGTTGTTTTACAATCACGTCTCGTCCTGCAGCCCCAATTATTACCGGTCCAACTACGGTTTGCAAATCGAACTCTTCGGTTAACTACAGTCTTGCTCCTGTCTCGGGCGCCAGTTCGTATTCATGGTCTATTACCGGCGGAGCTTCAATTGCTCCGGCAGGTACAAATGCAACGGTGAATTATAATCCGTCATTGAATACTTCTGCAATGATTCGCGCAAATGCAAACAGTGCTTGTGGTGCTTCTCAGCCGGGAACGTTGACTGTAGGCGTTAGTTTATTATGTCGTACTGCAGATGGAGAAATCATCAATGAGAACACAGAATTGACTGCCTTCCCTAATCCTACGTCAGGAAAAGCAACGATTTCATTCAATGCTTCAGCTAAATCCAAATATCTAGTCAAAGTTACCGACATGCTTGGCAATGCTATCATGACAGAAATTGTCAATGCTTTTGAAGGTTATAATACCAGAGAAATTGATATGACCGGTCTTGCAAAAGGTGTATATGTGATCAGCCTAAGCTCCGATGACAAGGAAACCGATTCAATTCGATTAATAGTAAAATAGTATAATCAAACTTAACATGAGAGAGGTGTCGGGCGAAAGCTCGGCACCTCTTTTTTTTCATAATCGCAATCCAAAAAGTACCAAACCGCGGATATTATCAATTATTTTTAAAAAAACTGTTTAACTAAATCGTATTTTCTTAGTTTTACAAACCACACCAACACGAACACAAATGACAACCTCACATGGCCGTTTTATTCTGTTCCTTCTTCTTGCTTCCTTTCTAATTAATACTAATACACAAGCGAGTAAAGCTGATAGTCTGCGGCAAGTACTTTCAAAAAACATTGCAGACACAACAAGAGTCAGTGTTTTAAATGCACTTAGTAAAGCATATTGCAATGATAATCCGGATACTGCAGTCACAATAGGATTATCATCAAAAGAACTGGCTGAGAAAATAAAATTCAAACCTGGTCTTGCTCTTGCTTTAAAACAAATTGGAATTGCATATTATCTTAAAGGTGAATATATAGATGCTGTCAACCACTGGCAACAAGCTCTAGAGGTGTACAAATCTATTGGCGACAAAGTCGGCGTTGCAAACATGCTTAGTAATCAGGGCGCAGTTTATTTTAATCAGGGCGATGATGCTAAATCTTTAGAACTCCATTTGCAATCATTGAAAATGTCGGAGGACGTGAATGATACATTGCGCATTGTAACATCTCTTGCAAACATTGGCTCCATCTACCTCAACAAACCAGCTACATATAAAAAAGCAATTGATAATTTTCTGAAAGCCTATACTATGGCTAAGATCATTAATAACCAATATATGATCGGGACATCGTCGGTAAATCTCGGCGAGATTTATTATAAAATGAATGACGATGCCACCGCAATGAAGTATTTGATTGAAGCTAGAAAAGCGTACGATGACACTGAAGACCTGCCTTATGCTTTGAACTATATGGGGCGTGTTTATATTCGACAGAAAGAATATGAAAAGGCCATCAAGATACATGAAGAAGCATTGGCAATAGCGACTAAGCTTGATACAAAATTAGATATGACTCAATCTCTTGTCGGTTTAGCCCAAGCATATTTATCTAAAGGTGATTTACAAGGGTCAATTGCAAAATTCAAACAAGCAGTTGAAGTTGGCAGAGAATTAAATGCTACTACTGAAGTCAAGGATGCCTATGAAGGACTAACAAAAGCGTTTGCGCAAAAAAACGATTACACCAACGCTTTCAAGTATCAAAATTTATTACTGGCAATAAAAGATACGATCTATAACATCAACACGGATAAAAAACTCGGGACACTGCAATTTACATTTGATCTCGAGAAAAAAGAATCACAGATCAACTTATTAACAAAAGATAAAGTTATCCAGGAACAAACAATTCGTCGCCAGAAAATGATTCGCAATAGTTTCATTGGAGGATTTTTAGTTGTCTGCATATTCGCATTTATTTTCTTTGGTCAACGCAATAGAATCAGCAAAGAGAAAAAACGCAGTGATGAATTATTACTCAACATCCTACCTGAAGAAACTGCTGAAGAATTAAAATTAACCGGCACTGCTCAACCGAAGAGTTTTGATCTGATATCAGTTATGTTCACCGACTTTAAAGGTTTCACGCAATTGTCAGAAAAACTAAGCGCGAAAGAACTTGTCAGCGAGATCAACGAATGCTTCTCTGCATTCGATCATATCATGTCAAAATATGGTGTTGAGAAAATTAAAACTATTGGTGACGCTTACATGGCGGCCGGTGGACTACCAACCCCAAATGATACCCACCCGATTGATGTTGTAAAAGCTGCATTGGATGTTCAGAAATTCATGGAAGAACATAAAGCAAAAAAAATAGCTGCGGGACAATTATTTTTTGAAATCCGAATCGGAGTTCATACCGGACCGGTTGTTGCCGGAATTGTCGGCGTAAAAAAATTCGCATACGATATCTGGGGCGACACCGTAAATACTGCCAGCAGAATGGAAAGCAGTGGTGAGATCGGCAAAGTAAATATTTCAGGAACTACTTACGAAAAAGTTAAGCATAAATTCGATTGTATACATCGTGGCAAGATCCAGGCGAAAGGCAAAGGGGAGATTGATATGTATTTTGTGGAACGATAGGATTCTGTTCAGAGTTCAAAGTTAAAGTTGGCTTCGTAGGCACCTACGAAGCCAACTTTGAACTTTGAACTTTGAACAAATTATCTAACTACTCTAAACATCTTTTTCGACGTACCAGAATTCAAAATATAAATCCCTTCCGTCAGATTACTAATATCGATTGAAGAAGTGCTTTGTTCAAACTTTCCATTGCTGCATATTTTTCCGAGTTGATCAACGATCGTGTATTCAGAGCCTATCATTGATTCTTTGATCGTTGCATTGATGCGATTGGAAGCTGGATTTGGAAAGACGGCAAATTCATTTTTTGCATTCTCATCAATTCCTACAGAACCACCAGTAACAGTTACTCTGAAATCGACAAAATTTCCATATTCGTAAACACCACAAGCACCATAACCGTTTGCGCTCATGGTATAGCAATCAGTTCCCCATCCTGCAATTACACGCATTCTGTAATCTCCATTGACTGCCGTAGGTGGTATTGTTATCAGAAAGCTGTATGTCTGGGGATCACCTGCAGTATATTCATAATACAAGTTCTCTGTCGAATCAAAATCACCATTGTTATCAAAATCGACCCACACACCTACTCCACACCAGGAACCATTAAGCACTTCCATTGGTGTTGGTAATCCTGCCGTCAATGTAGTTCCCATAGTTGTGTAATCAGAAATAGTACAATCGCTTGAACCCAAAGTCCAGCTGATGCTGTCAAGAGTGATCTCTTTGTTATTCCAGGAGAAACAACCATTGTTAAAAGTAGGCTCACAATAGACGACCTGTGCACCGGCCTTTTGAATAAAAGGTAATGCAAATAAGAATGCAAATAGTAGTTTTTTCAGTTTCATGTTTAGGGTTTTTGTGTTGTTCGTTTGTCAATCAGTTAATAGCCAAAATCGCTTACGGCTAGACTGCTTTCCAAAGATAAAAAAATTAGGGAAAAATTAAAAAATGGGCAAAAATTCACTTGCCTTAAAAAACGCTGAATTTTCAATGATAAAATGACTTTTAAGGATACAATCCCATTTCTTCAAAAACAGAAATTAATTCACACGACTATTTTCTTCGTCCAAAGATGGACACCATCGGTCACTCTGATGAAATATACCCCACTTAAAGGCTTATCAAAATCAATGTCAATCATTTGTTGTTGCTTTTCTAAATGAATATTTTTAGTACAAACAACTCTTCCTTGGACATCATCGAGTTCGAGATTTAGATTTACAGGATTGCCAGTATTTAACAAAACCATTCCATGCAGATTGTTATTTACTACTGTGAAATTTAAAAACTCGAATTCGTCAATTTTATCTTCTAAAACAATTGTTCCTGAGTACTTAAATACTCCGTCGAAATCTACTTGCTTTAATCGATAATAAGTCAATCCCGGACTAACTTTACTATCTGCAAATTGATAATCAGATCGCTCTGTTCTATTTCCATTTCCGTCCACAATTCCGATCAAATAAAAAAGCAAACCATCATCACTGCTTTCAATTTCGAAATAATCATTGTTCACTTCTGTTGCTGTTGACCATGCAAGATGATTCTTATGATTCACATTCTTTCCTTCAAACGACAATAACTCAACAGGCAGCGGCGAAACTTCTGTAATTGAAATGTCGTCGATATAATAGTAGCAACCATAACTGGAAGGATTGTTTGGCCCGAATAAAGTCCTGGCAGTAGAAACATCGTTCCTGAAATTTCCAATACATAAATTCTGATATGCAGAAACAGGAGTATACAAAAATGAAACCTGAGTCCAGGTGGTAGAATAAATAACTGTAGTTGTTTCAACTTGCGGAACTACAGCTATTGGTGTACCTAGTGTCTGTATTGCCGGTGCAGCAGAGAAGTAAAAACCAATATTATTTGTCCCGTAAAAATGCAACGTGCTCATTCCATTTGTTATCCAGAAAGTCACGAGATAGGTTGCCCCCGGTGTAAACGGAGCAGTTAAAGTCGTACGAATATATTCACGATAATTTGCCGAACTATAAAAAGTTGCAAAGCCTGCAAATCCACCACCGGTATGTGGCATCACATTGGCCCACCATGTATTTGGAGCTTTTGCACCACCAACTCCTGAAGTATGATAAAAATCCGGACTTCCGGTCCCTGGGATTAGCGAACAAGAATTATTTGGGTTACTCCATCCTGTAGACCAACAGATCTGTGCATAGTTATTAGGAAAAACAGTGCAGGTCTCAAAACTTCCGTTACTACACAAGTTTTGGGCATTCAGCACTAGATAATTAATAAGGACAATAAGAATAATTAGTAATACTCTTTTCACAATCCAAATCTAATTCTCACCCGGAATACTACTTAAATTATATAGCTGAACAGGGAAAAAGAGCATTCGAAGCGGAATGCAAAAGAAATAACTAACGAGTTTTTAAATTCTAATGCTGAATTAATAATCAATCATGATAAATATCATTAAAAATAAGCCGCACATCCTACATGTGAATGCGTCTTTGCTTTACGTTTAAAATCGATACTCGTCAATTTAAAACCAAAATAAAGATCGACACCCGTAACATCATTCGCAGCATAAGTATCGTTGATGAAAGTTCCGATTCGATCTGTTCCCATATAAAAAATATGATAACGTAAAGCCAACCCTAAACGGTGGCGATAATAGTCGTAAAAGCTATATGGAAAACCTACTTCAAAGAAAGGCGTTTCATAACGAAGTGTAGCTGCCAACATATTCGGCCGATCAACTCTTGCAGTTGGCATTGGGACTCTTTGAATCGCAGTCAGATTAAAATACCAACGCGGTTTTAAGCAATGATCATATTGAACACTTAATCCTGTTGGCAATGACATTACGAAACTGCGCTTTATCTCTGCTCCATTCATTGCTGTATTATAGATCATTGAATCGATTCCTGCAGTGCCATTCACTTGTGTATTATTTACATTATCGAAGTTCAATGCTTCAGTATCAAAATCCATTGCGTGAGCATTTCTTGCGAAACGTACAAACCCAAGATCCATCAAAGACACCCCTACTCTGTAATCATACTTTTTCATAGGTATTGGTCGGCCACCTGAATACTTCTGTGTAAATGGGTTTGAAACATATTGCACACCTAGATCGACCCCAAATCCGGTACACCTGAATCTCAAAAGATCCGTCGGATCTTCTATGTATGAATAGTCAATACTTCCTTTCACTTTTGTAACATAAATTGTACTGTCGTTCTGAACTCTCAGCGTTGCGTCACTGATTCCTGCATATGATCCTTGAAATGCTGTGAGATATTTTAATGACCCTGCTGCAAGCCATTTTCTGGATTCACTTTTACTCAATTGTTTTCCAAAAGAGATCGCAGTTTCTAACCACGTAAGACCGCCGATTCTTAATCCGTCTACAACAATATCTTTTCCCTGAATAGCTTTATAGTCAGTTCCTTTGTACGCAAGAATTGCAAGATCAGAAGAGAGATTATGTACACTGATGTCGTTTCTAACAGTCATTCTAAAACCAATCGCCATATCGTTAAAGCGATAAATAATCGAAGGCAAACCAAGTGCGAAATGCATATTGGCTGCTTTATCATTTGAATTGGTATAAAAATTTAATCCGCCATAGGGTACATTGTTCATTGCTTCCGGACCACCTAGAATTCTTTTCTTAGGCATACCGATAAAATTATTATCGACAGAAATATTGTAACTCAGGATCTGTACTTCCCACTTATAAGGCATTAAAACCATGGAGGTCGGATTCATGGCCATCCCGGAATTTCCGGCATAATTTCCATTCGACACTCCAAGCATGTCTTGCCCTAATGAAATCTTCGAAACCAATAATGCTAAGAAAAGTAGCTTTGTTCTCATGTGCGTGCGTTTGCCGAAGCAAGGAACGACATTGA
>Ga0154020_10003888_pt1 | contig 17874 bp, 11 predicted proteins | sample Klosneuvirus_201_FD_109709 | JGI IMG/M metagenome (GOLD analysis project Ga0154020, IMG submission 109709) | Active sludge microbial communities from wastewater, Klosterneuburg, Austria - Klosneuvirus_20160825_MG | ecosystem: Engineered > WWTP > Aerobic digester > Activated sludge | place...
GAATTAAAAAACGGTAATCCAAACAATATTAACATCATTCAAGTACCTACTGTCTCACACACATTAAGGTGTAGTTCTATTCCTAAAGGTGAAAAAATTATTTGTTTCATTAGTTTCAATGGTAATGGATATTCTACTCATTGCCGGGATTACGCAAAATATCAAGAATGGAAAAAGAAAGCAAATCGTTCCAGGTGGACAGATGTAAAAAAACATGGTCAGCAAATTGATGGAAAGAATATGCTTCATTGTAGAAGGCTTCTTGATATGGCCAAAGAAATAGCAGAAGGTAAAGGTATTAATGTGCGCAGACCAAACGCAAAAGAATTGCTGGACATACGAAAAGGAAAAGTAAAACTGCGTGATCTGATTAATAAAGCAAATGATGAAATAAAACAAATTAATACATTGTTTGAAAAATCTAATCTTGCTGATAAACTGGAAGAAAAGTTTATTCATGAGTTACTGGTTAAAGTTAGAAAAGAATTTTATTCCACCTGCGAAGTAGAAATTCATAATGGCAACTAAACTAAAAGTTATCACAGATTTACCTCCGGTAAATTGGGAAGATTTTATTAAATCTCATCCCAATCGGTCTATTGCTTTAGATGGTTATGTAATTGGGCCAAGTAAATTTATTAAGAATGAACACTTGGTGATGGCTAATTTTAATCATCATGAAGGAGTTGATCGATTATCTACCAGAGCAACTTGTGCCCAGATACTATTGGCTGTTCGGCAAGATTTAGTTGATGTATTCAAAGACAAAAGAAACGAAGTTGATTTTACAGTGTTCGTTAACGATTGTGATCAAGATGTGTGTTTGTCCTGGTTTATATTGAATAATTATTGGATTTGTCAACAAACTATAAACCCACTTATTAACAGACTGGTTCACATTGAAGATATGATGGATACGTGCTCCGGTGCGTATCCATTTTCTATTGATATGCCCATTATGAAGCAAGTAGCCTGGATATTTGAACCTTATACCCAGTTCAGAATTAGTGGACAAATTGAAAATAAAAATAATAGAGCATTCAAAAATGTCATTTACGATGTCGAAAGAAGAATTCATGAACATATATTGGGGAAAGGAAAAAGTATTTCCCTCGATGTAGCTTATGAAAAAATAGGTGGTGGAAATAATTGGTCAATGGTAATTGAAAAAGGATTTGATGCTCGAACTGCAATGATGTCTAATGGAATTAAAGCATTCATTAGTGTAAGAAATCGTCCGGATGGTAAATATACCTATAGTATCGGTAAGCTTTCTAACTTTTTTCCTTTTGATTTAGAACATCTTTATAAAGCTCTCAATGAAGCAGAGAAAGGCATTGATAAATGGGGAGGCTCTAATACTATTGGAGGAAGTCCAAGAACTACAGGTTCTAATTTAACACCTGACCAGGTACAATTAATAATAAATGATTACAATAAATGAATAAAGAGAAATTTATAAAATGGTACAATCAACAATTAGTGGTTGGCACCAAAAATGATGCAGAATATCAGGGGAAATATTGTGATATTATAATTAATGTTTGTGATTTTTCATCCATCTATACTGCAGAACTGTTTTCTAATCGTAAAATATTATATTTCTGGTTCCCACTTAATGAAATTAATGGAGAAATTGGTGTAAATTCAATTTATGGTGCGCTCCAAATCTTATTTGAAGCTTTTGAAGCTAATAAGTCGGTTTATTTACACTGTTATAGTGGAAAAAACAGAAGCCGGGTTGTTGAAGCTTCGTTTTATTACATGATGACCGGTGAGCATTTAAAACAAATTTCAACTGATCATTATAATCGTATTTTTTCTAACATCCAACGTGGCAAACTTCCACCTATTGACAAATTTGAAACTTTTTTAAAAAATTGTTATAAAATTTTTACTGAAGAATATTCCGAAACCAAATTCGGTCCTTTGGATTTTTGCAAACAATGTTTATAATAGTTTCTTTTTGCCATATTTATAACTATGGCTTTTGACCCCAAGAAAAAAATGGCACAGATTCTTCGTGCCGCAAAGCGAGCTGCTAAACCTCCTAAAACACAAGCACAAAAAGAGCAATATCTTAAATACAAGGCGAATAAGATGGATAATAATCCCACCGGATGCGAAGAGATATTTTATAATATGCTCATTGATTTGAAAATTCAATTTGAAACTCAAAAGATTGTTCATGGTAAAATTTTTGATTTTTATATAACTGAAAAAAATACACTTGTAGAAGTTGATGGCACTTATTGGCACGGATACGGGCTAAAACTGGAGCAGATGAATGATATTCAGAAAAAAGCTTTTTTCAATGATCAGAAAAAAACTGTTTTAGCTGAAGGTGCCGGTTTTAAATTGATTCGTGTATGGGAACACGAACTGGATGATGAGCATTATGAAGAAACTAAGCAAAAGATTAGGTCATTATTAAAATAATTCGATTTTAATAATGGATATCGTTTGCTGAATAATCAAAAATCTTAAAATCTCCAGCTTTATAATGAGATGGTGTCACAGGTGGAACTTCTGATTTATATTCAACACTATTCGGATAATGTTTTGCATATTCTGAAGGAACTTTATCACCAGGCTTAACTATTTGGCTATTTGGTAAAGTAAGATTAGTCTTTGCATAATATGCTGGAAATGAATTAATTTCATTATTGAAAATTGATCTGGACGTATTTATCAATTTAATGATCATATTAATAAAAGCACGATTGTAAAAATAGGCTTTTGCATCTGAATTTTCATCATTTAGAATAGAGTCATCATTGATATTATAAGACAAGGAAAATTGTTGTTTATAATCAGCATATGGCGCATCAGTGCCTTCTTGATTTTCTAATGTATCAGTATGGAAATCAAACTTAATAACATAATTGCCTTTTAATTCTTGCATTTTTCTCCATCGTACATCGATAAGTTGATATTTATGCGGTTGATTTTCATTCCGGACTTTCATAAAAATTGGAAAATTCTTTCCAATATAATCTCTGAATACCATTTTAACTACTTCTGGGTGGATTCTTTCAGCTCTTTTATCACTATAACGTTTATCTAACACCTTGCTTGCCATGTTAGGAGTTAATTCATTAACCATTTCTCGTATCAATAGACGTAAGACATTAATATTATTATTCATCTTATAATTTTCTTATTAATATTAAATATTAAAATTATTTCTTAATACAATAGTTATTTACATTGTAAATTGTGGATATATTTTTATTAGGGTAGTGTAATCCAAAAAAATTATACTATAATATTTATTGAAAACCCAATAAAAATATATGGAAAACGAAAATGAATTTACCGTTGGCGGTAACAAAACCGTCAATACACCCCACGACAAGTTATCAGCAATGATGGGAAATAACCCAGATATCAAGCCTCACATGTTAGAGGATATGATTGATACTGAGTTCCCGGCAATAACTGATACAATCGAATTACCAAGTAAAGGAACCTTTTATGCAAATAAGCAATCGCATATTAAAATTAAACATCTCACAGCTGAAGATGAAAATATTTTAACAAGCGCTGATTTAATTCGTTCAGGCAAAGTACTTGATGTTTTATTGGATAATGCAATTGTAGATTCTTCACTTAATTCAGATGATATGCTTACGGGAGATCGCAATGCAGTACTCCTATATTTGCGTAAAGAAGGATACGGTGATCTTTATCCCGTTAAAATGACATGTCCGCATTGTGGTGAGGAGTTTTTAGATGAAGTGCTTATTTCCTCATTGCAATATAAAGTGGTTGATAAAGAGCCTGATTCAGATGGTTTATTTACAATTAACTTACCTAAAACCAGATGGCAAATTCGTTTCAGACTCCTTAATGGTAAAGATGAAAATTATTTGGTAAAAGCCGGTGAACAAAAAAAGAAAACAAAGAAAAATGTTGGCTATTCGCAAAATTTAACTGAAAGATTCATTCGTATGATTATGAGTATCAATGGAAAAACGGATAAATTACAAATTAAAAAAGCAGTTGAAAATATGCCAATTGGTGATAGTTTATTCTTGAGAGAATACATGCGTACAGTTGAACCAGGAATTGATATGGAAAAGGAATTTACTTGCTCCAAGTGTGGTGAGAATTTTGAAGATACTGTTCCGATTACAGCAAAATTATTCTGGCCAAATGCCAAAATATGATTAAATTAAAAAATCCAGAAGATTTAAAAGCCCCATTTGATTTGGTACAATTCCCTTCAATGGGGCTTTTTTATAAGGATAAAAGAGCCGGAGTATTGGTTAAATATATTACCGGTGTAGAAGAAAATATCCTTACAGCACCTAATTTGTCCGCTACAGGCGTTGCTTTTAATATGGCAATGGATTCTTTAATCATGGAAGAAGTTGCAGTAGAAGACTTATTGGTTGTGGACAGGAATGCTATTTTGTTATACCTAAGATCGACCGGATATGGTGATGGATACCCGGTAATAATAACTTGTCCAAATTGTAAAGAAAGTGGAAAGACAGAATTTAATATCTCTTCCATGACAGCAAAAGATATAATGCAAATGCCAGATGATGAAGGTTGCTTTTCTTATACCATGCCACGTCTAAAAATAAATGATCAACCGGTTGTTATTCGCTTTGCTCCACTCACAGTACGAGAAGAGACCGAAATGCGAAATGAATTGGATATTCACAGGATGAATCCTCGTGCATTACCAATTGATGTTACATTAAGATATAAATATCAAATTAAGTCAATCAATGGAAATATCTCCAAAGAATATATTGAAAAATTATCTTCCAGGTTTCCATTAAAAGATTCTGCTGATCTAAGAACATATATAGAACGAATGGAGCCCGGCATCAATTCTAAAGTTCGATTAAATTGTGAGAAATGTAGTCATAGTTTTTATGAAGAATATCCAATTACTAATGATTTTTTAGCGTTAACACCTGAATATAAAAATGTAATTTGGGAAGAGGCATTTCTTCTTGGCCATTATAGTCAAGGAGCAATTTCCAGGACAGAAGCTATGTCCATTTCTACTGCAGAAAGGCACTGGAGATTACAGCGTTTAAGTGAAGAAAATGATAAAAAGGCTGCAGCTGAAAAAAAGGCAGCTGAGTCAGCAGGTCGGAAAACGTAATTTTCTATACTATTTATGGGTATATCTACTTTTATGAAAACAAATACAGAAAACAATTATGATGGGAAAGATAATTCCTATTATTCTAAAGAAAAACTTTTATTACGACTAAAAGAAATTAAAAATGGTGCTCAAAAACAATCGTTTGATTCTATTATATCTCAAGAATCCACTGAATCAATGCAAGAAAGATTGGAATATTTGAAAAAAATCCGATCTGAAGGAATATCATTTTCGAATTCTCACCAAATGCAGCATATTTCTTTAGATCATACTGGAGAAAATCCAATTAATGAATCCAGGTTAAAACGCTTTGAAGAAATGAATATTCCTTTACCACTTCCAAAACCGTATTACGAAGTGAGTAGATTTAGCCAAGCAAAAGACCCAAAAATGGCTGAACGTATTAAAGAAATACTAAATGGCGATGCTAAAAAGGAAATTAATAAATTTATTGATGAAACAGAAATCATTAATGATTCAACAAATGGTTTTTTTGAAAATAAAAAAACTAAAATAGCATTACCAATATGTCCGCCAAAATATGATGCAGAAGGTAAATTACCTGAATTAGAACCAATAAAATTAGAAGATTTTACACCAAAAATTGAATCACCTAAATTTATTAATCAATATAGCACTCTGATAATAGGAACAGAAGATGCTGATAATTTAATAGAAAGTGAAAATAAAGTGAAAGACCGGTCGGAAATTAAAAACCCATATTATGTTCATAACTCTGATTTGGATAAAAAAATTAAAGCAAAATTAAATGAATTCACAAAAAAGCATTCTAATCCTGACCAGGTTGCATCTGTTAAAGATGTAAAAAAATATGAAAAAGACTTTGGTACTTACTTTGAAAAAAGGAACCAATTATTACTCCAAGAGGAAGAAGAAAGAAAAGTAAAAAAAGTGCAACAATTAGATATGCAAAAAGAAAAAATGATCAAATCAAAGTTTAAATTTGATTTTAATAAATATATGTTATCAATAAAATTATTTTTGATTGCAAAATTTCATTTATTCACTCAGAAATTTTCAAACCTAAAAAATTCATTTAATTCTTGGCTTAAGTCTATTCCTAATCGTTGGAATAATTTTAAGCTTAGTTTAGTGATGAGTAAACAGCAAAGAGAATTACTCGCTCGCCTACCGGAAGCATTAGCTCCGAAAGTAGAAATTAATAATGAACCTGAAGTTCCAAGGGCTTTTAAAGTATTTAATAAAAAATCTTCTACTTTTAATTATAATGATATGAAAAGTTTCAACAAACGATTAATGGAAATACCGGAATAATGAAAAAGCATATTATACAAAATATTACCAATTCAGATTCCAATCACGTAAATGAATTGATATTAAAGGAACTTAACCGTAAACCGGTATTTGTTGAATATATTAAAGGTATAAAAAAGTATGCCGATGATCGAAAAGAACAACACATAAAATCAATTCGTAAGTTTGAAAGACAAAGAAAATGGAATATCATTAAAAGTAATTTCAATTTCAGAAAAGATGGCTACTTTGATATTTTATGGAATTTAATAAAATTCAATATTATTACCTTTGTCAAAAAATTAAAATATGATACTATAATGTTTGGTAAAAAACTTTATTTATTCGTTTCCATACCACCAAAAAAGAAAGCACTTTTTAAAGGAGTAGAAGTGGAAAAATTGAGTGATACATATCGAAGATATCTGTTAAAAAATAATATTGATATTAACGATATAAAGCGAATAAGTCAAACTATTAATACTGAAGAGATAAAAAAGGAACCATATCAAAGTATTCCTCAAATGCGTCAGAATACTTTATCCGGAAATAGGCGAATTCAATCATCATTTTTTAGTAAATTAATTTATCCTTCATTTGATCTATTTAAACACAAAGGAAATCCACGTAATCTTTTGCCGGAATAAACAGTAATTTAAAATAGTATATAAATTTAACTTATATTTATTATAAGAAATTTATTTGATAACAATATGGACCCGATAGAGAAACATGATAAACTTACCCAGGAAGCAGATTCGCTTTTTAATCGCTTAAATCAAGCAACACAGAAATTATTTAAGCCGCAACAATCCGACTTCGCAAACGCATATGTTGATCAACATCGAAAAGATTTAGAATCAGGAGCTGAATGCCAGGGTTTAAAAGTTGGTGATAAGCCTAATGATAAGTTTTGGTCTGCAGTGGGAAGTATTGAAGCTATATTTGGCAGAAACCGAAATAAGGTTGATGATATTGGCGAATTAGATATAACCAAGAGAGAACTAAGATGTTACGATACGGATAAAGATATTTATAATATCGAATGGCTTTATGATAATAGAGCAAAATATCATGCTAAAAAAATCTGGGGAAATCCTAAAGAAGGAATTCATTTCTTAGGCGAATGGTATCCTGGCGCTGTTTTCAAAGGCATTTGGGAAGGTCCGGTAAGTGACTTTAAAGCTGCACCATTATTTTTTAAAGACCTTCGTGGTATTTCATTACAACAAGTTGCACAACTTCAACTTGATCCGGAAGAATATCTTCGTAAACAAAAAGAGCAAGAGCAACAAGCACAAGCAACACAACAAATTAGACCAACAATTCCAATGTATTATTGGTATGAACCAAATGGAGTTGAACATGGCCCACTCAATTTTGCCCAACTAAAACAAGCCTATACCTCTGCCGGTATTAATAAACAAACTTTGGTATGGCGAAAAGGAATTAAGGGAGATGATCCAAACCATCCACAGGCAATATATTTATTTGATCTTCCTGAGTTTAATCAATTTTTACCTGAATAAACAATTCATATTATATTTAAAAATATGTAACATTTTGGAAATTATACGTTTAAATGGTATATTTAGGTATAAATCTCACAAAATGGCTGAAATTTCATTAAATTCAAAAGGTCGCAAACAAGCACGCAAAATAGCTGCCCGTGATACCCAGTTCGCATCAACTCCAAAAATGAAGATCAACAATGGCTCAATCAGTGGCTATACACCCGTTGGACGAGGTTTTTTTGGGTTGATCTGGGATTTGATCACCGCATTAATCTTCTACCCAATTTTTATTTGTTTATGGGTTGTAGTTAAATCCTGCCGGTTGTTTCACTTTCTCTTTGCTCGTATTCCTAATCATGGTGTTCGTTGGGGAGTTATCAATCCATTAGGAGCATTTCGATTATTCTTTTGGGTATGGTTATGTGCGGCTTCAATGACTTACAGTGGACAACTTGAAGGCTTCCCATGGATTGCTCTTGGAGAATACAATGATGTCTTTTATGAATTAATTCGAAAATATACTTTTGGAATTGGTTTTCTTGCATTGTATGCATATGTTGCATGGGCAGTTATTATTGGTTCTGGCTTCGTACTTTTTAATGCTGCAGATGACAATGGATATAATGGTATTCCACTTGATCATTATAACTCTCCATTTAAAAATGTTAATGAAACACTTCGTTTCAGAGATGCTGAGATGGCGCAAGGAACAAATAAGGATAAAATGAAAATTTTCGCTCAAACAGGTTTTTTGACGAATGCATCGTTTAACAATTCGAATATGACTCCTAATGAAGCGGAAGCAGCACGATTTCTGGATGCATCCCTTGCTCAGCAATCAAGTTCCGGTAAACTTCAATTACTGAAAGACTTATTTGCTGGAAGATAAAGAGTCTATTATATTAAAATGAAAGCCTGGTGTTGAACCAGGCTTTTTTTTTGATTTCTATTTATCTGTAACAACTTTTTAAAGTTTAAATGGCAGATAATAACGATAAGAATAAGAAATCAATTTTAGAACAGTACTTTTCTCAGTCTGAACTCGATGCTATGGATCAGAAAATGAAAAAAAGTCTGGAACGAAGGATTAAAGAATTAGGAGTTTTGGAGCAATATTCTAAGAAAACTAAATCTGCTTTCGATTCTATTGCTAAATCATTTGGAAATATTGAATCCTCAGATTTCTATTCAAAAATTAAAATTGCTGACCAGGATATTGCCAGATTAACTGTTGAAATTTCTAAACAAGAAGAAGTCTTAAAAGATGTCGCAGCCACTTTAAAAAACCAATTTCAAACATCCATTGCCGGAGTAGAAAGACAATTATTTGCTTTAAGTAAAACCTCAACCGATATCAGTAACGATATGGCCACAGGTTTACAACAAGCTATAAAGACCGGAAGCTTTTCTCAATTGGTACAAGATCATGGAATAGAAAATGTACAAGCAGCAATCAATAAATTAGTTAAAGACAAGCAAGGATTTGATGCACTTAAACAATTTGTTACTTCAGATGCAGTAAAAGGATTTACAAAAATGACTGATGAAGTAAAAACGCTTCAATCACAAATTGATTTAAATGGTAAAACCGTTTTAGACTGGGGAAAAGGAATAGATAAAATTCTTTCCAATTTAACCAAAGGTTTTCGTCCTGATAATATTAAGGCAAATTTATTTGACTTTGATAAAATTATTCACGAGACACAACGAAACTCAGGAATAATGGTAGCGGATACAATTGCTCATGAACAAGCATTTACTAATTTAAATACACGAGCTGCAACATTCGGATTAAGCATTCAAGACTCTGCTAATCTAATGATGGGTTTATCCCGTGGTTTACATTCAACAAATTTTGACGTTCTCTCAGATGCTGCTAATGATTTAGCAGCAATGAGTACTGCAACTGGTCTTTCAATTGATGAAGTAGGAGAACTTTCTTCTCAAATGATGTTCTTTGGAAAAACAGCAAAAGATGTTTCAAAATATTCCGAAGATGTAATGAAATCAAGTTACAAGTATGGAGTATCCGGTAAAAAGATATTACAAGATATTAATAAGTCATTACCAAACATAAGAGCACTTGGATGGCAAGGAGGAGCTGATGCACTTCAAGCAATGGCAATGCAAGCAGAACGTTTAGGATTGAGTGTAGAAACTTTAGTTGACTCAAGTAAAAAATTAAGAACACTTGAATCCTCTTTAGAAACATCAGCAGATTTAGCATTGATGGGATTAAATATTAATCCACTTCAGTTATTGGGAGCAGCCAGAAAAGGTGGTCAGGATTATTTAAATATGATTAATCAATTGGGAGCCGGCATTGGTAAATTCAATAAGGTAACTGGTGAAATGGAATTTAATCCATTAGATTATGATATTTTAAGTCAAAGAGCGGAAGCAGTTGGAATAAGTGTACAAGATTTACAAAAACAAATTACCAAATCAGCTCAAGACAATCAGAAAGTAAGATTATTACCACCAGGATTGTTCAAAGGTTTGAAACCTGAAGAGCAAGCATTTTTACTTGACTCCATGAAAATGAAAGATGGTAAACTGGTAAACTTTAAGATTGGTGATCTCACTAATGTATCACAATTAAGTGCAACAGCTGTTAAAGCAGCAGCAGAAACTACTGCTAAAAATAAAGAGACATTGGAATTGCAGGCACAAAATAATATGCATTTTCAACAAAGTGTGGATGGATTAAAAGGTTCCATCATGAGTATATTTACTTTTTTACAACCAATCATAGATAAGCTAACCGGAATGGTACAAGGGTTTGCTCAATCTTTTTCTAAATGGCCATTTGTATTAAAAGCTGTTTTTGCTGGTGGTGTTGGATTAATTGCCGCAGTTTATAGTGCAGGTAAACAAATATTAGCAGGATATTATTTTGGTATTGGTTTTAATAAAGCTGCTGCCGGTGGCGGAGGTTTCTTAGGAGGAATAAAAGCACTTTTCAAAAAAAATCCTGGATTACCAGGTGGAGGATTTACTCAAACTGGAGGACAACAATTCACAGGAGATACGCAACAAGCTGAAAAAGTAAGCAAACTTTCACAAGCATTAAAAGCGATGCCTTCACCACAACAATTACTTGCCCTATCAGTTGCACTCGTTGCATTAGGTCTTGCATTTGTTGGTATCGGAGAAGGAATTAAACTGGCCGCTGAAGGACTTGCCACTCTTACTCAATCATTTAATAATATTTCCAATGCTGGTGAAGCTTTAGGAGCTGTATCAGTTGTAATGGGAAGTTTTGTAGGTATGTTGGCAATTATGATACCATTAGTGGGAGCATTGAGTGCTGCCGGCACCGTAGGAGCAATTGGCCTACTTGCACTTGGTGCATCATTTACGATGATTGGATTTGGAATTAAACTGGCCGCTGATGGATTGGCAAATCTTGTTCAATCATTTAATAATATTACAAACGCTGGCGCAGCTTTAGGAGCCGTTGCCATCACTATGTTTAGTTTCATTGGCGCTCTTGCATTAATGATACCATTAGTTGGGGTATTAGACGCAGCCGGCACCGCAGGAGCAATTGGATTGCTTGCACTTGGTGCATCATTTACGATGATTGGATTTGGAATTAAACTGGCCGCTGATGGATTGGCAGCTTTAGTTGGTGCATTAAATAATGCCGGTGCTAATATAATTCCATTTGCTCGTGCAATCACTCAAGCTGCAATTCCCGCAGTCATGTTTACTGGCGCAATCTATGCGATGGTTCCGGCCATCACTGCATTATCATTAGTTGGAAGTCTTGGTGCATTAGGAATATCTGCATTAGGCGGTGCATTTATGATGCTTGGTTTAGGAAGCACTTTAGCAACAAATGGTCTTTCAAAATTATCAGGAGTGTTTGCAGAGACCAATAGCAAACTTATTCCTTTTGTAGAAACAGTTTCAAAAGCAGCAGTACCTATGTTAATGTTTTCAGGAGGCTTGTATGCAATGATTCCTGCGTTAGTAGCTTTGGGCGGAACCGGTATTCTTACATCTGTAGGAATTATGGCAGTTGGTGCAGCTATTGGTTATTTAGGTTCAGGGCTTAAAAAATCTGGTGAAGGATTGAGTTTAATTTCGAAATCTTTTGGTGATTTATCCGGAGTTTTATCTTCTTTATCACAAATAGGGTGGGGAACATTAGATACCTTATCTTCATCATTAGAGAAACTAACGCCATCATTTAATAATATTAAAACTTCTATTAGTGAATCAGTATCTTCATTAATGGGTGGAATGCAAAATGTTATTCCTCAACTGCAACAAGTTCAAAATGCATTGAGTGAACAATTAGGATTAATATCTAACGGATTTAATAATATATTGCCAGGATTAGATAAAGCTCAATCTGGCATTAGTAATAAAATATCCGCTATTATCAATTCATTTAATTCTATAGTTCCAACATTAGAATCATTTAAAAATAATATAAATGAATCAATAGGTGCGGTATTTAATTTTTTAAAAGGTATTGGTTCTGTTGAAGGTATATCTGCAAAGTTTAATAATCAGATTGGAGCAATTTCAAATAGTATTAACTCAATACTTCCAACATTTTTATCTATACAGAATATTGAACAATCATTTTCTCAAGCGATGACAAATATCTCTTTTGCTTTTGAAAAATTATCACCCATTTTACAAGATGCTGGAAGAGATTTTTCACAAGCGATGACAAATATTTCGTCTGCTTTTGAAAAATTATCTCCAGGCCTGGAAGTGATAAAATCAATTTCTAAAGCATTTGGAGATTTGAGCGTTGGAGCACTAATTACAGTAAGTAAGGCTATAGATACAGTTGCAATTGGATTTTCAAAACTTTCAACTGTTAGTTGGGAAGCATTACAAAATTTCGGACAAAATGTAACACAAATTATTCCGGCAATTAAAAAATTTGCAGGATTATCAGATTCAACAACAGCCATAACTTCAACGGCTGTTGCATTAGGTATGCTTGCCGGTGCACTGCACATTGCAGGTAGGGGTTTAATGTCGATACAAAATATTAATTGGAATACTCTTGGTTCAATTGAGGCTCCATTAAAAAGTTTTATTCACGGAATCGGCCAAATTGGTAATATTGATGTTACAGTTTCAGGATTAAATCAACTTGGTGCAATTGGTCCAATGATCTATGTTGGAGCTTCAGCAATTATGGCTTTAGGAGCCGCTATTGGACAGGTTCAATGGGATAAGTTTTCATTAATGGGAACTTCATTAGATAATGCAATTCCAAGCTTATCAGCTTTTGGTAAAACCGGTTTCTTTGCGGCACCAGGCATAATGATCATGAATAGTGTATTGGGAAGTTTGGCCAATACCATGAACAACCTTTCTCCAGCCTTAGATAAGGCTTCTGTTTCAATGCTTGGACTTTCTCAAGGTGTTGAACGTCTTAAGATTGCGTCAAGTGGTTTAGATACTTCAAATCTTAATAATTTAACTGAAATATCAAATAAACTATTAAATGTTCCAATAGCAGCTCCAGTTGCTGCACCACCAACTCAAACTCGATCTAATTCTCCACAATTAACTCCTATTAAAATCATTGTTGATCACCGTACAAATGGACGTGATACATACCAGGAAATTGTTGAAGCACATACTTATAGTAGCTAAAGGTGCTTTTTTTCTTGTTTTCTATTTATAGGAAACAATATTAAAATGTCTAATGATAAATTTCTGGATGAAACTGAAGGAGAATTTCAGCAACGTCAAAAAGTAGAAGATTATTTCGGAATTTTTAGTGAAAATGCAAGAAAGCGATTACTTAGTGCAAATGTTACTAAGCCGGAATCAATCTATGATGTATACGAAATACATCGCAGACATTTATTGAGTAAAAATGTTAGTTTATTTAATGATAATATTTTAGATACTCAAGCTGAAATATTCCGTAATAAACAATTAGTAAAAAATAATACTCAAGAAACTGATTTGGATGAATTAGCAGAAACTGAACGCCAGAGATTGGTTTCTAAGAATCAATTATTAAAAAGTAATATTGAAATTGAAGAAACTGCAAATAAGGTTCGAAAAACATTACTGAATAAAAATATTGAAGCGCTTCCTGATGCTAATTTGGATAAAATGGCTAAGGTTCCACGCTCAAACGCATTAGGAAAAAATATTCCTAATGAAGATATTAATATTGATAAAGCAGCCATAGATCAACGATCTATAAATTTAGCAAAGAATGATAATTCAAAAAATGTTAATTTGGATTTACAAGGTGATTTACAAAGATCAGAAAACTTAGCTAAAAATAAATCAGGAGACGATATTAATCTGGATAAGATTGCAGAAGAACACCGGTTGAATAGTTTAAATAAAAATTCACCGGGGAATATCAATCTGGACAAAGAAGCAGATGAAGCGAGAAATAAAAATTTTGCTTTTAATAAAAAAACCATAGAAATTGATTCTTCTCAAGATGATATAAATGATAAAATTCGTCAGGATTTATTATCAAAAAATCAGTCTTCAAATATTAATTTAGATCAAGAATCTAATCATGCCAGATCACAAGCGCTTAGAAAAAATCAAAATACTCCAATTGATTTAGACTTACAAGCTGACTCACAGCGTAGCGATCTATTGGCTAAAAATAATCAAAATATTAGTGATTTAGATGCATTAGCTAAAGTAGAAAGAATTGCTGCATTGGCTAAAAATCAAAAAACACAAATTGATTTAGATGATATTGCTAACAAGGAACGTGCAAGTTCACTTGCAAAAAATCAAACAACTCCGATAGATTTAGATAAAATAGCTGCAATTGAAAGGTATGAATCTTTAAGTAAAAATAAATCGGGTGATAATATTGATTTAGATTCTATTGCTAATGACAATAGAAATAAAAGTTTAACTAAAAATACTCCTTCTATAATTGATCTTGATGCGTTAGCTCATACTGAACGAGAAGCATCTCTTGCTAAAAACCAAACATCTACTATTGATCTTGATGTTTTAGCTGCGATAAATCGTCAAAATGGTTTAACCAAAAATGTAATAACATCCTCCGATAACCTTGAAAATAATACGGATAAGCAACGTTTAAATCAACTTGCTAAAAATATTAAAAATGAAAATATTGATTTAGATAATATTGCAAATATTGCAAGAGAAAATTCATTAACTAAAAATCAAACATCTGATATTGATTTAGATGCATTAGCGAAGAAAGAACGATCAAATTCATTGGCTAAAAATATTGAAAATGAAAAAATAAATCTTGACTCAATTGCTCAAATAGAACGCCAAAATTCATTGGCTAAAAATCACAGTATTTCAAATATAGATTTAGATAATGAAGCTAATAATATTAGAGATGGATTATTGGCAAAAAATGTTTCCTCTACAATAGATTTGGACAATCTTGCCGGAATTAATCGTGATGCTTCACTTTCAAAAAACACAAATACAAAAATTGACCTGGATGAATTAGCTGAACAAAACAGAAAAACATCATTATCCAAGAACAATACATCGCTTATAGATTTAGATTCAATTGCAAATCAAAATCGTGGAAAAATATTATCTAAAAATTTAACTTCTGAAATTAACTTAGATTCTATTGCTAAAATTAATCGTGATAATTCTTTGGCTAAAAATAATAAATCTGAAAAAGATTTAGATGCCATTGCGAAAATTGAAAGAGAAAATTCATTGCAAAAAAATTCTCCATCAAAAATTAATTTGGATGAATTAGCTACACAAGAAAGACTTAATAGTTTACAAAAGAATACCTCTTCAAATATTAATTTAGATCAAATTGCAGATGTGAATAGAAATAAAATACTTTCTAATAACACTACTAAGCAATCAAATGAATTAGATGCGCTTGCTGATATTGAGCGTGATAGAATTTTGTCATATAATAATTCCAAGCCGGTAGACATCGATTCTTTAGCATCAACATTCCGAGAAAAAAGTTTATCACAAAATACTTCTTCAAGTATTAATTTAGATGAAATTGCGAACACCAATAGGCAAAATTCACTTGCGAATAATAAAACAAATACTATAAATTTAGATGCATTAGCGGATGTTGAAAGAAAAAAATCATTATCAAATAATATTCCTAATTCAAATATTGATCTGGATGCACTTGCTGAAAGTAATCGTAATAAAATATTAAGTTTAAACAATACTAAAACAGTAGACCTTGATCAATTAGCAAGCGCAGAAAGAACAAAATCATTACAAGCAAATACTCCTTCTTCTACTATTGATTTAGATAAAATTGCAAATCAAAACAGAACTGAATCCTTACAAAAAAATATTGCCGGAACAATTAATTTAGATGAATTAGCAACACAAGAAAGAAATAATAGTTTATCAAAAAATACTGAAACACAAATTGATCTTGATGGTTTAGCATCTTCTGAAAGAAGAGATATGCTTTCTAAAAACAATCAAACTCAAGTAGATTTAGATAGTTTAGCTTCATCATTACGTGGTGATCAATTATCTAAAAATGTCCCTTCAACAATTGATCTGGACGCATTAGCGCAAGCTGAGCGCACAGCTGCATTGGCAATGAATCAAGATACACCGGTTGATCTGGACGCATTAGCGCAAGCTGAGCGTACAGCTGCATTAGCAATGAATCAAGATACACCGGTTGATTTAGACGCATTAGCGCAAGCTGAACGTACAGCTGCATTAGCAATGAATCAATCAAGTACAATTGACCTGGATGCATTAGCTGAAGATAATAGAAATGCAGCATTGGCAATGAACCAAGATACACCGGTCGATTTAGATGCACTTGCTGAAGATAATAGAAATGCAGCGCTCGCAATGAATCAATCAAGTACGATTGACCTGGATGCATTAGCTGAAGATATTAGAAATGCAACATTGGCAATGAACCAAACATCATTTTTTGATATGGATGCCTTAGCTGCACAAGAGCGAGCCAACAGCTTAGCTAAAAATCAACAGAGTTTAATTGATATAGATGCCTTGGCTGAATCCAATCGTAATGCACAACTTGCAAAAAACCCTAAAGATGATTCTCCTTTTGGAACAAACTTAAATTTTGCCGGAACCAGTGCATTTATTGGTATATCAAACTTGGATATTGCAAGTCAAATTATAAGAAGTGTAACTTTATTAAAAAATAAAATATTCAAAGATGAAAATTTGGGTAATAAATATTGGGGTTTAGGAACACAACAAGATGATCATTTAGGTTCATATGTTCACAATGCAGCATTAGCACAATTAGAAAATAATACATATAACTTAAATGGAGAATTCTATATTGGCTATCCAAATAAAGATAGTTTACGCAATGTTGTTGATATGGCACCGTATTCATTACGTGGATATAACCCAAAGCAACGACAGCCGGAAACTAACTCTACACCAAAAATTGTTATTCAAGAAAATGAAGGTAAATATTTAGCAAAGGCGAATACAGAGGAGTTGCTAAAACCAGGAGCAACAAATACGCCAATTGGAACTGCAGAATCAATGATGGCAGCAACTGACTCTAATCATATTGAAAGAGAGTTTAATACTAAGAAACGTGGTGTACACAATATTATTAATACAATAAGAACAAAGTATCCTCAATATAATTATCAGTATCACCGTGATTTTGATATTAAATATCCTGATGGAACAGTTAAAAAAACGAAACAAAGATTTACAATTAATAACCAGAAAAAAGCTGGACCCACAGAATCGTTATTATTTGCAATTACTAATTATGCAATGAATGATGAAGAAAATACAATGTATTTTCCCCCATACATAAAAGCATTTAATCATAGTGATTCAGCTCAATGGAATGAAACTCAATTCTTAGGCCGTCCGGAGCCATTGTACACTTATTCAACTGGAAAAAGAGAAGGTAGCATTGAATTTTTTATTCTTAGTGATTATGCACAATCAGTTGATATTGGATATGATTATATTAATGATAAA
>Ga0154020_10003889_pt1 | contig 17873 bp, 13 predicted proteins | sample Klosneuvirus_201_FD_109709 | JGI IMG/M metagenome (GOLD analysis project Ga0154020, IMG submission 109709) | Active sludge microbial communities from wastewater, Klosterneuburg, Austria - Klosneuvirus_20160825_MG | ecosystem: Engineered > WWTP > Aerobic digester > Activated sludge | place...
AGGAATTTTGTTGCTACTGCCCTGGCCTCGTTCAAAAAACCGGCATTAAATGCAGGTTGGCCACAACAGGTCTGGTTTGTATTGTATGCCACTTCACAACAGGCTTTCTCCAGCACTTTAATCATATTAAATGCGGTTTGCGGAAAAAGCTGGTCAACAAAACAAGGTATAAATAATTGAACCTTCATGAATGGTTTTAGACAGTTTAAGAAAGTAAAAATGACAATTACAACATTTACATTTTAAGCGTGTAAATTAATTCGTGTAATTCGTGCCCAAAATTCGTGCTATAAATTAATTTTTAAACGAACCCGCCAATGATATCATTTTCAACGCTGTAGCTGCAGATTCTGCGCCTTTGTTGCCATGCTTCCCTCCTGTTCTTTCATCAGCCTGGGCCTGGTTATCTACCGTAAGCACGCCAAAAATTGTTGGTACAGGCAAAGTCATATTCAGTTGAAGAATACCATCTGTAGTTGCTTTTGAAACATATTCAAAATGAGGTGTATCACCCCGTAAAATACAACCCAGGGCAATAAAAGCATGCGGTTTGTCATCTTTGTATTTATGGCAATCCCAATAACTCTTGATTCCAAAAACAAGTTCAAATGCACCCGGTACCGTTATTACTTTGCAATGTACCTTATGTTCCTTTAAAAGTTCCAGGCACCCGGCTTCCAGGATGTCAACAATGTGTGCATTCCATTCAGTGCGTACAATAACAACACAGGCATCCTTTGGTAAACGGATGCCTGTTGTATTGATAATTTCAGATGAACTCAGTGCCATGATCTTTGAAACTTAATCATCATAAATAATTGTTTATTCAAACACACCCAAACGAGCCAGGTGTTTCTCTACATCTCCGGAAGTTACAGCAGTATTGGCCGGAAATTTATCTTTCAATTCTTTGTATAATTCAATTGCTTCTTTATTTTTTCCCATTGCATCAGCATATGAAGCTGCAATCAACAATGCAAAAGGAGTAGATGATTCATCTTTTGAATTAACATTTGCCGCTTTTTTATAATAACTCAAAGCTTCTTCTGTATTCTTCTTTTCCGCATACGCATGTCCGAGTAAAATATAAGCTTTACTTTCAACCTGGTCTGCACCTTTGCCATCAAACTCTTTCAAATACTTGATTGCTTTATCAAACTCACCAATTTGAAGGTAACTGGCACCTGCAATGTATTTTGCCCTGTTGCCCGATTTAGTACCGCCATATTTGCTGATCACAGACAATATTCCTGTGATCTTATTGCCTTCCAGTGAACCACCATTAAGTACCAGGTTTACAGAATCTTTGTTGAATGTGGCACCGGCCATTTTGCCAAACAGGTTCTCTGCCGCATAAATCATTTCATTTGCCTTTTTCTCTTTTGGCAGCACGAAGAAATTCTGGTACGCATACCAGCCTCCGATCAATAAAATGATAGCAGATCCAATATAAATGATGGGCCTGCTGAATTTATCCCAAAATCCCTTTGCTTTTACCAATACTTCGGGTTGTTCAGTTGTGCTTGTTGTAATGTTCTTATCTGCCATTTTAAATTTGTACCTCAGCCTTTTAAAAATGCCGGGCTTTTTTTATTTAGAAATTGATTTTACTTTTTAAATACCCTGAAACTGTTGCAGGAATTGATCCATAAATTTCTGAAACCGTAGACAGTTCTGAAACTGTTGACAATTCTGAAACCGCCGACAGGGTTTACAACCGCTGTCGGGGGAGAAGATTAATCCATTATAAATGGGTAATCTTCCTGTACATACACATCTTTCAACAATTCATCATCTGCCGGCCATGGGCTTTCTTCTGCAAATTTTACAGAATCTTCTACCTCATTTTTCACTCTTTCATGAATCACTTCAATATCGGCTTCGCTTACTTTGTATTGTGTTTTTAAAACATTCAATACTGTTTCAATCGGATCTCTTTCTTTATACTCTTCCAATTCTTCTTTGGTACGGTATTTCTGCGGATCACTCATACTATGTCCTTTATACCGGTATGTCTTTATTTCAAGTAAAGTTGGTCCGCCTTTTTCCCTGGCCCTGTTCACAGCCCTTAATACTGCATTGTGAACATCTTCCGGGCTCATTCCATCAACACTGTCTGCCGGCATTTCATAAGCATCTGCCAGTTTATATATGTCCAGCACTTTACTGGTACGTGCAACGGAAGTTCCCATTGCATAATGATTGTTTTCGCAGATAAATACTACAGGAAGATCCCATAACATGGCCATGTTGAATGTTTCATGCAACATACCCTGGCGGGCTGCGCCATCACCGAAAAAGCAAAGAACGGCATTTTTGGTACCCCGGTATTTTTCAGCAAATGCGAGTCCGGCACCTGTACCTATCTGTGCGCCCACAATACCGTGACCGCCAAAGAAATTCTCTTTTAAGCCAAAGAAGTGCATACTTCCACCTTTCCCCTTACTGCAACCGGTTGCTTTTCCGTATAATTCAGCCATACAGCTTTTTGCAGAAACGCCCTTTGCAATTGCCAAAGCATGGTCACGGTATGCGGTAATAAACTTATCATCCGGGTTGGTGGCTGTCATACAACCTGCAGCAACAGCCTCCTGCCCTATGTACAGGTGGCAAAAACCACGAATCTTCTGCATTCCATATAACTGGCCTGTTTTTTCTTCAAAGCGGCGTAAAAGCAGCATCAATTCGTACCAGTATAGATAAGTTTCTTTAGAAAACTTTGTTGCCAAGGATGTAAATTTAGGCGGCAAAGATAAGGGAGAAATCGGAAAATGTTTCATCGCCTAAAAAATCAAATTAAGGTGTATAAATTCCATGCTAGTCCCTTAATTCATATGGATTTACATTTATCCTGTCCGTATCTTGCAACTCCACATGTTTTTGCTGAAAAAAATACAGGTTACTCACTTCAAGAATTACGATTATCATTCATTTGATTTTCTGCAAAATGCCGTAGGTATCTGTGGCCTTAATGGCAAGGGTAAAACAAACCTCCTGGATGCTATATATTATTGCTGCTTTACCAAAAGCTATTTTTCCGTTTCAGATGCACTTAATATTAACTTCAGTAAAGATGGATTCAGGCTGGAAGCCCATTTCATGAAAGATAACCTGGAACAAAAAGTAGTTTGTATCAACCGCGGTGGTAACAGGAAAGAACTATATCTGAATGATGTGCCCTATGAAAAATTTTCAAAACATATAGGCCTTTTACCGGCTGTGATGATTGCTCCGGATGATATTGAACTGATTACAGGTAAGAGCGAATTCAGGCGCAAATATATTGACACTGTTTTAAGCCAGTTGGATCCGGGTTACCTGCAGCAACTGATCATTTATACCAAGGTTTTGCAGCAACGAAACAGCCTGTTGAAAAAAATGGATGATGACAAAGCGGGCTCCATGGTAGTTTTGGAAATCCTGGATGAACAGTTGCTTGTTCCCGGAATTGATATACATATAAAAAGGGCTGCTTTTTTAAAAGAACTGATCCCGCTTGTTCAGCAATTTTACCATATGATTGCAGATCAAGCAGAAACAATTGCCCTTGAATATTCCAGCCAGTTGAATGAGGAATCTTTTGCTGAACTTTTGAAATTATACAGGCAAAAAGATATGTTACTGCAGCGCAGCAATGCTGGCATTCATAAAGATGACATCTTATTTGAACTGAATGGCCAGCCATTTAAAAACATTGCTTCGCAAGGGCAGCGAAAAAGCCTGTTGTTTGCACTTAAGCTGGCCGAATTTGAATTACTTAAAAAAAACAAGGGCTTTGCCCCGCTCCTTTTACTGGATGATGTTTTTGAAAAACTGGACAGCATCCGGATGCAACAATTGCTAAAATGGGTTTGCAGGGAAAACAACGGCCAGGTTTTTATCACCGACACACACCGGGAAAGGCTGGAAGAAGCATTTGATTCGCTGGATGTGGAATTTCAAATTATTGAATTGTAGAAAAATAGCCACAAAGGCGCTAAGGCACTATGTGGAACAAATAAAGCAGTGTTTTTACTTTGTGTCTCATTGAGCCTTTCAGCCTTTGTGGCAATTGTATTTTTCAATGTACCTTCACCAAATGGGAGAACTTTCATTACAGGATGCCATGCAGCAGTTTCTTAAACACAGCCGTTTAAAAAACGGTATACAGGCCGTTCGCATAGAATCATTGTGGGAAGAGATCATGGGAAAGACTGTAGCAAAATACACAGAAAAGATAGAGATCATAAATTCTACTTTATTTATAACCACCCATATCGCGTCTTTAAAAAATGAATTGCTCTATCAAAAACCTAAAATTATTGAACGGGTGAATGAAGCCATGGGAGAAATTGTGATCAGGGAAATTGTGATTCGTTAGGTATTGAATTTGTAAATATTTTATTATATCCGCTACTTATTCAGCAACGGCCTCAATTTATATCCTTCTTTTTTTAATAAATCGATTACGCCGTTTTCCCCAACAAGGTGTCCTGCCCCAACTGCAATAAAAATATTTTTTTTGTCCATTATTTTTTTTAGTTGTGCTACCCAGTTTATATTTCTTTTATCAAGCATGATATAACGGCTTTCCCCCAAACCCGATTCTGTTCTCGACATCATTTTCTCAATTTCAGGCATTTGCTGGTTTTTATATACCAGCAACAGGCTGTCAAATGTTTTCTGGTATATATTAAAACTGTCAATTGTATTCATTAAAGCTTTCGCTTGTTTATCTAAAGGTACACTGTCAAATACCGCAGCCTGGTCAGCAATAGTTTCAAATCCCCTGATCTCTTTTTTATCCTGCTGGGCAAGTTTCATCAATTCCATTTCCACACCGCTCAGGTTCTTACAGGGCATCAGTTTTGGATAGAGCACTGCTTCAATTACTGAAGGTTTCATTCGCTTCATGGTTGCAAGCGGCATTCGAAGACTGTCTTTGAAAAACAGTTCTAACCTGTTGTATTCTTCTGTACTGTACAGGTCTTTGAGAGACATGCCATCTTTCATGTTCATGAACAGTAAACCGCCCAGCGTATTGGAAGGATCATCCAGGTCCATTTCAAAATAAACTTCTTCTACACTGCCCAATGCCTGTTTAAGTTCATTGCTAAACCTGATATCTTCCCGGCACATCAGGTGAAAAGTACCAAACAGGTAACTTGGTTTACTTATATCCTTTCCGGTAATTTCCCAAAGGAGTGTATTTGCATCAGCATTGCTTTTTATCTTATGTACAGGTTGGGCAATACAAGACTGAAAAAATATCGCACAGAAAAGAAACTGAATAAACTTCATAGGTATAATTAAGAAATAAAGTTACGGGTAAAATATAAATTATATATTAGTTAAAACTTTTCGTTTATGAGGCTAAAATTATTGCTTGTAATACCTGTTTTCTTTATTTCAGGCATTGCAGTATTTGCACAAAAAGACATCCCGTCTTTTGGCAAAGTTGATAAATCAGACCTTGACATGAAGCAATGTACTTTTGATGAAGCTGCTGAAGCGGTGGTATTATTTGATGTTGCCGAAGTGTATTGTTTCCTCAATTTAAATTCCGTTGCCAATCCTTTGAGTTCACAGATGGAACGGCATGTGAGAATAAAAATACTCAGTAAAAAAGGGCTGGATTATGCCAATATCAGGATACCATTTATATCTGGCAATAACCTGGAAGAAATAAAAAATATTTCAGCAGAAACCATCAACCAGGATGAGGCCGGAAATTTGGTTATCACCAAAATGGAAAAAAATTCAATTTTTATTAAAAAGAAAAACAAACGTTACTCAGAAGTTACGTTTGCATTACCTGATGTAAAAGTGGGAAGTATAATTGAATATAAATACAAAGCAGATGCTATGTATTTATCAGCTGTAAAGAACTGGTTTTTCCAGATGCCCATACCGGTTAGGCTTAGCCGATATGTACTTAACTTTCCTCCTGAACTTGTGATATCTGCGCAACCCAAAGGGTTATTCCAGGTAAATTTAAAAGAGTCGAATCGCGATGCCAGGAATATAAAAACTTTTGAAATGCAGAATGTTCCTGCTTTGCGAGATGAATCATTCATATCCTGCGACAGAGATTACCTGCAGCACTTAGAACCTTACCTGGTGTCGCTCAATTTACCCGGCCAGGTCTCCAGGAGCCTGGTAAGCAAATGGCCTGATGTTATAAACAGGCTTATGGAAGATGAAGATTTTGGGCTGCAACTGAAAAAGAATATTCCCCGTACCAGCGACCTGGATGCTATGCTGGTGAATGTAAATGATCCGTATAAAAAGATGGTCATCATTCATAATTATGTAAGATCCAACATGGTATGGAATGATATGTATGGTATTTGGGCACTGTATGGCGTAAAAACTGCCTGGAAAGAGAAAAAAGGCACTTCTGGTGAGATAAACCTGATACTCGTGAACATGCTGAAAGATGCAGACCTGGATGCATTTCCTTTTCTGGTGAGTACCAGGGAAAATGGCCGTGTAAACCTTGGAATAGCAGATGAAGACCAATTTAATAAGGTAATGGCATATGTGATCATTGGCGAAAAACGATACATCCTGGATGCCACTAATAAATTCACTCCTGTTCAGTTATTCCCGCCGGATATTCTTTATTCTGAAGGCCTGCTGATAAAAAAAACCGGTAGCAGTTTATGGGGTTGGCAGTCGGTTACCGATGAAGCTCATTACTTTGATAATTATACTAGTGTTGAAGCAACTATAGATGATAAAGGAATGATATCCGGAAAGGCAATTGTGAACTCATCAGATTACAGCCGTTTAAAAAGGATGCCTGAACTTAAAAAGGGCAAAGCCGGATTTATTGAAACATATTTCAATTCCACAGAAAATAATATCAAAGTAAGCAACCTGGTCATTGAGAATGAGGATAAAGATTCACTTCCACTGATGCAGATTTGCACATTTACACAACCGGTAAACAGTTCGGGTAACTTCAGTTACTTTAACGTGAATATTTTTTCGGGATTGGAAAAAAACCCTTTCATTGCAGACACCCGTTTTTCTGATATATTTTTTGGTGCACAACAGTTGTATACCATTGAGTCTTCATATACATTACCACCAGGTTATTCATTTGATGCGCTCCCTAAGAATATTCTGATGCGCCTGCCTGATACCAGTATTGTATTTAAAAGGTTCTCAAGCATACATGAAAAAAAACTGAGTGTCAGGATCGATCTGGAATTTAAAAAACCCTTTTATACCATTGAAGAATATGATGCATTTCATGAATTCTATAAAAAACTGTTTTCTCTTTTAAATGAGCAATATGTTTATAAAAAGGATTAATAAAATCGTATACCGGTAAGTCCTGCTTAAATGCAATATTGTTCTTTGAAAATCTTGCTTGTATTAGGTTTTTAAGTCGGAGACGATTTGAAACGTTTCTTCGTTCTGGGGATTTCTTTTTAGTTATGAGGCCAGTTATAACCATTTCTTCAGAAAAATATAATCAAGATTTCAAATAATTTTTTATATTATCAAATGAAAAACTTTTAGTGTAAACGCCATTAATGAAGTTACCGGTAAAATACAAATAATATGCTATTCAAACCCTTCTGTTTATGGTTATAAAATCAATATTTATAATACCTGCTATCTTATTTTCAGGTATTATGGTATCTGCCCAAAAAGATATTCCTTCTTTTGGTAAAGTTGATAAAGCAGATCTTGAAATGAAGCAATGTTCTTTTGATGAAGCTGCAGAGGCTGTTGTATTATTTGATGTTGCTGAAGTGTATTGTTTTTTGAACCATAATTCCAACTCAAATTTTATAACTACTCAATTTGAAAGAAGAGTAAGGATAAAAATTCTAAACAACAAAGGCCTATACCATGCAAATATCAGGATCCCATTTGTATCTGATAACGATATAGAAGAAATCAAAAACCTCACAGCTGAAACTATTAACCAGGATGCTAATGGTAATATAATTGTTACAAAAGTTGACAAAAACTCCATATATATAAAGAAGATAAACACAAGGTTTTCAGAAGTAGTATTCGCTTTTCCTGAAGTAAAGGCTGGCAGCATCATTGAGTATCAATACAAAGAAGAAGCGAAGTGGTTGTATGCACTTAAAAACTGGTTCTTTCAAAAAAATATACCAATTATACTTAGCCGTTACACCCTTAATTTCCCACCTGAATTGGCTGTTTCTGCAAAACCAAAAGGCATTCTTAAAGTTGAAACGACACATAATTTCACTGATGGCAGGGATATCAAGATATTTGAATTAAAAATGGTTCCTGCTTTCAAAAAAGAACCGTTTATTACCTCAGATATTGATTACTTACAACAGGTTAAACCTTACCTGGAATCTTTCGAAATGGCTGGACGAGATCCAATAAATCTCCTGAAAAAATGGAAGGATATTGTAAATCACCTGCTAGAAGATGAATATTTTGGAGTTCAATTGAAAAAGAACATCCCAAAAACAAGTGACCTTGAAGCAAAACTTGTGAATATAAATGATCCCTATAAAAGAATGGTTATAATATATGATTACATAAAAAAAAATATACAATGGAACGAAATTGATGGAATATGGGCACTTGATGGGGTAAGATCTGCATGGAAAGAAAAAAAAGGAACTACGGGTGAAATTAACCTTATACTGGTTAACTTGCTTAAAGATGCAGAATTAGATGCTTGGCCTATCCTTGTAAGTACAAGGGAGAATGGCAGGATCAATATGAATTTAGCCGATGAAAATCAGTTTAATAAAGTAATGGCATATGTTACAATAAAGGATAAATACTATGTACTGGATGCTTCAAATAAACATACACCAGTCCAGTTAATTCCACTAGAAGTTCTGTATTCTGATGGCCTGCTTATTCAAAAATTTTCAAATAATTCCTGGTATTGGAAATCTCTTTCAGATCAATTAAATTATTTTAATAATTCAATTGTTATTCAAGCCAATATTGATGAAAAAGGAATAATTCAAGGTGATGCTATAATCAATTCTTCACATTACAGTCGATTAAACCGTATTCAGGATCTAAAGATTAGCAAAGAAAAATTCATCGAAAAATTTTATATGCCTTCTGAAAATAATATTACTATTGATAGTTTTAAAGTTTCCAATACTGATATCGACTCATTGCCGCTTATACAGTATTGCAAATTCAAACAGCCAGTTAATAGTTCAGGTGGGTTTCATTATTTTTCAGCTAACTTATTTTCCGGACTTGAGAAAAATCCCTTTTTAGATGATACCCGATATTCAGATGTGTTTTTTGGAGCCCGCCAGTTATATACAATTGATGCATTTTTCACCATCCCAAGCGGTTTTTCATTTGATGCACTTCCAGAAAATATGCTCATGCGGTTGCCTGATACAAGCATTGTATTCTCCAGATACTCAAGTATAAATGAAAATAAATTAGCTGTAAGAATAGAACTGGAATTTAAAAAACCTTTTTATACTGCAGAGGAATATGATGCTTTTCATGAATTCTATAAAAAACTGTTTTCCCTTTTAAATGAGCAATATGTTTATAAGAAAGATTAAATAACATCGTTTTGAATACATAGAATCTTCATCTAAACCTGATCAACATGAAATTATATATATGCCTGCTGATTGCTGTTTGTCTTTCATTCCCTGCATTTTCTCAAAAAGAAGTTACAGCTTATGGTAAGCTGAATAAAGCAGATATTGAAATGACTGACTGCGAATTTGACAAAGGAGCCGCGGCATATAAATTGCTGGAAATTGGAAATATGTTTTACGACCGTGGTACTGCAGGCATGACCATTTTTAAAACAGTTTATGATAAACGCATCAGGATAAAAATCTTAAAAGACAAAGGAATTTCTTATGCAAATATTGAAATTCCGTTTTATAGTCACAATAATTTTGAAAAATTATCCAAAATAGACGCCTGTACCTATAACCTCGACGGATCAGGAAAAGTAAAAGTTACGGATGTGGGTAAAAGTTCTGTCTACATCAAAAAAATAAACAGGCAGGTAAGTAAACTGATCATTGCTTTTCCTGAAGTTAAAGTTGGGAGTGTAATAGAATACCGCTACAGGCTTGAACGGGAATCATACAGCCAGATAAAAGACTGGTATTTCCAGGATATGATACCTACCCGTTACAGTGAGTATGAGATAAATGTGCCCAATTTCTTTGTCTTCAATGTTCAACCCACTATTGTTGATAAAATGGAAGAAAAAGAAAAGGAATTTGATGATGTGATTACAATTGGAAATGATGCGATACAGGTTAAATCTTCCAAAATAAAATACAGCATGCAAAACCTGATCGGTATAAAAAATGAACCACATATGGCTGCTGTAAAAGATTACCTGCAAAGGATCGAATTCCAGTTATCGCGTGTAGATTTCGGAAACGGAAATGTTGAAAATTTAAGATCCAGCTGGACAGATCTTTCAAGAGGCCTGATGAAAGATGCTGACTTTGGTTTGCAGCTTGCAAAAAATGTAGCCGAACTGGATCCGCTGGTTGCAGAAGCATTAAAATTAAATGAGCCTAAAGACAGGATCAAACTGATTTACAATACCATCCGCAGCAGCATGCGTTGTTACGGCAATGAAGCCATCTATGCAGATGCCGGAGTTTCAGATTCCTGGAAAAAGAAAGAAGGAAACATAGCAGATATCAGCCTTTTATTGATCAACATTTTACGCAAAGCAGGTATCCGGGCAAACCCGATCCTGCTAAGTACAAGGGATAATGGCCTTATCAATGCTACATTCCCCTTCCTTAACCAGTTTAATACCCTGATGGTATATGTACCTGTAAACAACGGATATGTTGTGCTGGACGGATCAGATAAATTTTCAAATTACCAGCTAACACCAGTTAATATCGTTAACACCAGGGGTTTTATTGTAGAAGATGACGGCGGTAAGATCTTTGACGTGATAGACAATACCCATCATTATGATATCACGTTAGCGCTTAAAGGCACTATTGATGAGAATGCTGTTATGAATGGCGAATGCCAGATCATTTGTTCAGATTATGCCCGCAGGGAACGTATAAAATCATATACCGGCAACGCCGATAATTTTAAACAGGATTATTTCATTAAACCTTATCCTTCTGTTAAGATCAGTGAAATTTCATTTAAAAACGCAGAAAATGATTCCCTGCCTTTTTTCCAAAAAATAAACTTCCTTACAAACCTGAATAGTTCCGGGGGTTACAGTTATTTCAATACCAATTTATTCTCAGGTTTTGAAACCAATCCTTTTATTGAAGACCAGCGCATCACAGATATAGATTTTGGGTTCAAACAGCATTATTCGATCTACGGAAATTTTACAATACCGGCAGGTTATGTATTTGACGCATTACCTCAGAATATTTCCATGGCGATGCCCGGCAGAATTGCACAGTTTACAAGGAATATGGATTCAAAGGATAACCTGCTCAATATGAAAATTGATATAGATTTCAAGCAACCGTTTTATGTTTCAGCTAACTATGATGATTTTCATGAGTTTTACAAAAAAATGATGGCTGCATTAAATGAACAGGTAGTAATTAAAAAGAAATAATAAAATGAGTAAATATATTTCATTAATAACTGCGCTGTTGTTTTCAAGCCGGTTATTGCTTGCACAATTACCGGTTTCAGCATTGTTACCTGTAGCAGAAAACTTACGGCAACATGCCAACTCCATTAAACGGGAAGAAGACATCGTATTTGAAATTAAAGCGCATGATAAGGCATATTATAAAGTACACAAACTCGTAACCGTTTTGAATGAATCGGCAAAAGATGAATTGCAATTTGATTGTTATGCTGATAAGTTCCATTCGCTGGAAGAAGCAACAATTACATTATATGATTCTTATGGAAAACAGGTAAAGAAGTATCATAAAAAGGATTTAATATTTTTCAATTACGGGGAAGGGCTTGTTTCAGACGGAAAATATTATTTTTTGAATATACCAGCCAGTAATTACCCGGTGCATATTCAGATGGATTACGAAATAAAATACAATGGGCTGTTATCTTACCCGGCATACTGGGTTCAGTCAATTAACCAGTCGGTAATGAACAGCACTTTCACCGTAAGTGTTCCTGCTTCGCTCGACATAAGATATAAGGAAAGAGGATTTAAAGTAGCCCCTGCCATTACAAATGATGATTCCAAAAAAGTATATAAATGGACTGTAAGTGATATGAAAGCATTGAAATATGAAGATGGCAGTGTAAGCTATGAAAGCTATTTCCCTGGTATCATCCTTGCACCCAATAAATTTGAACTGGACGGTTATGGCGGAGATATGACAAGCTGGGAAAAATTTGGATATTGGTATGGTTCACTTTCTAAAGAAGCCATAAATCTGAGTACAGAAAGAAAGGAATTTTTCAGGGAAATGGTTAAACATGCATCGGATGATCGTGAAAAAGCTGCCATCATTTACAGTTATCTTCAACAAAACTGCAGGTATGTGCTGATAACACTGGGCATTGGTGGCTTTAAACCCTTTGAAGCTTCGTTTGTAGATAAAAAGAAATATGGCGATTGTAAGGCTTTGAGTAATTACACACAGGCATGCCTGGATGCGGTTGGTATAAAAAGTCACCAGGCTCTCATTAATGCATCTTACAATAAAGAACCAGTAGACCCGGCTTTTCCCTCAAACAACTTTAACCATGTGATCTTGTGTATACCCATGGCCAAAGACTCTGTATGGCTTGAATGCACCAGCAATACCAATGAATTTGGCGTTTTGGGCAGTTTTACAGAAAACAGGAATGCGTTATTGATAACCGGTGAAGGCGGAAAACTGGTATCTACACCAAAGAGCATTGCATTCAACAATCAGTTTAAAACGAATATTTCTATAACATTACGCGAAGATGGTTCCGGTAATGTAAAGGTTAATTTAATTACCAAAGGAGAATTTAATAATCCGTTTTTAATGTCTGATAAGAAAGATGAACAGAAAAATTACCTGGTTAATACTTTAGGCTTCCTGCAACCGGATGACTTTCTGTTCACGGAAGTTAAATCGGATAATGCTTCTTACCTGGTGGAAATGGAGATTGATAAGATTCCAGCATTTTCAGCAGGCAACAAGCAATTCCTGAATCCCAGGGTTTATAAGATATGGAAATCTGTTTTACCCAATACAGAGAAACGCACACAGGATTATTATTTTAACAGCCCATTTATAAAAACTGATACAACCATTTATAACCTGCCCGCAGGATTCAGCCTGGAAGCATTACCGGAAACAAAAGAACTTGATTTTGAATATGGCAGTTTTACCGCCAGGTATGTGTATGACCAGAAAAAAAATCAACTGATAACCACTGCCCGTCTGGAATTGAAACAACATAAGATACCTTCCAGTGATTATAAAAACACTAAAATATTTTTTGATGAAGTACTGTCAGAATTTAACACAAAAATTGTAATCAGGAAAAATGAAAACTGATACAAACCTGATATTGATCTTATAATTTCCGGTACAAACTCCCACCCTTGTTAAAAATATGTTCTATACTTTTTTCAGTAGCCGGATCTTTTTCAACGGCTGGAGCATGATGGGGTTTAATCCTTGCATCAAAGATCACTGGCCCTTTACAGCCCCAGTGTTTATTTTCAGTACTTGCATCCACGCCATATATATCATGTGAAGGGTTAGAACGAGTAAAGGTTACCCATAAAAAATTATTCAATTGAGCACTTGTAAATGCAGGATCATCACAAACAATGATCATAACAATTTCACCGGCTCCGTTGCTGTTTTCACCATGTATTTTTAACTGGTCGTCCAGTTTTGCCATTTCTTTAGCTGTTTGCTCATAAGTTGTAAATGCATTGCATTTTAAGGCAATAACTCCAGGCATAACCAGTGATGCTTCTTTGTATTCATCCAGTGATTCGTAAAAAACGGGAATTGAAGTAGCCAGTTTCCTTAATGGCGGCCCATAAGCAGCCAGTACAATTTTGCTGCCCATGTTAAGTCCTGTACCGGAATAATCAAGTGTATCAATACTGGTATTGGTATAAAAATGAAGATCGCGTTGCAGGTTGATCCTTTCAAGCATAAATATAAAAAAAGCCTTTACATCATGTGCCACAACCTGTTGTTCATCAGCTGCAGTGATAAAGAGGAATTTTGCCAGGCTAAGCTGGCCTGTTCCGAGAATATGATTGGCGATGGTTAACAACTCCGCTGGCTGTTTTGTTTTGGCATAAGGTGTATAGCGTTCGCTTCCAACAGCTAACAGCAAGGGATGTACGCCGGCTGCATCTACAGCATGCACTTCCTTCAGGCCTGGTATTTCCTGCTGAACAGCACTGCCAGTTATGGCATGAATCAACTGCCCGAAACTGGTATCTTCCTGTGGCGGCCTGCCAACAACAGTAAAAGGCCAAATGGCATTTTTCCTGGAATATACTTTATGTACTTTCATTAACGGGAATGAATGCTGAAGGCTGTAATATCCCAGGTGGTCGCCAAAAGGCCCCTCGGGTTTATTTTCACCGGGATACACTTCACCTGTTATCACAAAATCGGCATCAGTGCTGATGCAAAAGCCATCCTGGTATATATACCGGAAACGCCTTCCGCCCAAAACACCTGCAAAAGTCATTTCGCTTATCCCTTCGGGTAAGGGCATCACTGCAGATACAGTATGTGAAGGTGGCCCTCCAACAAAAATACTCACTTTTAATGGCTGTCCTTTATTATTAGCCTTGGTTTGATGTACTCCAATGCCCCGGTGTAACTGATAATGCAGCCCCACTTCCCTGTTCAATTCATATTCATTTCCAGTTAGCTGTATGCGGTACATGCCCAGGTTTGCATGCATGATTCCCGGGTTATCAATGTCTTCTGTGTATACCTGCGGCAATGTTACAAAAGCGCCTCCATCCATTGGCCAGTGCTTTATCAGGGGCAGGTCGGAAATTTTAATCTCCTGGTAAAGTACCGGTTTATTCAAAGGATTCTTTAGGGGAAATGCTTTAAAAGCAGCCAGTCCGGTTTTAAAATTCCTGATTGGTTGTTTAATTGCCTTTAACGGGTCACTTTTTAAAGCGATCATTTGTTGCACTGAATCAAGTGTTTGACGGAAAATAAACCGGCTTCGCTCAAGTGTACCAAAAATATTGGATGCAGCCCGGAAATGACTGCCTTTCACATTTTCAAAAAGCAGTGCCGGACCTCCGGCCTCAAACACACGTAAATGGATAGCCGCCATCTGGAGGTTGGGATCTACTTCTTCCGTTACCCTGATCAGTTGCCCGTTCTTTTCCAGGTCAAGAAGGCATTCTTCCAATGAACGATAAGCCATTTAATACAATTACTTTGAGCGTGAAAGATTTAATTTCTTATGAAAAACCGGTTAGTTTACCCGGCCATAGATACAATGTAAAACAATAACAATTGCAGTACTAATATAGTTTAGGGCAACCCAATCTTGACTTTCTTGATTTTTTAGTATCAAACCTGAATTCTATTTCTCTTTTTTTGGGTGTAAGTCGTATCCTGAAAGTTATACCGGTAAAATAATACCAATCTTTTGTTTTAGGATTCCCACGCTGGGTTCCACCGGCAGGATAAGTTGAACTTCCTCCCGGAACTTCATCCCCCCTGTACGCAATATTTGCTGCTTTCTGGCCCCTGTTGGCAGCCAATACCAGTTCATCTACATAAGTTGTACTTACATCATCCAGGTAATCTGTAAAAGTTTTACGAAAGCCCAAAACAATACCAATCCTTTTATTGTCATTGATGGCCCATTGAATACCACCTCCAATAGGTATTGAATACTGGCGTAATTTGTACTCCTTTCTTCCATCAAAAAAACCTTGTCCTTCTGTGCTTAACTCAGACAACATGATCTTGTTGCCGTCATTATCCTTTGTAAATGGATTGAAATCATATAAAGCTATGCCGGTCATCAGGTATGGGGAAACCCTGTAACGGTAAAGATCAAGTAATACATATTCTGCACCCAATGAATATTCATACACATAAGAATAAAAACTCAGGTTCCTGTTTTTGTTTTTACTGCTAAACTCATCACTTGCGCTGATCCTTCCATAAGTAAAATCGCCACGAATGAGTAGTTTTTCGTTGGCTTCAAATAATAAACCAATGCCAAAAGCAAGATTTGACTGACTGAAACTAAATCTTTTCTCCTGCAGTTCACCTGAATAATTACTACTGCCTGCAAAAACACTGGCAAAAAAATTCTGTGATATGGCCTGGTTGCCAATTAACAGAAATGAGAACAGGAGTATACGCTGTACATATTTGTATATGTTACACAATAGTTTATTTCTTTAGGTACATCACATCTTTGATAAGCTTAACAGTACGGGGAACATCAGGCAAATACGCAGCTACCAGGTTTGGGGCATAGTGCATGGGAGCATCTGCTGATGTAATTCTTCGTATTGGTGCATCCAGGTAATCAAACCCTTCTTTTTGTATCCGGTAAGAAATTTCAGAAGAAACAGATGCGAAGGGCCACTGTTCTTCTACAATTACAAGCCGGTTTGTTTTCTTCACACTTTCCAGGATAGTGAACCAGTCGAGCGGCCTGATAGTAGCCAGGTCGATCACTTCAGCTTCAATACCCTCTTTAGCCAGTTCTTCAGCAGCAGCAAGCGCTACTTTCATCATTTTATTAAAACTAACAACCGTTACGTCTTTACCGGGTCTTTTAATAAAAGCCTTGCCAATTGGTAACAAATATTCTGTTTCAGGAACGTCTCCTTTATCGCCATACATAACTTCACTTTCCATGAAAACAACCGGATCATCATCACGAATGGCGCTTTTTAATAGGCCTTTTGCATCATAAGGATTTGAAACAGAAACTACCTTGAGCCCGGGAATGTTTGCATATAACGATTCAAAAGCCGTAGAATGCTGAGCTCCCAGCTGCCCTGCCGAACCATTCGGCCCGCGGAAAACGATGGGGCATCCAACCTGCCCGCCACTCATGGCAAGCATTTTAGAGGCTGTATTTAATATCTGATCTAAAGGTAAAACTGCAAAATTCCAGGTCATGAATTCAACGATCGGCCTTAATCCGTTCTGAGCAGCACCAACTGCTATTGCAGCGAAACCAAGTTCTGCAATAGGCGTATCTATTACCCTTTTTTCGCCAAATTCTTCCAGCATACCCTGGCTCACTTTATAAGCGCCATTGTATTCAGCTACTTCCTCTCCCATTAAAAATACCCGTTCATCCCTTCTCATCTCTTCCTGCATTGCTTCCCGCAAAGCTTCTCTAAAGGCAATTTGTCGCATGCTGCTATTTTGTTTAAATACTATTTAAAATTGAATGGATGCAAATTTATTCTATCACAGGCACACAAACAAATTGTGATTAACTGTTAAATGAGTTTAAAGGTTGCTTCTGAACCTGAAAATTTTACTTTTTAGTTTATTTGAACAGAAAATCTGACTATTTGGGTAAATTTCATAAAAACGGGAAAATTTCATTTATAAAACTGTAATACGGTTTCTTCTGTTTTTCTAACCAGGTCCGGAACCAGGGTTTCATCAGCCGGATATCCTATAGGTATCAATAAAAATGGCCTTTCATTTTCGGGCCTGTTGAGTATATGGCTTAAAAAATTCATGGGGCTTGGAGTATGTGTTAATGCAACCAGTCCGCAAAAGTGTATTGCCTCTAATAAAAACCCACATGCAATGCCCACAGATTCATTTACGTAATAATTATTTCGCTTTTTGCCATTTTCTATTTCATAAGGCCTTCTGAATACAATGATCAGTGCCGGAGCAATTTCCAGGAATGGCTTGTGCCAGTCGGTACCCAGGTAACTCAGGTCTTCCAGCCAATCTTCGGGCATCCGTTTGTGATAACTTTCA
>Ga0154020_10003890_pt1 | contig 17867 bp, 22 predicted proteins | sample Klosneuvirus_201_FD_109709 | JGI IMG/M metagenome (GOLD analysis project Ga0154020, IMG submission 109709) | Active sludge microbial communities from wastewater, Klosterneuburg, Austria - Klosneuvirus_20160825_MG | ecosystem: Engineered > WWTP > Aerobic digester > Activated sludge | place...
ACAAAGGTGGCGCCAATAAGCATGTCCTTGGTGACAGATATTTTCATGGTGGGTGTAAAACCCTCATAGCTTGTAGTTCCCCACATTCCACCTTGAACTGTGTAGTAGATTACATCTAATGCGTAATTAGAAGAAGGTGAAGCCTTAACCGTCAGCACGGTTCCTGCTGTCACCTTTCCATCCGCAGGAATCTTTGGCTCGATTGTATAGGAGCCGTTCTCAGCAGGCGCTAGCGTCACTGTGTATGTTTCTGGAAATAGCATATCGGTAAATTTGTTTGCGCGGGCGCTGGTACCATACGTAGTAAAGGCAAGCACGATAAAGCAGATGGTGTAAGAGGTTTTTGAAACCATAATTATTTATTGATCCAAGTTAATAATTCTTAATTTTCTTTCCAGTAGAATGACGTTACTTTAACTCTATTGTGACTACTACATTATTGGAGCCCAGTGCTTCTTTTAAGCCGCCCGGGTTGTTAATCTTACCTAACCTCGTGTAGCTATAAGAAGTTGAAAACGCCTCGTAAAAAAGTACCAGTGTTTTTGATCCATAAAGCAGAAGATCTCCTGCGTTTATTTTTCCGGGATTGGACGCGTTCGTGGGAAGACTCTTCGATAGATCAAAATATTTTTCATTGCCATTAAGCTCCGTCATATTCATCGTTAAAGGTAACATGCTCTTGAATGCGGTTGCCGTTGGATTATCAAGGAGGGTCGCTGTGAATTCCTTGTTTCCGATTTTTATCACCAATGTATCGTTCATAGGATCAGTATTTTCTTCAATTGAATTCTGCTCGTCATTTGCCAGTGCGGGATTCTGATCGCCTCCGACTCCCATCAGTATGGGAAACAGAAACAACAATGTAGCGAGAGCGTTTTTCATGGTTAAATATTCTAATTTATTTCTTTAAAGAGGCAATATTTATTACGAATCGATCTTTCACATCGCCTTTCAACAGTCGATTATACTAAGATTTTTTCTCAATCCTGTTCACAATGGATTATATTTGAATGAGCATCAGAGTCCTCTAGGAGTGACTCTGATGGGAGAAATAGAATGCACAAGAATTCAGAGGAGGAATATAAGAACAGAGTGATCGCTCATGATCAACTAATTGAACGACTTCAGTCAATTTATGTCACGGCAAAAATCTACCCAAAGGTATTTTCAGATCCAGAGCTTCACAAGTATCATAAATACTTTGACAGAATCCTCTTTGCGATATTAAGTCAACTAGATTTACAAATTGGCCTTAAAAATTTGTATCACAATGGATATAATCAAAATGATATTGAAGCAAGGTATTTCGCACGCATAGTCGCATTGTCTAGTTATGAAATTTTATACAATCTGGATAAGTTTTTGGATCGAAAAATAAAAGACTACATAAAGAAGACGATGGGGGTAGAGGCACTAAAGTCTATTCAAGTTTTACTAACTGGCCTTTCAGCAATTAAGGATTCGAAAGGCAAAATGCTAAACGAAATAAGGCACAATACCGTTGCTCACAAAGAGAAGGATGCTGTAAGGCAGGCTGAAATTATCACGAGCATTGATCCTTTGGTGATTCACAATGTAGGCTACGCAATTCATGAAATTCTATTGAAATTGATTTCAAAATTTGTTGAGCTATTGAAAATAGAAAGGAACGAATAGAGAACCAGAACCATTGCCGACTTCCAGATAAAGAGTTCTCTGCGAGTAACTCTGATGGAGAGTAGAACTATAGAACTAAAACTTTACAACATGTCGAAGAATATTTTTGAAAAGCTGCTTGCCGGAGGTATCATTCGTGATGACGAAATGGGTGAAGCATGGGAGATTGTCGCCAGAGCACAGAGATTGTCCCCTGCACTTAATGCTTCGTCTACTATTGATGAGATGCGTGAGCGGTTGAGTGAAATTATTGAAAACCCAATCGATAAGAGTACTACCGTATTTGTTCCATTTCACACAAATTTTGGTAAACACATCAAGCTTGGTAAAAATGTATTCATCAATCATGCTTGTAGTTTTCTGGATCTGGGCGGAATAACAATTGAAGATGATGTATTGATCGGGCCAAGAGTTAATTTGACTACAGAGAATCATCCCGTAGATCCTGCAAAAAGAAAATTTCTTGATCTGAAATCTATTTTAATAAAACGAAATGCATGGATCGGTGCAGGTGCGACAATATTACCAGGGGTTATCATCGGTGAGAACTCTATTGTTGCAGCTGGCGCGGTTGTTACTAAAGATGTACCACCTGATACTATAGTTGGAGGTATCCCCGCACGAATCATTCGTAGAATTGAAGAGTTGTCGGATGTGATCCGAGAATGATTAACATTTTAGTCTCTCTTGTGTTTGTATTCGAACAATGTCAACCGATTCTGGGATTTGACTCTGCCATTGCTTACGTGTCGCTTTGGTCCCGTAACTATCAGGATGTGCGGTTATGGCTTACACGCCACTCCGCAATTGCATAAACATTTTTTTTAGCGGTTCGTTGTTCTTATTTCTTCGTCAGTTTGTATCTCAAATGTGTTGTCAAGTTTGAAGGTATCACTTCTTCAATTTGAATTTCATATTTGTCTTTATCAATCTTGTCCAAGAGTCGGATACCACTGCCTAAAAAAACAGGTGCCATATGTATGAAAAATTCGTCAATAAGCCCCGCATTAAGAAACTGCTGAATGGTGTCAGCACCACCTTGTATTCTGATGTCCTTTCCTTTAGCGGATTGTCTGGCTTTTTCCAACGCACTGTGTATTCCATCATTGATGAAATAAAAAGTTGTCTTTCCCTTTTGAACCCAGGGTTCCCGTTTTTCGTGTGTCAGCACATAAACATCTGCTTCGTATAAATCTTCCGCCCAAACGACTTCGCCTTCTTCAAACATTCGTTTTCCCATAATGTAAGAACCTGTTCTTGCAAATACATCATCAATTAATTTGCTGTCTTCACCGGATTCGTCACCGCCTTCCATTTTGATGTGTTTCCAAAATGCTTTTTGTTTAAACATCCACTGGTGTATTTTTCCTGAAACGCCTCCCATTGGATTGGCTGGGCTTCTGTTGTCGCCAGCGAAAAAGCCATCAAGTGAAATTCCGCTATCAAAGATAATTTTACTCATAGCTAGTTAAGGTTGGTTTTGGCAGCTGGTTCTACTGTTAACGTTTGTGCTTGCGCAGTGGTGGGCTTTTGAAAACGAGTTTGTCTTATGTGACCAAACGTTGAACGAAGATATAAACTTATAGTTTACACATCACCCCACCATGGCGCAAACATTTTGTTAGTGGCTGCCTTTTTTGTCTTTTCGTTTATATCCTAATGTTTCAAACCACGCTTTTTGAGGTCTGCTTGTTGGATAACCATTTTTAGCGCGAAACTCTTTTCGTTCTTCGGTAAAGTCCCACCACGTTTTTCTCGTGTCGTTTGTGTTTGCATAATTAACGACTAATCTAAATTGGTCTTCAACGCAAGGGTCGGTCCAAAAACCTTTTTTTTGTTCGTATTCGTCTGTTAGTTTCGCCCCGTCCTTATGTTTTAATTCGCTGAGTGAATAGTAACCTAAAAATACAAGGTCTTCGGAAAATTTTATTCCGACTGACGGAATGGTTTGAAACTCTGCTAATGCATAAATCTCCTTTGCTCGTTCTGTTGTAGCATTAAGTAATACTTCCAATTCGTCTATTGCAAAGTCAAGAACGTTGGCAATTTTGATTTTGTTCTTTCTCAAATTTGCTTTTTCATTATCTGTCAGTGGTAGTTTTATGCTTGTCTTACTTTTCATCTTCAGCAAAAGTAGCAAATAGCCGTTATTATCTTCAATAGAAAATTCTCTTGCCTTTGTTGGAGTTCTTCTCCAACAAAAACACCAAAACCAAATAAAAAAAAGAGGTTGCTTCTGGCAACCTCCTAACTTTTACAAAGAATCTTACTTCCCAAAGCGCTTCGCAACCTCACTCCAGTTAACTACGTTCCAGAAAGCCGCGGCATAATCCGGTCTGCGGTTCTGATAGTTTAAATAGTAGGCATGTTCCCACACATCCAATCCAAGAATGGGTGTTCCTTTTACTTCGGCTACATCCATTAATGGATTATCCTGATTGGGTGTAGAGGTAATAGCCAATTTACCCGAGGCATCTTTAATTAACCACGCCCAACCCGAACCAAACCGGCCAGCCGCAGCTGCATTAAATTTCGTTTTCATTTCATCGAATGTTCCGAAGGCCGCATTAATCGCATCGGCCAATGCACCTGTAGGGGCTCCACCCGCATTCGGTGCCATCACCGTCCAAAACAAGGAGTGATTGTAGTGACCACCGCCATTGTTGCGAACAGCCACCGGGTATTTAGAAATATTCTTACAAATCTCTTCAATGCTAAGACTTTCCTCGGGCTTGCCAGCCACTGCATTGTTTAAGTTAGTAACATACGCGTTGTGATGCTTGCCGTGGTGAATTTCCATGGTGCGCGCATCGATATGAGGTTCTAGTGCATTAAATGCATACGGTAATGCAGGAAGTGTGAATGCCATAAGTATTAAATTTTAGTTTATGATTAACAAATATACATATACAACCCGCATAAGAAACGAAAAGTTTATTTGGAATTAACTTCATCGTCCAGCATCATTTTTAGTATATTCTAAAATTGACAGTTGACAATTGACAAAATTCGAACAATTTGCCTGGAAATTCTTGTCAATTGAAAAGATGTCAATTGTCAATTTAGTAAAGCGCTAGATTTTCCTCGCCTTATAGCCCTCCTTTACTAAAATAGTCATTATTTTTTCTCGTGCATCGCCCTGAATAAGGATGGAACCGTCTTTTGCAGACCCGCCCACCCCACATTTTGTTTTTAATAGTTTGGTCAAAGTTTCAAGATCTGCTGTTGTGCCAATAAAGCCACTAACCAAGGTTACTTGTTTACCCGCTCGTCCGCTATTGTCCATCTGCACGCGTAACGTCTGTTTACCCGGAGGCAGTGTTTCAGCTTGTTCATTAGCCGTTTGTTCAAAGGAAAAATCATCGTTGGTCGAGTACACAACGCCTAGGCGGTTTTTCCAATCATTTTTCTTGCTCATTTTTCAAAAACTATGAATTCGAAGAAAGATAAAACTCAAAAGCATGAGTACAAAATTTACAACACCGAGGTTAAATCGAAACTCTACCCCTTTCCAGTAAAAGGTTCCCAATAAGGAAGTAATTAAAAGCACCAGTGGTAAGAAAATAAAATTGCCATAAATAGAAACCGGAATTTTGGTTTTAAAATGAGTTGTTTCATTTTCCAATAATAAAGGCACCGCGAAGATAGCCGATGTATAAATCGTGATGTGCGATCCTCGTTTAAATTCTTCAGCCGTTTGAGGAGTTAAGTTTATTTTATCTCCATCCCTAAGCTCCAATTCTATCGAGCGGCTACCCCGATATTCTCTCGTACTTTTGGCCCTTACTACTTCTTTCTGTTGCCTTTCAGGCGTAAGCGTTAGATCGGCAATTAAGATGGCGGAGAAAAGAAGTGCAACGCGTGATACAAAAACGGCATGGCGCAGGTAAGCACGCATAGTCTCCAATAATTCCTTCTTCTTCGAGGGAGGTGAATAACTACCGGGTGGTTTTGGCCGATACCGGGGATCTCTATGCGGTGCTGAGGTTGGTTCAGCAATACCTTTCAACAATCGATCGTATTCAAATTTATTCTGAGGATCGCCTAAGATTTCGTAGGCTTCATTCACTTCTTTAAAAATGGCCTCCGCTTCTTTAGAGGGATTTCTATCCGGATGAAACTGCAAAGCCAGCTTGCGGTACGCCTGCTTGATTTCGAAGGCCTGCGCGCTCGTAGTAAGTCCTAGTATAAAATAATAATTTTTCAAAACTAATATAAAGATAAAAAGAAAAGCCTCCTGTTTCCAGAAGGCTTAACATTTGAAATCCTGTGATTCTTTTAGCGCTTCACAACAAATGTCAATACCGGTCGTTTTGCATGCCCTACTACATCCTCAGCAATACTACCTGCCATAACATGCGCAAATCCGGTTCGCCCATGGGTAGCCATCGCAATCAAATCAGCATCGATGGACTCGGCAAAGTAAATAATGCCATCTTCTTCTGTAATATCATTGAAGATGTTAATGGTGTAGTTTTTCAAACCTAACTTTTTCGCAAACTTTTCCATGTAATCACGAACAACATAATCGCGTTGAAAATCACTGGGCGTATTAATTCGAACCAAATGGATGGTTGAATCATAAATTTTCTGCGTGTTCTTAATCATGCGCGAGAAGATTTCTTCATCCTTATGCATAGCCGTAGCATACACGATATTCTTAAAATTAATTTTTGCCGGCTTTTTATGGATGCTCAATACTGGGCATTTGGCATGACGTACTACCCGCTCGGTATTTGAACCGATTACCATCTCTTCCAGTTTCGAGCGACCACGGGTACCCATTACCACTAAATCCACTTTTTGTTCAACGATAATGGTACGCATACCATGAAAGGCATTCCCTAAGCGTAGTTCACCATTTACCTTAACTGACGAAAAACGAGAGTCTAATACTAACTTCTCCAATTGCGCCTTTGCTTTCTCCAAAAGCTTCAGGGTAAATAACTTGTCAGACCAATTTTCCTTGGCTTTCCATTCACCCATAATCGAAAACGAATCTTGGCCTGCTTCTTCAACAACGTGCAATACGGTTATTTCTGAATTTGCCTTCTTGGCGATTTCCACCGCTACCTCCAAGGCACTAATAGATATTTTAGAAAAATCGGTTGGAACAAGAATGTTTTTCATCGGTATATTATTTATTGATTATTAAAAATGATTTTACAAATCAGATCTTGAATAAAAGTACAGAAATTCAGCCCAATTTTAAAATCTATTCGGGGCAAATAACCTCTTCGGTGTTCACTTTGCCAAAGAGATGATTATGCGATTCGACAGAGTGCTGAAGAAATACCCGACCAACCAACCAGATTCCAATAAAAATAAATACTACGGTTGTAATTCTTTGATAATTAATTTGAATCCTCCTGAATCCTACTCCCATCAGCCAGGTTAAACCTATCATGACCGGCCACGTGCCTACCCCAAATAACAGCATATAAAAGAAACCGTCCCATGCCGAGGGAAGAATGAAACAATAACTCATCGCCAGGTAGGTCAATCCACAAGGCAAAAGTCCGTTGAGCATCCCGGTAACGAATATGGCTGATGCGCCTTTTCGTTGAAGCCAGTAATTAAATAATTGCTTGAGTTTTAGCGTAAATTTATTTATGGCGTGGGTAAAATAAGGAACGCGAACTCCTGAAATGGCCCCAAAGCCCATCAACAGAAAGACAGAACCTACAACAAATGAAATTATACTTTGATAGGAAGTGAGCATAAATAAACTTCCAAAGCCAGCGGCCATTGCCCCCAGAAGACCATACACAAGTACCCGCCCCGTATTATAAATTACTTTATAGCGAAGAAACGGTTTCTTTGAAGTTATAGCCATAGCCAACGGGCTACACATACCTGCACAATGTAAACTTCCTGCCAAACCTATTATTACCGCAGTCCACATGCCTATAGAACCATTAGCTTTTCAATAAAATAATCTTTGCCCGTCATAGTCCAAGTTAAACTTACCCGGTATAACCCCGGCTCCCAAACTTTCAATTCGAAGGATTGATTATCTCCTGCCACGGCAGAAATATTAAATGCATGATCCAAACGGGAGTCGGAAGGTCTTAATACAACTAATTTAGCATTTTCCATACTGGATAAATCCGAATAGGCAATTACAATGGAATGGTCTTTAAATTTTAGTTGTGGTTGTACAGCAAGTGCTTGTGCGTTTTCCTGCTGAGTCATCTTTTCGCTATGCTTTAATTCTTCAGCATAATAATTTTTAGAAACCAATCCAAGTTCACCTTGTGTTCCAACGACCAGTAAGGTTACTATAAAAATAATAAACAGCGCAAAGGCAACAACAATCCATTTCATGATCTCTTCGTTACATGTTGATTATTATCAATCATTTTATTTTCGTTTGATAATAGGCCCTATAAATTTCGCTTCGGCAGTCTCAACCTTTTCACCATTTTGATAAATGCCCAACTCAATAACTGTTTTCATAGATGAGATTGCTGACTCCGGCAACTTCACCATAATCATACCTTTGAGAATTCCCTCTTTGGGGACCAGAATAGTCGGATCACCTATTTTCATAAACGTGGCCTCTTTCGGGCTCTCCACTTTTACTTCCAAGGGAATATCATCATAGGTCTTATTAAGAAACTCGATCGTATATAAATTGGTAATCTGCCCATCGTCTGTTTTTGTGTACAAGGTACCGGGCACTTTCAAAATGGTGGTCTCAATATCGGCCCGGGTAAAAATGAGATAGGTTAATAAACTAATAAGGGCTGTAAGCACGATGGAGTAACCTGCAATGCGTGGTGTAAATAATTTTTGAGCACCTTCCTTGATAGCCGTATACGATGAGAGCCGAATCAATCCCTTGGGCTTGTTAATCTTCGTCATCACATCATCACAAACATCCATACAGGCCGTGCAATTGACACACTCTAGTTGCGTTCCATTGCGGATATCAATACCGGTAGGACAAACATGAACACATAATTTACAATCAATACAATCGCCTTGTTTTTCGGTGATGCCCGTTTGATTCTTTTTGAGTTTACCGCGCGGCTCACCCCGTAACCAATCATAGGCTACAACTATTGATTCCTTAACCAATAATACTCCTTGCAGGCGACCATAGGGACAAACCGCAATGCACGCTTGCTCGCGGAAGTACGCGAATACTCCATAAAATATACCAGTGAAAGCTACCAAACCGATAAAGCCAGCCATGTGCTCTGTAGGGGGCTGGCTTACAATTTCTTTCACCTGATCGATACCAATCAAGTAGGCCATAGTGGTGTGCGAAATCAAAACCGAAATCAGCACAAAGATTAATTGCTTGGCTCCCTTTTTAAAAATCCGGTCCCGCGTCCAGGGCCCATTGTTCAATCTTCGCTGTGCGTTGGCATCGCCTTCAATCCAATATTCAATTTTACGGAAAACCATTTCCATAAAAAGAGTTTGCGGACAAGCCCATCCACACCAAAGCCGACCAAAGGCAACCGTGAATAGAATAACGAAAACAAAGAGTGTTATCAGCGTAAGCGCCAGCAGGAAGAAATCCTGCGGCCAAAACACCTGACCAAAAAAGATAAACTTGCGTTCAAAAATATTAAACAGCATGAAAGGCCGGCCATTCAATTGAATAAATGGCCCAGCAAAGAAAATAGAAAGCAAAATGGTGGTAACCAGAATTCTTAGTCGGTGGTAATAACCCGATGGTTTTTTAGGGTATATCCAAACTCGTTTACCCTTTTCGTCTACCGTAGCAAGGGAATCTCTGAATTCCTCTTCATACTCGTATAAATTCTGTTCAGCACCTTCCTTCATAACTTCCATTCCATAAAATAACAAAAGACACCTTTAAAACATTTCATCCAACGCCACAAAGCAACAAAATTTTAAAGGTGCCTTACCTTATAAACTCGCCTGTACTTTAGTTGAATCAGAACTTACTTCTTTAGGGACATATAGTTCTCCTTCCGGTTTTTTAGGATTTTCAGGATTAGAGCCCTTCAGGGTTAAAATATAACTGGATACGTTCTGCATCTTATCAGGACTAATAAATCCCTCCCAGGCAATCATGTTGGTACCCTGAACGCCATGCCTTACCACAGTAAAAATATTCTGAATAGATCCGCCATTTTTCCAATAGTCATCCGTTAGGTTAGGACCTATATCACCTCCACCGTCCTGGCGATGGCAGGAAGCACAGTTCGATAAGAAGGTAGTCTTTCCATCGGCTAAGGCAACCGGATCTGTTACAATGGCAACATTGGTTTCGTCAATAATCGCTACCGGGTTAGAGGCCTTTAACTTACGGGCTTGCTCGTCAGCCTGAGCCATTTGCGTTTCATATTCCTGAAGTTGCAAAGGCAATGTATCTGACACATGATAAAAGATCAGATACAAAATGGCGAATACAATCGAACCATAGAACAACCCTGTCCACCAAGGGGGCAGGTGATTATCCAGTTCGCGAATGCCATCATAGTTATGATCCAACATGATTTCTTTTTCCTTTTCTATCGGAATAAAATCATTCGACTTGTTCCAAATTGTTGACCAGAAAGAAGGTTCTTCCTTGTATACAATCCCCAAACGCTCTGAACGTTCTTTCGTGGCTTGCTTTACCATGTAGTTGAGTACTTGTAACATATAAAGTGCGACCATTAGCACCAAAATCACAACTACAAAAAGGAATCCTACCACCACATAAAAGGAAATCATCGGATCATCCCAAATTGATGTAACAGAAGTTTCGGTGGTTGCCTGACCTACACTGGAAGTAACCAGGCCAAGCACCATTATAAAAAATATTAGTATTCGTTTCATGGTCTTATTGCATTAAAGATTCTGTATCTGAATTAAGTTCTGATCCGTCATGAAGGGGTTTTTGACTCATCTCATTCATGAAATTTTTGTCGGCTGTGAATACCCACACGAGCAATCCGATAAAAAAGACAAAAAAGATAACGAAGGAGATCACCGGCCAAATTGCAATGTGATCGATATTCTGAAGAATATTTTTATACATAGCTTTTTGAGTTATTGATTGTTAGCCACTTTTTCCAATTTAATATCCTTACCTAAGCGTTGCAGGTAAGCGATCAACGCAACGATCTCTGCATCGCTGCTCGTATCCAAACCCTCTAACTGTAAACCTTCAGCAATTCTGCTTGCTTGCTTTTCCAAATCATCGTTTGCGCGATCTTCATACCCTGCTTCATACGGTACGCCAATGGTTCGCATCGCATTTATCATAGAAGCGGTTATGCTCTTGTTTATTTGTTGCTCATAGAGCCACGGGTATGCAGGCATAATTGAACCCGTACTTACCTCTCCGGGTGTGAGCATATGGCGGTAGTGCCAACTATCGGCATACTTACCACCTGTGCGATGTAAATCGGGGCCGGTTCGTTTTGATCCCCAAAGGAAAGGGTGATCATATACATATTCCCCTGCTTTGGAATATTCGCCATCTTTTGGATCATAGCGCTGAACTTCAGAACGGAATGGCCTGATCATTTGAGAATGACAACTCACACACCCCTCGCGGATGTAGATATCGCGGCCATGTAACTCCAGAGGTGTATAAGGCTTAACACTGGCGATTGTTGGAATATTTGATTTTATAAGAAAAGTTGGAACCATTTCAATGATACCTCCTATTAATATAGCGACTAAAGCAAGTGATGTAAAGAGAATCGGTTTACGCTCAAGCACACTGTGCCAGTGACCACCATCGTGAATAGCCTTAGGGAGCGGTGCAACCTCTGCCTCCTCATTGGCAACAAATTTACCTGAGGCAGCTGTTTTAATTAAATTGTACGTCATGATCAGCACACCTGTTAAATACAGTGTACCTCCAACTGCCCGTAACATATACATGGGCAAAATCTGCGTGGTCGTTTCTAAGAAGTTTTGATACTTAAGGAATCCGTCAGCCGCAAATTCTTTCCACATCAAACTCTGCACTACCCCACCAATGTACATGGGTAAGGCATAAAACACTATCCCAAGTGTTCCAATCCAGAAGTGTAGGTTTGCCAATTTGCTAGAGTATAATTTGGTATTCCACATACGTGGGATGAGCCAGTAAATCATACCAAAAATCAGAAATCCATTCCAGCCCAAACCACCAACATGTACGTGCGCAACAATCCAGTCGGTATAGTGCGTGATGGCGTTAACATTTTTTAAGGAGAGTAGCGGGCCTTCGAGTGTGGCCATACCGTACGCTGTAACGGCAACCACCATAAATTTCAACACCGCATCTTCCCGTACACGATCCCAGGCTCCCCGTAATGTGAAGAGACCGTTAAGCATACCACCCCATGAGGGTGCTATTAGCATAATTGAAAATACCACGCCTAATGACTGCGCCCATTCAGGCAATGCTGTATAAAGCAAGTGATGTGGACCTGCCCAGATATAAATAAAAATCAAAGACCAAAAGTGAATGATAGAAAGGCGGTATGAGTAAACCGGCCTATTGGCTGCTTTGGGTAAAAAGTAATACATGATGCCCAAAAATGGTGTGGTTAAGAAAAATGCAACCGCATTATGACCATACCACCATTGAACCAGTGCATCCTGCACACCCGCATACCAGGAGTAACTCTTAAAGAATGTTACAGGCATCTCAAAAGAGTTTACGATATGCAATACAGCTACCGTAACAAATGTGGCGATATAAAACCAGATGGCCACATACATATGCTGCTCTCTGCGTTTGATAATGGTACCGATCATGTTAATACCAAACACTACCCATATAAGCGCAATCGCAATGTCGATGGGCCACTCCAATTCCGCATATTCTTTAGAGGTAGTGAGTCCTAACGGCAGTGTTATAGCGGCAGCCAGAATAATTAACTGCCAACCCCAGAAATGAATCCAGCTAAGCGAGTCATTAAACATGCGGGTTTTTAAAAGTCGCTGCAGGCTATAATAAATACCCGCAAACATGGCATTACCCACAAAGGCAAAAATCACGGCATTGGTATGCAAGGGTCGAATTCGCCCAAACGTGGTGTACTGCAAATCGAAATTAGCCAGCGGGTAAAAAAGTTGAATGGCGGCCAGCAGGCCCACTGTCATGCCTACAATACCAAAAATGATTGTGGCGATAATAAATGCCTTGACAATTTTGTTGTCATAGTGGATTTTCTCAAGTTCCATAGATAAGCGCAGGTTTAGGTCTATTTTGTGGGGCTAAAAGTAGAGCTACCTCACAGGGTGCTACATGATACCAATTAGGGCAAAAGATGACTTTTATCATTAATTGGCAATATGAAATGCAAAACTTGTAACCTGCCTAAAAATAAAATACAAATAGCAGTCTACAAAAGATAAGTAGTCTTTTGAAGATTTAAACTTTCTGATCGAAGAACACTAGGGTAACCAAAAGTTCAATTCAACTAATGAATTTAATGATTCACTATAAAGGTCAGATCAAAAAATAGTTATATGAATGTTGATAAGTAGGTTGATAAGTTGTGCGATTCTTTTACATAAATTCTTTGGCAGGATATATATCTAAAGTTATCTTCATATCACTAAGTTGAATTTTTGATCAGGAGATCAAACCACTTCAAAAAACAAAAAGTTATTTTCTACGGAAGGTAGCCAACAAAAAAGTGGAATGGAATGATTATGCCAATGGCGGACTTTCTTCGGAAAGTAAGTATTGACAGGAAGTTTAGGAAGGTTTTTGTGAAATGACCGAAGTAAACTTTGCCAGGTGAAAAAGCAGTTTAGGATTGAGCCTCAGCTACGGTTGATGCACAATGAAACGGGGAAAGTCAAGCAATTGATCTTTCCCCGTTTTTATTTTACATGGATACAGAACTTGTTTGTTCTTTGCTAAGCGAAATGGCCAACGATTTCTCAGCCTTAATCGTGATCGATTCAATATACTCTTGAGCGTTGCCGGGCTCTACCGTATAGGAACAAAGAAGTACACCATCTTCGGGATTTTCAACTTCATGAATTTCGGCTATCTCAATAAACTTCCAGGTCACACTTTCTGCTCTATGGTTCAAAAATGATCGTTGTTCAAGCCAGCCTATTACTTTTGCCTTTTCGTAAGCCCAATTAACTTCATCCGCTGTAATCAAGCGCACCTGCTCATCAAACTGCGGAGTATGCACTCCTTCCCCACTCAACACTTGAAAAACTAACTTTACAAGATACCATTTCATGAGGCTGTTTTTTAATTAGTTATAACTTTTAATGTCCACGCCACCGAACATAACGAACCCAGTTAGAATTAATTTTTTACCTGCACTGTAACCTGCCTGTGGGGTGTTACGCTTGTCATCAACGCCACCCAAAATGGCCGTTAAGTCCGACTTCAATTCCCAATTAGAAGGAATTACTAACTTGACACCACCAAAAAGTTGCGTTACATCTATTACAACGGTACCCGTAATGTCGGCCTGAGAAAGATCAATGTCCGCACCACCAAATACACACGTTGTTTCACCTCCTTTAAAGTTTTTTGAGAACACTTTTCGTTTGTTTCCACCAAACACGGTAGTTAAATCAAAATAATCTTCACCACCTTCATCCGAGGCAATAACCCCATCGCCCCAGCGAGCTTTCTTTGCTTCTCGCGAAGCAGAGCCGAGTACAGAGCGCCCTAAAATAAAAGCTCCAATAGCAATTACTCCGATAGGAAATGCATACTGCCGCAAATCATATGGGAAGCCGGGAATATGATCGAGCATAAAGAAAGTGCCAATCAAAACCATAACCAACCAGCCAATACCTTCAAAATTTTTCTTGATTCCAATTATAAATCCCAACACAATTAAAAAAGTGTACCAGCGAAAAACCCAGTGTGGAAAATAAAGAAGGTCCAGCCGGTCGAGTAATAAAAATGACCCGATAGCCAGGATAGCAGCACCCACCCAGAAACTGCTGCTCATCTTTTTCTTGTCGTTGCTCATTGCGATTGTTGTTTGTTTGCTCAAAGTAACGGCATCTGTCGTGTCAAGACGAGGTTGATTAGGCTATCAGCCGCAAAAAGTCGGTGAACCCGGAGTTTGGGAAGGGTGAAAAAGGATGCAGGATATTTGATACAGGCGGATGAGCCTTATCTTATTGGATTATAGATAACAGTTGTTTATCCAATGGCTGTACGCTCGAATTAAAAAATGTCACTTCAGTTCCGTCTTCGCTCACAAGATACTTAGCAAAATTCCAATCAGGCTTTTTACCAGTCTTGGCTTCAAGCCATTGATATAAGGGATGCTGATCACTTCCTTTCACCGAAACCTTTTCGAACATTTGAAATTGCACGCCATAATTCCTCTCGCAGAACGCAGCAATCTCTTCACTGGTGCCGGGCTCCTGCCAAAGAAAGTTGTTAGCTGGAAAGCCTAATACATCCACCTTATTACCAAATTGTTCGTGCAATTTTTCGAGGCCTGCATACTGCGGAGTCTTTCCACATTTGGAAGCCGTATTAACAATCAATAATTTTTTTCCCTTATACTGGGCGAAGTCTATTTCCTTTCCATCCAACCCCTTAATCTTAAAATCATAGATTGAATTTGCGACTGGCGCACTAGGTTTTGATGAGGATAACTTACCCGTTAAAAATGTTACTAGACCCATAACCATAATTGTTAAAAAGCTGAGTAAAAATATTTTAAACTTCATGTAAGTAAGTCAAATGATGACTTAGATGTTATCAAGTATCTGCTTGTCCATCGGCTTTACCGAACTTTTGAAGAATTGTACGGAGCCATCGGGTTTAATCAGGTATTTGCAAAAATTCCAGCTTGGCTCTTCACCCGTTTTTTCCTTTAACCATGCATACAAGGGATGCTGGTCAGCGCCCTTTACAGAAATTTTCTCAAACATTTGAAAGGTTACACCATAGTTGGCTTTGCAGAACTCTGCTATCTGCAGATTGGAGCCGGGCTCCTGCCCACCAAAGTTATTCGCTGGAAAACCAAGGATGGTTATTTTGTTACCATACAATTCATGCATTTTTTGCAGCTCTTCGTATTGTGGAGTATAGCCGCACCTGGAAGCGGTGTTAACAATTAATAACGTTTTGCCTTTATATTGACTAAAGTCTATTTCCTTCCCCTCTAGGGAGTCTATTCTAAAATCGTAAAGATTTGCATTTGTTATCATAAGAAAGAGGAGAATTGTGGCTTTCATAAATAGATTGTTTCAACTGTTAACACAAATTACAGATTATAGTTTAAGAAAGCACAGATTAGTTCGTTAATGGACAAACTTGTCTAGGTCTTCCCAATCGCCTTTAGTAATTCTAAAAATATTAACCCGGTTTCCCCTATAGTCGGTCTCCTTTTCGACAATCATTCCATTTTTGAAAGCAACGTTTTGAGATGGAATATTCGTAAGGCTTATAATTGATACTAAAGATTCGGTAAGATTATTCTGAAAAGCATAATCCCGACACCTGATTGCAGCTTCGGAAGCATATCCATTTCCCCAAAATTCTGGAAGCAACGAATACCCTATCTCTAATTCATTTAGATTATCCACGGTTTGGACTAACAAGCCACAATGACCAATCAACTTACCACTTGATTTTTCAATCAAGGCGTTCATCCCACCCATTTCATTTTCGCATCGCCAAAATTGTTTTTGATACCAGGCCTTGCATGCTTCGTGTGGCGCTTGCTTCTCTTCAATCCAATGAATGGAGGTGCTTGGATCAGTAAAGAATTTTAACCACTCATTGAAATCTGATCCAAGGATCTTACGAAAGATTAACCGCTCTGTTTCCTCACCTGTCAGCAAGTACTTCATGGCTGAATTACATTTTATCCGGTACACGAATTCCCAGCAAAGCCATGGCCCGTTGAATGGTGTTAGCGGTCACTTGTGAGAAAGCGATTCTAAATTTCAATTTAGCGGGGTCACTCTCATTAAAAATCGGGATTGTCTGATAAAATTGGTTGTATTCCTTTGCCAGTTCATAGGCATAATTTGCCACAATAGCTGGTGAATATTCACGAGCTGCTTCCTGTAACTTGTTTGTGTATTGATTGATCTTAAAAATCACTTCACGTTCGGAAGGTTCCAATGACTTTAAATTTTTAAGATCGCCAACCTCAGGATTGATGTTTAATGATTCTGCTTTCCTCAAAATTGATTTGATTCGCGCATGCGTATATTGAATAAACGGACCCGTATGCCCTTGTAATTGAATTGACTCTGCAGGATCAAACATCATCCGTTTCTTAGGATCAACTTTAAGTAAGAAGAATTTCAACGCTCCTAAGCCAATCATCTCGGCAAGTTCGTTTACTTCTTGTTCCGTCATTTCATCGATCTTACCAAGCTCGCGGGTTTGTTTTGCAGCTTCCTCCACCATCTCGTCCATCAGTTCATCCGCATCTACCACAGTGCCTTCGCGACTTTTCATTTTTCCGGTTGGTAAATCAACCATGCCGTAGGAGAGGTGATAACATTTCTTTGCCCATTCGTAACCGAGCTTGCCTAAAATCAAAAACAATACTTTGAAGTGATACTCCTGTTCGTTACCCACTGTATAAACCTGACCTTCGATTTTTGGAAAATCGCGAAAACGCAAAATGGCCGTACCAATATCCTGCGTCATGTAAACGGAAGTACCATCCGAACGCAGCAACACTTTTTGGTCCAGGCCTTCCGTTGTAAGATCAACCCAAACAGAGCCGTCTTCTTTTTTGAAAAATACTCCTTGCTCAACGCCACGCAACACTTCTTCCTTACCAAGCAAATAGGTATTAGATTCGTAATATAATTTTTCGAAATCTACGCCCATACGTTTATAGGTGGTATCGAAACCCGCATAGACCCAGCCATTCATGTTGTTCCACAGAGTCAGTATTTCTTTATCCTTTTGTTCCCATTGCTGAAGCATTTGCACTGCCAACTTCATAATAGGCGCTTGCTTCTCGGCTTCTTCTTTTACTACTCCTTGGGCTTCAAGTTCTTTGCACTGTCCTTTATAAGCGCGATCGAACTCGACATAATACTTGCCAACCAATTTATCTCCCTTCAGTCCGCTGCTCTCTGGGGTTTCACCCTTGCCAAACAATTTCCAGGCAGCCATCGATTTGCAAATGTGAATGCCGCGGTCGTTAATGATCTGCACTTTATGAACGGTGTAGCCGAGTGCTTTATAAATCTCAGCTACAGAGTACCCAAGAAAATTATTTCGAAGATGCCCCAGGTGCAACGGCTTGTTTGTATTGGGTGAGGAA
>Ga0154020_10003891_pt1 | contig 17866 bp, 15 predicted proteins | sample Klosneuvirus_201_FD_109709 | JGI IMG/M metagenome (GOLD analysis project Ga0154020, IMG submission 109709) | Active sludge microbial communities from wastewater, Klosterneuburg, Austria - Klosneuvirus_20160825_MG | ecosystem: Engineered > WWTP > Aerobic digester > Activated sludge | place...
TATAATTTTATAATAATATTTATATTAAATAAATTAAATAACCGAGTTCAAATGTTGGGAGTTCAAGCAGATCTAGAAAATAGATTATTATTCTATTACTAAGTAAATATATTAAATTTCCGTTAAAATACAAGTAAAATATCAATTTTATCACCGCTAAGGTTATCTAAAAATAAATTAATTGTGTTTACCTATCAATGAGGATAGCGGTAATTTATTCCGGACAGGATTTTTTTTCTTCATTTTTATTTGCTTTTTTCTACTAACAAATATTCCTAATTTTGGGGGCGTTTACAGAGCTTACACTTTACCTTTGGTGCCTTACCTCGGTATACCGAGGTTTTTGACCTTCCCGACGAGCAGACGGGTTCAGAAAAAGCGGAGCGTATTGAATAAAGTTGAGAATATTCTGAAAAATTTGCTTTCTTTTTTACCCCGGCTACAAATTGTAACAAATTGGAAATGGAATAAGTTTTTGAAAAAAGATTTCGTTTTATTAACGAATCGGGCAGGGATGGAGCGCTTGTTTAAGCTCAGGGCGAGCTTACCTCGCCCTAGCGAGTAGCGACAGCCCGGCCGCCCGCCAAAAAAAGTAATTTAAGGATTATTAAAAATCTCTTAATCAAAAGAAAATTATTTATGTAAATAATTTTCTTTACTAATCCAGCCTGATGGCATGGTTTGTTCAATAAACTTTAGTTTCACAAAACCAGGTTTACATCCCACAAACCAATAGTCGTTATCTTCCGTGTTTTCTTTACCGCGTTTGATGTAACGCATTATTTTTGATTTTTCATTGGCTTCGGTGTAAACCGGTATGCTGTCTTTACCGTTAAATTGTATGCGTACTAAAAAGGTAGTGGGTAGTTTTTTTGATTGAACAGTAGAGTATTTCGATTTAGGTTCCCGTGGGTGCGGTTGTATAAACCAAAATGCAGCTGAATCTTTTATTATTTTATGATAAGCAGTTGTGCCTGTTTTGAGTGGCAATAGTGGTTGATATTCTTTAGGAATCTCATCGTTCCACAATAACCCTAACTCATGAAGGCTTATATACAATTTCGCAGGTTCTATTTTTACAATGCAATCACAGATTTTGCTTTGCGAAAATCCGATATTAACACAAATAATTAAATTGAATATCAGAATCTTCTTTTCCAAATATTACAATTGCCTCAATAAACTCTTCATGCTCACTTTCTCTTCCATAATTTTTGAGATCTCGCTTATTTTTACACGGTCTTGCTGCATGGTGTCGCGGTGACGAATGGTTACTGTTTGATCTTCTAAACTTTGGTGGTCAACCGTAATGCAATAAGGCGTTCCAATGGCATCCTGGCGGCGGTAACGTTTACCAACCGTGTCTTTCTCGTCTAAAATAACGTTGTAATCAAATTTCAATTCGTTCATTATTTTTTCGGCCAACTCGGGTAGTCCGTCTTTTTTTACCAATGGGAAAATAGCAGCTTTAATAGGCGCAAGGGCAGGAGGTAAGCTTAATACGGTTCTTGTGTCGCCTCCTTCCAAAATTTCTTCTTTAAATCCGGCCGATAAAATAGACAAGAATAAACGGTCTAATCCTACAGATGTTTCTACCACATAAGGCACATAACTTTGGTTCAACTCAGGATCAAAATACTGTAATTTTTTTCCGCTGTATTGTTCGTGTTGTTTCAAATCGAAATCAGTACGCGAGTGTATCCCTTCTAATTCTTTAAATCCAAACGGGAAGGCAAATTCAATATCACAAGCGGCGTTGGCATAGTGCGCCAATTTTAAATGGTCGTGGTAACGGTATTTTTCATTACCTAAACTTAAACTCTGGTGCCATTTTAAACGGGCAGCTTTCCAATGTTCATACCATTGCATTTCAGTTCCCGGCCGTACAAAAAATTGCATTTCCATTTGTTCAAATTCACGCATACGGAAAATAAACTGACGCGCTACAATTTCATTTCTGAAGGCTTTACCGGTTTGTGCAATTCCAAAAGGAATTTTCATGCGTCCGGTTTTTTGCACGTTCAAATAATTTACAAAAACACCTTGCGCTGTTTCAGGGCGTAAATAAATGGTGTTACCTTCTTCAGAAACTGCTCCCATAGAAGTTGAGAACATTAAATTGAACTGACGAACGTCGGTCCAGTTGCGGCTACCGCTAATCGGACAAACAATTTCTAGGTCAACAATAATTTGTTTTACTTCGTCGAGATTATTATCGTTTAATGCTGTTTTAAAACGGGTGTTGATGGCATTAATTTTATCCTGGTATTCTTTTACGCGGGCATTGGTACTTTTGAACATTTCCGCATCAAAATTCTCAAAACGCTTGGCAGCCTTTTCAACTTCTTTATTAATCTTGTCTTCAATTTTTGCGACGTGCTCTTCTATCAAAACATCTGCACGGTAACGTTTCTTGCTGTCTTTATTATCAATTAAGGGGTCGTTAAAAGCATCAACGTGTCCGCTGGCTTTCCATGTAGTAGGATGCATAAAAATAGCGGCATCAATGCCCACAATGTTTTCGTGCATTTGCACCATGGCTTTCCACCAGTATTCGCGGATGTTCTTTTTTAATTCGGCGCCGTATTGTCCGTAATCGTAAACCGCACTAAGGCCGTCGTAAATTTCGCTGCTCGGGAATATATAACCGTACTCTTTACAATGAGAGATGATGTTCTTAAAAAAATCTTCAGGTTTCTGTGACATGTGCTTTTAACTTTAAGTCACAAAAATAGACATTTTAGATTATTTGCGGAATTGACTTATGAGCAGGGTATTTTTGATAATAATTGATTGAATTTCATTTACCATCCGGCCAAGGCCCTTGGAGGGTATTGCCTTGCTAGGAGAATCCTATAATGAAGGAAATAATTGTAAAGACAATTATGAAGACAACAGTTAATGTTTTTTTATGCTCCATATGAGTTGTTTCTATGCGCATTTGCTTTTTTTCTGGTTTTAAATCATTTTGCTTTTTAAAAAAGTCCGGCCAAACACAGCCGGACTTTAACACTAACAAAACAATGAGAGAATGTGGTTTAAAAAGCTGCCCCATCCCCAAGGCAGCTTTTTAAGTACTAAATTCTTTTTAAAGAAGTATTCGTTATATTTTCTTTTTTAAGAATTAGTATAACCAGCATTTAAATAACTATACGCAGGGCATTTTTAAAAGGTTGGGTGGTTTAATAAAAAAATTATTTATAAGCCACAACTATAACAGCCTGAGCATTTTCTATTAACAAACTGTTGAAGGAATTGTAAACCACACAGCTGAACTTAACCGTTAATTTCTTTGTTTTCTGACCATTTTCATTGTCATGGTAATTCTCTGATTTTACTACTTTAAAATAGCTCGATGGCGGCTGTGCAAAATCGTTAGAGGTATAAGTCGCTCCTGAGGCGTCTGTCCAGTTAATCACAATATTTGATAAGCCAAAAGGGTTTGGCACACCACTGATGGATGTCATTAAATAATTGGTGGTACAAAGGGAAGCGTTGCTGGTAATATAATTAAGGTTGGCATAAGCCGTGTCGTTTCTGGAGTCAATTACCCGAAGTGAAACGGGGTATCTGCCTTGAGTGCTATAAACATGCGATGGAATAGCTGAGTTGGAAGTGCCGCCATCTCCAAAATTCCAAAGAAAGTTGTAAGGCGGAAGTCCAATGGTAGAGTGTGTAAAAACAGCCGTTTGCGTTGAAGTTGAATTGGCATTTATGGAAGTGATGCAATCGGCCCCCATATTTCCTATTTTCTGAACGTTGCAAATGGAGTTGCTGCAATAAGCCGTATCCTGAACAGTTAAACAAACATTGTATTCGCCTGCACCTTTAAATGTGTGTGTTGGATATTGTGAAGAAGATGTTTTACCGTCGCCAAAATTCCATGAATGATTTATGGCTACATTATTGAACAACGGATAAAACTGAGCAGTGTGTAGCATAGGCAAGGGATTACCTGACATCACCGGATAATATTTGAATGTAAATGCCGAATCTGCACCTGAAATACCGTTTAATGTGCTTTTGCGGTGGTCATTGATCTCAAAAGAAATACTGTTAGGACAAATATTGCAATCGGTTCTTTTTAAACTACCCGTAAATTGGTAAACCCCGTTTGGGTCTTGTGAAAAATCGGAGTACATATAATAGCCGTCTATTCCTGCTTTAATATCAATCTGGCTGCCGTTTACTGTACCGGTGAAACTGAATTGTGGGGAATTCTCTTCAATATCCTGAGGCAATTCCTTCTTCTTGCAATTGGTGAGTAAGGTAGTAACAGTTGTAAGAACAAGGAACAATTGTAATTTTTTCATTTTCTTTCTTAGTTTTTAAACAGATCGTAACACAAGGTTAATTTACCTCCTGTATTTCTTTCGAAATTTGTGTTTTTAAAGTGTGCGTTATCTTTAACATCCATTAATCCAAATCCGAACTCAGCATTAATACTGAATCCTTTCACAAGCTTACGACGGTAGAATGCCGACACCTGTACATCGTAAGAATTAAAGCCTTTTAAATAACCGCTGCCTTTTTTAGTACTTAGTTGGTTCTTTTCGTTCATGGGCTCTGCGTTTTTGGTATGGTAATTTTCCGAACGGTATTCGTCAATTAATAACATTGATAAATTAGCACCCACACCAATAATGTTGTTTTTGCCAACGTTTAATCCCAGCTTAACAGGAACGGTTACATAATGTAACTGTAAATATTTTATAGCTGTAATTTCTTTACTTACACCAAAATCGTAATTTACTCTTGCAACGGTATAAGTGCTTTGAGTCAGATTATTTATGGTGGTGTATTGAAGTCCGAAACCCGCGGAAATATTGTTATTCATATAATGCTGATAGTTAAAGCCTGCTACCAGGTTAAAGCCATTTCCTTCAAGTCCGGTATTGGCATTCCATCCTAATAAATAAGAGGCGCCCACTTCAGCGTATAAATAGTTAAGGGTTGGTTTTACCTGAAATGGCGCTGCAATTGATAAAGCCATAGCTGAACTGTCTGTGATCAACGGCGTTGGTTTGTTGGCCGAATCAACAGAGTTTACCATTAATGTATTGGCAGCAACTGTTCTTACTTCCGGCACCGAATCGGTTACTCTGGAAGGTGCAACGGCAACTGGTTTAATATTAGAAACAACAGGATTAACAATGTTGCCTAATTTATTGGTGTTAGCATTTTCCGGGGTGTTATTGGCTGTGTTTTTTACAGTCCCGTTGGTAATAGTATTATTTCCTAAAACAACCGGAATTTCTTTTGTTGTTGAATTTTTTGATTTTTCAGTGTTGCTAGTGTTTTTTGAATTAGATGTATTGTTAGCCGAAGCAGGGTTATTAGTTGCCGAAGCGTTTTTCAAACTGCTTTTTTCGGTAGTATTATTGGCAGACTGATTGTTGTTATTACTGGTATTGTGATTGGTGGTTTCAGTAGAAACATTTTTTGTAATCTCAGGCTGACTATTGCCATTTGAAGCAGAATGGTTTTTTTGATGGCTTTCGGTTTTAATTGTTTTATTTAAAGTTAATGTTGCTGCCGGTTCTGAAGCAGAGGCATTGTTAGCGGTTTGGATTTCATTCGATTCTGTATTAACAGTGTTTTTTGCTTCTGCAAGGTCAACTGTATTTTCGGAAACATTTTTCACTTCAACACTAGTGTTGTTAACGGCCAATATGTTTTCTGAAGAATTATCCAGGGATGAATTATAGAAAAAATAAATGGACCCGGTTGTGACCAATAAGGCAATGGCAGATAACATAAAAAACATAAAAGGTTTTTTGTTGCTGCGCGATGCGTCAATCATGGCACTGGCTTTTTCCCAGTTTTTTTCATCAAATGGAAACTCGGCTTCGTCAAGTTTCTTCTTCAGGTTTTTTTCAAAATTGTACATGTCTTTCATGATGCTTCAATTCTATAAGGTGTAACCATTTTTTCTAACATTTCTTTAAGCTTGGTTCGTGCGGAATTAAGATGCCACTTAGAAGTACCCTCCTCAATGCCTAATATTTCCCCGATTTCTTTATGTGAGTATCCGTCAATCACAAACAAGTTAAAAACCTGCTGTGCCATAGGCGGCAGTGTTGCAATTAATTTATGTATATCGCTTGTGTTAATATGGTCGAGTGCCGAATTTAATTCAGCATAATCACTGTTATCATAATGATTCTCTACATAATCAATCACCTCGTTCTGTTTCTTTTGTTTCCTGTATTCATCAATCAGTGTGTTAATCATGATTCTTCTGATCCAGGCTTTAAAAGGAATTTCTTCCTTGTACTTATCCAGATTATTTAAAATTTTGAGAAATCCTACGTTGAGATATTCTTTCGCTAAATCCTGATTGCGGGTATAGCGTATGCTGATGCTCATTAGGTAACTATACGTGAGTTTATACAATTCATATTCAGACCTTCTGTTACGGTTAATACAATCCTTTATCAGTTGAGGCTGAATATTCATTCTCGGTTCAATTAAATAACTCTACGCACTATAACGCAAAAAGGTTGGGTTGGTGATTAATTAATAACTAAGTTATCGATTAATCTTATTTTCCCTACAAAACAGGCTATTAAAATGATTGATTCACCGCTTTTATTTAGGGAGTTAATACTGCTTAAGTCAGAGGCGTTGCATAACTCTAAATAATCGAGCTTATAGATTTGGTTTTTAGAGAGTTTGCTTTCAAGAAGCCCTTTAACCTCTCCCATGTTTTTACCTGCTTTTAATAATGATTTTGCTTCAGATAAGAGCTGCGGAATGATGACAGCTGCTTCACGTTCGGCAGGGTTTAGTAACATATTGCGCGAACTCATGGCCAGTCCGTCTTTTTCACGTAATATGGCGCAGGGCACAATAATTACTTTTAAGTTCAGTTGCTTGGTTAAGGCTTTGATAATTAGTAGCTGCTGATAGTCTTTCAGTCCGAAAAAAGCCTTATCAGGCTGCACAATATCAAATAAACGGCTAACCACCTGAGCCACCCCATTAAAATGACCGGGTCGGTGTGCACCGTCCAGAACTTTATCCAGTTTTCCGAAGTCAAACACCCTTTTATCTTCTTCCGGATATATTTCCTCAACATCAGGTAAAAAAAGCACATCGCATCCCGCTTTTTCAAGCATTAGAGCATCTTTTTCGGGGGTGCGGGGATATCGGGCTAAATCCGACTTATCGTTAAACTGGTTAGGATTTACGAAAATGCTGCAAACCGTAAAATCTGCTTGTTTCTTGGCTTCCGTTAACAAAGAAATGTGTCCTTCATGCAAAGCCCCCATTGTTGGAACAAAGCCAATAGAAAGGCCATTTTCCCTCTGCAATTGCAAAAAGCTACCTAATTCGATTTTATTTCTTATAATAATCATTAAAAACGGGACTAAAGCTACAATTTACTTTGAAAATTGGAATTTTTTTTATTACTTTTGTATATAATCAAAACCCCCATCCAAAAATATGAAAAAGGCTAAAGTTCTTTTCGTGTCGCAGGAGATCACCCCTTATTTAGACGAGACGTATGTAGGAAAAATCGCGAGAAAGTTACCACAAGGAATACAGGAAAGAGGAAAAGAAATCAGGACCTTTATGCCAAAATACGGCAGTATTAACGAAAGAAGACATCAATTACACGAGGTTATCCGTTTATCGGGTATGAACTTGGTTATTAATGATGTTGACCATCCGTTAATTATTAAAGTGGCTTCTATTCCAAGTGCCCGTATGCAGGTGTATTTTATTGATAATGAAGAGTTTTTTCACCGTAAATCAGTTTTGGTTGACAAAACTTCCGGAAAGTATTTCGATGATAATGATGAAAGAGCTATGTTCTTTGTAAGAGGTGTAGTTGAAACGGTAAAAAAATTAGGTTGGGCACCGGATGTTATCCATTGCCATGGCTGGTTTACCTCACTTATGCCACTTTACATTAAGAAATATTATGCTGAAGATCCATTATTTGCTGAAACTAAATTGATAGTTTCATTGTACGATGAAGAATTTACCAAGCCTTTAAGCAAGAAATTAATAGATAAACTTGGTTTTGATGGTTTTTCGAAAAAAGACCTCAAAAACATTAGCGAAGAAGCCAGTTATGTGAACTTTGTGAAGCAGTCTATTGAATTCGCAGATGGCGTTGTTCAGGGAAGTGAGAATATCAATCCTGAATTAGAAAAGTTTGTAAAGAAAAGCGGCAAACCATTCTTAGGTTTCAAATCTGAAACTGAATACATGGATGCTTGCAACGATTTTTATGACATGGTTCTTGAAGAAGTGAATGTGTAATTAAGAATCCCCGCACTGAGGCCCTTCAGTTTAACTGAAGGGCTTTTTTGTTTTTAAATAACCCACAATACCTTATTCATAAAATAATTTAAATAAGTTCACGTTTATTGTTGAGCTATCATTCTTTTACTACTTTTGAACTCGTTAAATAAAAAGCGCATTGCATAAATTCTCTAAATATTTTATACTAATTGTTCTGGCCCTGGACATTCTTTCTTGTAAGAAAAAACAAGACACCACACTTGGTACCGATATTCAACCGGAATCTGATATGCTTTTGGCAGAAATCTCAGATACAGCTACCATTCAAATGCATTCTATTAAACATCCTAAATCAAAATCGTATCAAGACCAGTTCAAATACCTTGGTTCTAATCAGGATTTATTTTTTGGAAGAACTAATGCCAGTATTTTCACAAACTTTTCCATACCTAACGGTGTAACAAATATTTCATTCGGTAACGATGCCATTCTCGATTCTGCCGAGTTAGTTTTAACTTTCACGCAAAGTTATGTTGGAGATACAACAAACGCCCCGCTTTACGAAGTATTTCAGCTCACGCAGTCGCTCGACAAAACAGCCAGTTACTACATGGATACCATGCTAACGTATAACAGTAATCCTATCGCCAGTGCTAAACGCAGAATTTCAAAAACAAGCGGCTTTTTCACAATTAGGTTACCACTCAACAGTGCTTTTGCTTCTGATATTATCAATAACCCACAATACTTAACAGATAACACCGCGTTACACAGCGTTTACAAAGGATTTTTTATTACAACAAAAAACACCAACGACTTAAATCCGAATACAAAGCCAGGCTCTTTAATGAAAATTGATTTAGACAATACCGTATCCGGGGTTTATGTGTATTATCATAACGGAAGTTTTCCATCTTCCAAACAACCTAAACAATACCGCTTTCCATTTAGTGGTGATCAGTCTTCGCGCTTCAATAACATCGAGTACCTTCCTAATTCAGGAGGCACCAATTTACTTACTGAACAAATATTACTTAACGACACAAATAAAGGTAAACAAGCATTGTTTTTAAAAGGTGTAGGCGGAACTAAATTGGTTTTACGTTTACCTCACCTTAAAAATTATTCGGATTCTTGTCCTATAGCAGTAAACCGTGCAGAGGTAACTTTAAAAGTTGATCCATCTTATATTAGCAGCTTAGGAAATTACGAACCGCCACCGCAAATATCTTTAGTAGCTTTAGATGAGAGCGGCCGCGAAATTTATATTAAAGACCAATATTACTCAGCCGATTTATTAAAATTTGGCGGAAATTACGATCCGGTTAATAAACAATATGTTTTCAATATGTCGAGACATGTTCAGGATATTGTAAGCGGTAAAATTGCCAATTACGGATTCTATGTAGTGGTTGCCAATCCCGACAAATTATATGTGATACGCCGCGATACACGTGCCGAAAGGGTTGTTTTCGGAGGTACAGACAACGCCACCTATAAACCCGGATTTAAACTCACATTTATCCGTTTCCCATACGATAAATAATTCATGTGCGGTATACTTGCATATTATAACCGCAATGGAATTTCACAAGAGCAATTTAGCCAATCACTTTCTGCATTAAAAAAAATTAAGCACCGTGGACCCGATGGAGAAGGTGTTTTAATTGTAAATACCCAAACCGGCGAGTTTCGTTATGTGATAACAGATGGAACGCCATCAGGAAATTTCCCGAATTCTATTTCAATTGCCGATGTTTCAAAAACAAAATTTGATTTATTACTGGGCCACCGCCGACTGAGTATTATAGATTTGTCAAATAACGGCCATCAACCCATGGCCGATAACAACGGCAACGTAATCGTATTTAACGGTGAAATTTATAATTATATTGAATTAAGGGATGAGCTTAAAAAACTTAACCATGTTTTTAATACTGATTCCGACACGGAAGTGATCCTGAAAGCCTATACGCAATGGGGTGCAGACTGCCTTAAGAAATTTAACGGCATGTTTTCGATTGTGTTATTTGATAAACTGAAAAGCGAATTATTAATCGCTAACGACCGCTTCGGGGTTAAACCATTGAATTATTTCCACTCGGATAGCGAATTAATTTGTTCTTCAGAAATCCGGCAGATCAAAGAGTTTAAACGCGGATTAACTATAAACGATGAAACGGTAAACAATTTTCTGGCGCATGCTTATCTTGATTATGGTCAGGATACATTTTACAAGGAAGTACAAAGATTTCCTGCCGCGCATTATGCCAAATTTAATTTAAGACAAGGTCAGAACGAAATTAAACCGGTACTGTATTATAGCATTAGCGAAACAAATACTATATCTCAGAACCCTGTAGAGCAGTTTAAAGAATTATTTACCAACGCTGTGAAATTGCGTTTAAGGAGCGATGTTCCTGTTGGATTTGCCTCATCAGGAGGTTTAGATTCCAGCTCTGTACTTTATACTGCACATCATTTACTATCTCAAAAACAAACTAAACCTGACCTCTCAACTTTTTCCGCCATATACCCGGGCTTAGATGGCGACGAATCTGAATTTATTTCCATTATCGAAAAAGATTTAAATATTAAATCCAACTATATTAATCCGCTTAACGAGTTTAATATAGAAGATTTTGAAAATCACATTTACCATCAGGAATATCCTGTTCAATCAACCTCATATTATGCCGAATGGTGCGTAGCCAGAATGGTGAACCGTGAGAATGTAAAAGTACTTTTAATAGGGCAGGGTGGCGATGAAATTTTAGCGGGTTATCATCACCATTTTTACCGTTATTGCCGTCAATTGATTTTACAAGGTAGTTTTATAAAATACTTTTCTTTATTAAAAAAATACAGTGAATTGAAAGGGGTTCAATCTGATTCAATTCATCAAAAAATTATCGGCGAAGTAAAATTATCTTTGAAGTTAAGAACCGGACTCTCAGGAATGGGCAACAGCTTAAACAAGAAATGGAACAAAGCCGATAAATTGATTGAACTGTTGAAATTGGATTTGAAGGAATTTACGCTCCCGACGTATTTGCGTTCCGATGACAGGGATTCAATGGCATTTAGCCTTGAAACCCGCCATCCGTTTTTGGATTACAGACTCGTAGATTTTTGTTTTTCTTTACCAAACGAGTATAAAATCAAAGATGGTTGGCAAAAATGGATTCTTAGGGAAGCGATGCCTCAAATGCCTATAGCCATCAGGTACAGGAAAGATAAGAAAGGATATACTACGCCTCAGGATATATGGATTAACAGGAATAAACCCGCTTTTGAGTCATATTTAAGCCATTTACCTAAAGAATATTCTTCTAAAAACAGCAACAATCTATTCTTAAAATACGCTCTAGGCGCATGGTTTAAGAGTAATAAGTGATTTTAACATCCGGGGTTTAATAACCCGAAACTAAAGTACAGTTTAGGCATTGAATTAATTCGGAAATTAAGCCTTAATATGCCTGTTAATGTTTTAATTGTATCGCACTTGTTTCCTCCTAATCCGGGAATAGGGGCCAGGCGTTGGGCTAAGTTTGCTAAATACCTTACGAAAAAAAACTTTCAGGTACATGTATTAACTGCAGATCATGCCGGTAAAAGCGGTTCCGTTTGGACTAACGATGTGAAAAATATTTCAATAGAAAAATTACCGTTTAATTTTCCTGAAATCATTGCCTATCCAAAACCGGGTGTAGTAAATAAAATGAAGTATTTCCTGAAGCTGGAATATCTGAAATCAAAAGACAAAGGAAATTTTTACGATAAAACTATTTTCTGGAAAAGTCAATTAGAAGAAAAAATACAGGCTTTAATAAAACAGAATAACATCAAATGCGTGATTGTTACCGCAGGGCCTTTCCGTTTAGCTAATTACGTTATCGGATTAAAAAAGAAATTCCCTGAAGTGAAGTTCATTGTCGACTTCAGGGATTTATGGACCAACGATTCGGAGATTACTGCATTTTCGAAGATGAGTGAAGCCCGTAAAAATTACGAAAGGCAGTTAGAAAAAGAAACGCTGGAACTGGCTGATAAAGTAATTTGTGTAGCTGACAATATGAAAACGTATTTCGGAGGGCTAACTTCTGCGCAAAAAATTACAGTTATCCCTAATGGCTTTGATACCGATGATTTCTCTGATGTAATTGGCAGCCGTCCTGCTGAATCTGACGGGAAAATAAAATTTGTGTTCACTGGTACACTATACATCAATTTGGAATATATTCTTGAGCCATTTTTTAGAGCCTTAGGCAAATTGAAAGCGCAGAATAAGAACTTATTCGGTTTTTTGAATTTCGAATTCATAGGTACTTTCCCTGACGCCTATAAACAGCTTATCACAAAATACAACATCAGTGAATCTATTACCATTTCCAAATCTCTACCGTTAAAAGAAGTGTATAAGCACATCAACGAATCAGATTATTGCATGTTATTTCTCAATAATGTTTATAATTTCGCGCTCAGTACAAAATTTTGCGAATACATTTCACAACGAAAAAAAATAATTGTTGTTTCAAGCAAAGGCCAGGCTCAGGAATTTATTGTAAATAAGAATATCGGATTTTGGATAAATCCAGATAATGCTTATGAAGATTTAAAATCATTAATAGAAAAAACAATTTCAGGAAATGTTTCAAAATGGAATTCTGATTTCAACGTAGAGGAATTCTCATTGAATAATTTAACAGATAAATTAATTAATTTAATAGAACAATAATCACACCGAATGACACAGTGCAGAAGATGTATAATGGATAACGTAAACGACCCCGATTTGGTGTTGGATACGAACGGTATTTGTAACCATTGTCATAATTACGATAAAGCCATTGCTAAATTACCACACGGCGATGCTGCAAAAAAGCACTTTAAGGATACCATCAACGAAATTAAACTAAGCGGTAATGGTAAAAAGTACGATTGCATTATTGGCGTGAGTGGTGGGGTTGATAGTACTTACCTGGCGTGGGTTGCGAAACAAAATGACTTAAGGGCTTTATTGGTGCATTGCGACAATGGTTGGAATTCTGAATTATCAGTAAAGAATATTGAAAATATTTGTGCGGTAACAGGTTTCGATTTATATACACTTGTTTTAGATTGGGAAGAAATTAAAGACATACAATTGTCTTTCTTTAAAGCAGGCGTTGTAGATTTGGAATTACCTTATGACTACGCTTTGATTTTAACTGCACATAAAGCAGCCGTTAAATACGGGATTAAACATGTGCTTACAGGTCATAATGTAATTACCGAGGGAACTTACCTGCCTAAAAGCTGGAGGCATGATAAAATGGATATCGTGAATATAAAAGCAATTCATGGCCAATTTGGAAGCAAGCCATTTAAAACCTTCCCATACTATTCATTTATCCGGCAAAGGTTCATCGACAGGAAATTGAAATACGTTCACCTTTTATATTATACCGATTACGATAAAGAGAAAGTAAAGGAACTTATTACAAAGGAACTTGGATGGAAAGATTATGGCGGAAAGCATTATGAAAATATTTTTACCCGGTTCTATCAGGGATACATATTAAAAGAAAAATTCGGTTACGATAAAAGGCAGTTTCATTTGTCGGTGATGGTACAATCCGGACAAATGACAAAGGAAGAAGCGCTGAAGGAATACGCATTACCTGCTTATAATGCGCAGCAGTTGGCAGAAGACAAAGATTATGTGTTAAAAAAATTCGGGTTTACACAGGAAACTTTTGATGCCTACATGAAAGCACCAATCAAACAGCATTCGGATTATAATACAGTAAAAAAGTATTGGGACATGTATTTTAGCATTGTGAAAATGGCAAAACCTATTACCAAATTATTCAAGAAGTAATGAGTATTAAAAAAATATTAGTTGTTGTGGGTACGCGCCCTAATTTTATTAAGGTGACACGATTTAAAGAGCTGGCACAAAAAAACGATATTGATCTTAAAATTGTACATACCGGTCAGCATTTCGACGATAAAATGGCAGATGTCTTCTTTAAACAATTCAAGCTTACACCAGATTATTTTCTGAATGTACCGCAGAATTTGGGCAGGGAAGAGTTAGTTCATGCTATCAAGCTGGAAATAGAAAACCTTCTGAATAAAACTTTTACGCCTGATTTGGTTGTGGTAGTCGGAGATGTTAATTCAACATTGGCAGGCGCATTAGCAGCTAAAAATTGCGGTATAAAACTGGCGCACGTTGAGAGTGGATTAAGAAGCAATGATTTAACTATGCCTGAAGAAGTCAACCGCATTGCCACCGATAAAATAAGCGATTATTTCTTTGTTACTGAACAAAGCGGACTTGATCATTTGCTGGTAGAAAGAGGCAATAACGACCATGTTTATTTCGTTGGTAATACCATGATCGATACCATGGTGGCTTTTGAAAAAGAAATTGAAAACTCCAGCGTATTGCAAGACTTGTCTGTTTCTAAAAAAAGTTTTGTATTGATGACCATGCACCGTCCTGCAACAGTTGACAGTAAAGAAGGGCTGAGTAAATTGCTAGATGTTTTATTGGAGGTCAATAAAAAATATAAAATAATTTTTCCGGTACATCCGCGCACCACCAAAAATATTGAAGCTCATGGATTAAAAACACGGTTCGATAATATTAGCGGATTACAATTTACGCCACCGCTCGATTATTTCTCGTTTCAAAAGCTTATTAAGTACAGTTCTTTTGTATTAACAGACAGTGGAGGAATACAGGAAGAATCTACTTTTTTGCAAGTACCTTGTTTAACCTTAAGGCCTAATACAGAAAGGCCTGTTACATGTACCATTGGAACAAATACCTTGGTGCCATTTGAAGTCAATGAAATTTTAAAATACATCAGCGAAATAGAAAGCGGAAAATATAAAAAGGGCAGAATACCTGAACTTTGGGATGGAAAGGCTACAGAACGCATTTTTGAAAAATTAAAAACATTGTCATGAGCATTGCCACTGCTAAGCAGCCTGAAGCACTAAAAGATTTCATGTATAATGGAGCAGGGAAGAAACCTGAATTTATTGTATATGCTGAGAATGTTTCTAGCCGTTTAATGTATGCCTGTCGTTTTCTTTTTCAGCAAGGTTTAATTTGCAATTTTATATTAACTGATAATGAAAAGGAATTTTTAGACTCTTCATTAATAAAAATCAATTATTCTAATAAAGACTATCCAAATACTTTTCATATTCAGCCGTCCGGATTATTATCAGAAACCGGAATCAGGGAGTTTGTACCTCCAATAAAAAACGAAAACAATACCGTTAAATTTTATCCGACTGAATGCGGCGATTGTGATTTTGATATTTTTTCGGCCATATTTTATCTTATTTCAAGGTATGTAGAGTGGCAAAAGTTTGTGAAAGACAACCACGGACGATTTGAAATTTTGAATAGTATTCTTTATAAAATCTCGTTGCATAAGGTACCAGTTATTGAAAATTGGCTGGTTGATATTAAACTAAAAATTCAAGCGAAATTTCCGGGTATAAAATTTGAGAACAGGCCTTTTAAATTTGTTTCTACCATTGATGTGGATAATGTATATGCATTTAAGGCAAAACCATTTTACCGGAATTTGGGTGGAGGAATAAAAGATTTTTTAAGGGGAGATTTTAAAATGTTATCGGCCAGAATTGGCACGGTTTTATTAAGGAGAAAAGACCCATTTGATGCTTACGACTACCAGATTGACTTATCCGAAAAGCATCATGTACCGTTGATTTATTTTTTTCTTTACAGCAACCATTCAAAGTTCGACAGAACCATTCAGCCCAACCACCGATTATTTAATAAACTATTATATAAGTTTAACGACAGAAATGTTACTTACGGTTTGCACCCTTCCTATTTAAGTTCGGAAGACAGCAGTTTGCTGAGAAAGGAATTAACGCTTTTAAATAAAAATTCAGGAAAAAACATTGTTTGTTCACGCCAGCATTATTTACGGTTTAATATCAGAACCACACCTTTAGAATTGTATGAAGCAGGCATCAGGTATGATTTTACTATGGGTTACGCCAGCGGAGTAGGATTTAGGGCAGGAACCAGTTTGCCTTTTTACTATTATGATTTTAAGAATGAAAAGGAATTAGATCTTTTGATGGTACCTTTTGTGGCGATGGATGGTGCTTTTTATATTTATGACAATGTTAGTTTAGATACCGCAAAAGACGAATTGTTAAGCCTGGCACAACAATTACAAAGGGTTAACGGCTTATTTATTACCGTATTCCACGACCGCAGTTTTTCAAAAGAACTTTACCCCGGATGGAAAGAGCTTTACTTCGAATTACACAAGCATTTAGGAAAGCTTTAAACCTGCCGTTTAGTGCCTTTTTTTTCTGATAAAAAGCCATATCTTTGTTAAATGCAATTTAAATTTAAGTCATTGTTATTTTTGGCGATCATTACATTGGTTTTTAACTCATGTAAGAATAAGTTAGATATTCTCGCCCCTTATAAAGAATCAGTTTCAGTTTATGCATTATTAAATCCGCAGGAAAGAATCCAATATGTGAGGGTTAACCGCATATTTTTGGGAGAAGGAGATGCTTATGCAATGGCGCAAGTGTCAGATTCTATTAATTACAAATCAGGCGAACTAACTGTAACCTTACAAAGGTTTACCAATGGCATTTCCGACTTAACAACAGTTGGTAATCCAACCAAAAAAACGATTTATCTTACAGATACAGTTGTTCAAACCCAATCAGGTGCATTTAATTCAACGCAGCGCTTATACATTACCAAAGACAAACTTTTTACCAATGGCGAATACCGTTTAAATATTGTAAACAACATTACGGGTAAAGAATTTTCATCGGCTGCAACGATTATCGACAGCGTAAAGCCAACCTTAGGCTTCGCACCACTTGATTCCTATTATTACCCGCGTCCAATTGGTAGTCCGTTATTTCAATACCTGGATTACGCCATTCCTACTGCGCCAAGAAGTATTCGTTTCTATTCAGTACCCAATGCCCGCGATTATCAAGTAATAATGCGCTTCCATTATTTTGATTCGTTGCAAACAACTGTAAAAGTTGCTAAATATATGGACCTCGACCTATCTGTGGTAAGCGCACAGGAATTAACAGGTGGCGAATTACTTACCGTAAACTTTTATATGTCGGCCTTTTATAGCAAACTGGTTTCTGAGTTAAATGCCAATGCCCCTTCTAATTTATTATTCAGAAAAGCCATTAAAATGGATTTCATCATAACGGCCATAGGTCAGGAATTCTCAGATTTTCTCAAGATTTCAGCACCTTCCACCTCAGTAGCTCAGGATAAACCGGTTTACACCAATATTAATGGAGGTTTTGGTATATTCAGTAGCCGTTCACGCTACCATATTTCAAAACACATGTCTAATAATCTGATTGATTATATGGCCACCACCAAACCCATGTGCGACTTAAGGTTCCTGAATGCCTTAGGAAACCCTTCTTCCATCTGTAATTAAAGGCCTTTATTGTCGGAAAAAGGTGTCAGATTTTCTTTAAAGCACCTCCGAAAATGCCAATTTTTTAGTCTGTTTTAACTTAACTGACAGCCTGTCAGATTAAAGCTGCTTTTGAGTGCTTGGCA